>Ga0207757_101129_pt1 | contig 12684 bp, 14 predicted proteins | sample A23P3SouthBayCA_2_FD_187752 | JGI IMG/M metagenome (GOLD analysis project Ga0207757, IMG submission 187752) | Aerobic enrichment media microbial communities from Eden Landing Ponds, California, USA - A23 P3 (2) (SPAdes) | ecosystem: Environmental > Aquatic > Marine > Unclassified | place...
CGATCGTTGACGGTCGGCTCGCGGTCGCGGATGGGAACGGTGACACCGTCCCGTTGACGCCCGCTCGCCTGCGAATCGCCATCGACGAGGCGATCGTCGGTGCGGGTGCGTTTCCGGCCGGCAACACCGCTGTTAATCCGGATACTGCCTCATCTCCAGACACCGACGACGCGGCGCTCCGGCCCGACAAGCCGGTCGTACTCGCGGCCACACCCCGCGGGCCGACCGGCTACTACGGGGGACTCGTCCGGACGCTCGTCGTCGACAGCGACGGCGGCCGGGAACGGCGCGTCCACGTCGCCGTCACCCAGTCGTTTCGCTCCGCGCGGTCGCTGCTGACGACCGGCTCGGCGTCCGTGCGGACCGTCGCGGCCGATCTCGAGGCAGAAGTTCGCTCGTTCGGCTTCGACGATAGCGACGAGATCGAGGCCACTGTCTCCGGCATCGGCCTCGAGCCCTGCGAAGGGCCGAGTGACGGCAGCGACGAGATCGAACCCGGGGCCGTCGTCCGACTCGATGTGGCTGCCCGCGTCGACGAGACGAGCCGCCTTCGGATCGCTGACGTGCTGGTCGTCACCGACGAGGGCGAGCGACCCGAGCGACTCGCGGCACCCGCACACTCGCTATCGCCAGCGGCGCTGCTCGAGCAATAGCAATCCGGTATCAGTTCGGTTCGTCCTGTCGCGTTATCGCTCGTCTTCGGCGTCGGGCTCTGGCTCCTTTGAGACGACTCCGACGAGCCGTTTTGCGAGCAGTTCGGGGATGTCCGTCGGAAGCGTCAGCCAGTGTTGGATGACGACGAGTCCGATCGCGAGTCCGATGAGGGCGATGCCGATCGTCGTCTGTCCACGAATCAACACGAGCTCGAGCCCGGCGATCGCAGCCGGAAGCGCGAGGACGAGCGTGCCTGCGAGTTTGATCGTGTCGATGATGCCGGCCATTGGCGGTATATCGCGCCTGCGGCGTAAAAACGCGACGACAGTGATTTCAATCGCTTCCGTTGGCGCTGTCGACATCCGGTTGAATGGAGTTACTTTCGGTATGCGGAATTGACTATTCACTAAAACTTTGAAATAGATGGCGCTCGGGGTACGAGTATCGGCTCCGAGCCCGACGAATGCACGTCATGCCACGCCAATCGAGACAGCGATACGAAGCGATCTGTGAAGCCTCCCCTGATGCCATCCTCCTCGTCGATCACGATGGTCGGATCACCTACGCGAACGCGCGCGTGACCGATCTGTTCGGGTACGAGCCGGCCGACCTCCTCGGTGAGCCGATCGAAATCCTCGTTCCGGAGTCCGTTCAAGACGAACATGTCGCCCAGCGAGACGCATATATTGCTGACCCGGCGGTTCGTCCGATGGGCGTCACCCTCGAGCTCTCGGGCCAGCGAAAGGACGGCTCGAAATTCCCGGTCGACGTCAGCCAGAGTCCGATCGAGACCGACGGGAACCGCGAGTTCATGGCTGCCGTCCGAGATATCAGCGAGCAGGAAGCGCTTCGAACGAAGTACCGGACGATCCTCGAGGCAGTGCCGGATGCGGTCCTCGTTGCGGACGCGGAGACGGGCGAGGTCATCGAAGCGAACCGGCAGGTAGCCGACCTCTCGGGATACGAGCCAGCCGAACTCATCGGTGAGCCCCAGACGGTCGTCCACCCGTCGGGCGAAAACGCGTCTTACCGTGAGCTCTTCGAAAACCACGTCGGTGCCGGCCAGTCGATCTTCACGCAGTTTCCGGACGGCTCTGACATCTACGTCGAAACCAAAGACAGCAAACGGGTCCCGGTTGAGATCAACGCCCACGTCTTCGAACTGCAGGAGCGACAGCTGGTTGCAGGGGTCTTCCGGGATGTGACGGCCCGAAAGGAGTACGAGCGACAGCTGCAGGCGCTTCACACAGCGACGCGCTGGCTGATGGAGGCCGACGACAGCGAAGAGATCGCGCAGCTCGTCGCCGATGCTGCGAGTGCGATCCTCGGCTACGAGCACAACGTCGTTCGACTCGCCGACGAAACGTCTCTGCAGGCGGTCGCCGTAACAGAGCAAGCGGAAACGGAGCTAGGTGAGCGGCCGGCGTATCCGGTCGACGGTGACTCACCGGTCAGCTGCGCCTACCGAAGCGGTGAGCCGATCCGGTACGATGACGTTCGATCGCTCGAGGACGACCACGATCGCGGCGAGGCCCACGCTGCGATGTACCTCCCGCTCGGTGACCATGGCGTGATCAGTATCGTCGATCCCGACGCTGGCGCGTTTGACCAGTCGGATGAAGACCTCGCGTTCGTGTTGTCGCTGAACGCCGAAATCGCGCTCAACCGACTCGCGTACGAACGGAACCTCGAGCGTCAGAACGATCGTCTAGACGAGTTCGTGAGCGTCGTCGCCCACGACCTTCGCAATCCCCTGAACGTCGCTCAGGGCCTCCTTGCGACCGCACAAACCGAAGCTGACCTCGACCACTTGGACGACCTCGACGACGTCCTCGACCGGATGGCGGGGATCATCGACGATGTGTTGACGATGGTTCGGTGTGGGTACGATCTCGAGTCGATCGACGCGCTCGCGTTCGGTAACGTCGTCACGTCCTGTTGGGACACCGTCGCGACTGCCGATGCCTCGCTCGAGATCGAAGCCGATGGGCAGTTGTTCGCCGACGCGAGCCGCATCCGGAACCTGTTCGAGAACCTGTTTCGAAACGCTGTGGAGCACGGCTCCACAAGCCCTGCCTCGAATGCTCGGCAGGACGCCGTTGAGAACGGTGGCAAGGGGGTTACCGTGACTGTCGGACTCGTCGAGGATGGATTTTATATCGCCGACGACGGGCCGGGGATTCCGCCGGACGAGCGCGACCGCGTCCTCGAGCCCGGCTGGACCACGAACCCCGACGGAACCGGACTTGGCCTGAATATCGTCTGTGAGATCGCACAGGCTCACGAGTGGGACATCGACGTTACCGAAAGCGCGGCTGGCGGCGCGCGGTTCGAGTTCTCCGGCGTACGCACCGCCGTCGGCGACGAGTCGGTCGCGCCATCATCCTGACGTCCAGACCGCGAACACCCGGACGTGGCTCCGCTGTGGGCTGGACCCGGAACGGCTTTCCCCCATCGCCCGTCACTTGTAGATATGTTTACGGGGATCGTCGAGGAGACCGGCGAGATCGTCGCGCGCGAGCGGACCGACGACGGCCTTCGACTGCGGATCGGGGCCGACGAGGTCGCGACAGGCCTCGAGCACGGCCAGAGTATCAGCGTCAGCGGCGCGTGTCTCACCGTCGAGCGATACGACGAGGGCGCGTGGTTCGAGGTCTTCCTGGCGACCGAAACCGTCGAGCGAACCTATCTCGGCGACCTCGAGGTCGGCGACGCGGTCAACCTCGAGCGGGCGATGCCGGCCGACGGCCGATTTGATGGCCACGTCGTGCAGGGCCACGTCGATGCGGTCGCGACGGTGACGAACGTCGAGTCAGTCGAGGAAGACTGGTTCTTCGAGTTCGAGCTTCCGGAAGAGTACGACCGCTACGCCGTCGAGAAGGGCTCGATCACGCTCGATGGAATCAGTCTGACCGTCGCCGATCTCGACGCGGATGCCGGTCGGGTTACCGTTGCGATCATCCCAACGACCTACGATATGACGACGCTTTCGGAGAAAGAACCCGGCGACCCGGTGCATCTCGAGGTCGACGTGCTCGCGAAGTACGTCGAACGGTTGCTCGAGGCACGATTTGAAGACGACTGAGTCGCGAGCCCGACGCTCGACCGTGTGAGTCAGCGCTGTGGCGGCTCGAACTCCGTCAGCTCCGGGCGCGGTGCGTCGACGTTGTCCTCACTAACCGTCAGATAGGCGTCCCGGTAGCGGGCGAGTTTCCGATAAAGGTAGTAGCCGATCGTGAGGTCGTAGCCGATTACGTACCCCACGAACGCGACGCCGTAGCCGACGGGCAAGACGTCGGCGAGGAGTTGTGGAACGATGCCGACCGTGACGTTGTACGTGCCGTGGACGAACGCGGCAATGAGCAACCCTTTGAGGACGATCGGACCGGCGTACTCTCGGTTGAACTTCGCTAAGCCGAGGTAGTAGCCCGCGATCGCTGAATAGATGACGTGACCGGGACCGGCCAGCGCGCGAACCGTCGCGATCCCGCTGGCGGTAACGAAGAGGTTTACTTCGGGACTTGCTTCGCCGATGACGCGGCTGATATAGACGGCGTTTTCGATGGCTGCAAAGCCAAGCCCGGCGACGGCTCCGTAGACTGCCCCGTCGATGACGGCGGTGAAGCTGCTGCTTCGATAGGCAAACACGTAGACAGCGAGGAGCTTGACCGTCTCCTCGACGGGGCCGACGATCAGGTAAAAAAAGAGCACGCCGCTGCCGAAGCCGAGAGCGACCTGACTGAGCGAATTGATGAGTGCTGCAAACGTCGCGAACAGGACCGCGAGCAGAAAGGTCGCGACGAGCAACCCGAGGGGTTCGCTCGTCGTGATGTCCGCATACCAGATATACCCCGCGAGCAACCCCGCGGGAACGACCGAGAGCCCGAAGAAGATCGCGACGAACGGATCCTCGAGGACGATTGCGGCCGGCGAGATGAGCAACGAGACGGTGATCGCGATGGCAGTCAGCAAGACGAGCGCACGGAGCGCGTAGCTAACCGTCCCGTAGAGCGTGTACGCGAGCAAATCGATGGCCGACCGCGGCTCCCACGTCGAGATGTCGTAGAGATCGACTGGTCCATCGCTCCGTCGCTCCTCGGCCCGCTCGACCGGGTCGCGCCTGCGCTGCATGGTCGTGCGTTGGTGCGCCGGCCCGGTATAGGTTCGGCAATCGGCGACGCGAGCGTTGCATCGCCGGTCTCTCACATCTGGATCGTCGTGGCGCTGCTCGAGTCAGCGGTCTACTCGCCGTGGAGGAGCCCCTGAATCGCGACGGCAGCGTCTTCGAACGCGTTGACGTCCATACTGTCGATCGTCAGCAGGACGCCGACGTCGCGCTGGAGCACCCGGACGACGAACCCACTTTCGTGGAACCGGACGGTAAATTCGTAGTCCCCGATGTCCGAGCTACTCTCTTTGCGGGCGATCGCCGTCCGAACAGGGACCTCGGAAAAGCCGGCTTGTTCGAACTCGACCAGTTGCGCTTTGGCATCACGGGCGTCGGCTGTCGAGTCGTAGAGGTCCTGCCGGAGATACAGGATGTCGAACGCCGACGGCGTGAAATAGAGAACGCTCCGAAGCGTGTCACCGAGACTGGTCCGTGCGGCACTGACGATCCCGGTTGCGAGTTCGTCGTTGAGGTCCGTTCTGTAGAGTTTACCACTCATGCGCATTGTTGGCTGTTCCCAGTATCAAACGTTTCGCCTACAGTACTCGTGACCGGAACGACAGCCAGGCTGATGGGTCCGGCAGCCGCGTGGATACGCAACGCAGCGACCGGCACGAACTCGGAATGATCAAAGGTCTCCCGGCCCAACCGGCGGCTATGCATTTCGACCAGCGAACTCAGCAGGCGCTTCGCGACGTCGGCCTCGAGATCGACGACCTCCGGGCCGCTTCGGAGGCCGTCGTCGAGGCCGTCGCCGAGGACGCGGCAGCACTCGAGGATTTTTTTGACGAACACGACACCGTCTACTCCGACATGGAGATGGCCCACTCGAGTGCCGAGTATCCTGAACACACCGTCGAGTATGCCGACATCACGACCCACGCCGACGAGATGCGCGGCTGGCTCCGGTTCGACACGTGGGGGGTCTCCATCGAGGACGGCCGACTGCTGGACGATGGGTCCGTCGAACTCACGCTCGGGTCGACGATCGACGATCGGGTGCGGTTCGCGCCCGACCGCGAGACGCTGCGGTGATCGCCATGTTCGCGGCCACCAGACGATTGCACTCGAGTGATCCACGACGCACGACGGAGGGCGACCGATGACGACGGCGCGCGTCCGCGGGATCTACACGACGGCAGTTACCCAACTCCTGAGCGAGGCCGATTTCGAGGTCGTTCAGGCCTCCGACCCGATTCGGGAGCGGTTCGATCAGTCGTTCGACACTGTTCCGGCCGACGTCTCGATCGAGACCACCCGCGACCGACAGGGTGTCGAGGTGTCGGGCGATCCCGACGCGGTCGAGACGGCCATGGCCGAACTCGAGGGACTTGCGATCGACACCTTCCGCTGGGACGACGACGCCGCCCGTGGCGCGGTCTTCGACGCCGAGGTGCTCGAGGCCGACGGCGGCAGCGGTGCCGTCGTCGACCTCGGTGATGGCCGACGGGGCTATCTCAGCTACGACGACGTCGATGGCTACGTTGAGGCCGGCAATCGCTACCGGGTGCAGGTCACCGAGCCCACACCGCCGTGGGACGACGACCGACCACTCGTGCGGCCGACCCTCGAGGTGCAGGACGGGCTCTGTACCCTTTCGCGGGACCGGAGCGGCGTCTCAGCGGCGATGCGCGGCGAGCGCGCGGACGAACTCGTCGGTATGACCGACTTCCTCTCGGTCGAGGTCCCCGATGGGTGGGGGATCCGCTGGCAACACGCCGCGGCCGACGCTGACCTCGAGGCGATGGGCACCGCGCTCGAGGACGCGGCGAATCGTGCGCGCCTGCTCGAAGACGAACTTACCGACGCATCCGACGAACCCGGCGAGCCGGCGCTGCTTGCCGCTCCCCAGCGAACCGCGTGGGGCTGGTTCGGCCGCCAATCCCGGTTTGCACTCGATGGGGTGCGCCGGCGCGTGGAGACGACAATGCCGGGCCATCACCGGACGAAGGCAGCCGACCGCGCCGCGAGTGCGGCGGTCGACTTCGCGGAGGCAGTCTGTGGGCCGGCCGACGATGCCGCAGACGGCGATGACTTCCCGTTTGCAGCCGTCACGCGCCAGTTCGGCCCCACGACTGGCGACCGCCTCGAGATCGGCCACGGCAAACCCGACGGCCGACTGATCTCGCTCGGTCGCGGCGAGGTCACCGACTGGGACCCCGAGGGCAAGCTCACGCTCGAGCGCTCGATGCGTGGAGGCGGCAGCTACGACGCGCTCGGCACTCCTAAAGACGACGGCGACGTGGCCGTGACGAAGTTCCGCGAGGGCCGGTGGTGGTATCCGACGACCTACAAGGCCGCCGACGGCACGTCGAAAGGGACCTACGTCAACGTCTGTACGCCGGTCGAACTCTTCCCCGACTGCGTGCGGTACGTCGACCTCTACGTCGACGTAATCCGCCAGCCTGATGGAACGGTCGAAATCGTCGACCCCGACGAACTCGAGGCCGCCGTCGCAGATGGGCTGGTGTCGGACGAACTGGCTGCCAAAGCGATGGACGTCGCGGAAGCCGTCGAGCGCGCGCTCTCATAGGACGGTCGACGGGCGGTTCAGTCTGAGAGGGTCGACACCTCGTCGGTTCGGGACGCGGTCGGCAACAGACCAACGTACTCGTCGAGCTCGAGTGCGAACGCCTGCGCGGTCGTCGGCCGAACCCAGCGAAACGAAAACGTTGCGCCGTGTTCGCCTCCGCCGTCAGTGACGATGTGGGTCCACCGGTCGCGGGGTTCGTGCACCGTCGCATGAAAGAAGTGGCGGACGTACCGCCTTCCCGCGCGTCGCGTCCAGATGTCGGTCGTCAGATGGCGGGTGTCACTCAGCGTGCCGAGTCCGCTCTCCTCGCGAACTTCCCTGAACAGCGCCTCCCGGGGCGACTCGCCGGGCTCGAGGGTCCCTTTCGGAATCTGGAGCCCGTCGTGGCCCGGCCCTTCGAAGACCAGGAGTTCGTTCATTCCGCGAGTGATGTAGGCACACGCCTTCTGGACGTACGTGACCTCGTTCATGTTACCAGTTACCACGACGTTCTCTCGTAAAAACCTATCATAGGGGATATTAAAGGAGGCTAAGGACCCTCTGTGGTCTGCAAGCCGTGCTTGAGAAACGGAGGGCCGTTCGAGCCGTCGATGGCGCGTCGATCCTGTGGTTCGCCGCTCGAGTCCTCAGAGTGCGAAGTTGCCTTCCGTCACCGATCGTCCGCAGACCGGACAGCCGTTGGCAAGCGTCGCCGCTCGCATCGGGTCTGTTACCGTGATCGACCGCTGGCAGTCCGGACAGGTAAACTCGTATGATGTCATAGGTCTGAGTGTGCTGGCACGTCTAGAGAGAAGGGACTGTTCGGGTTAGACGAGGGGCCCAGATATGGAGGGGCATATATAAGTTATCGACCCTGACGCTCGCCGCTGTCCGCAGCCAGTGTAGCAAACTCTGTGGATTGCTCGCGATCCTGTATGCGCTTCGAATGCCGATCTGAACGCACCGAATGAGTTACAGGACCCGTTACGAGGTCGACCGAACAGGGTAAACCGTTACGGGGTGGTATCACATACCAGTATCTATGAGTTCGCTCAACGAGGAGATGGCCGACGTGCGGTCGGATATCGACGACGTCAGAACACAGCTTCGGGAGGACGTGCCGGAGTTTTTCGAGTTCGACGTGACGGTGGGGAACATCTCGTACAACGCCAACAGCAACAGCGTCTCCGTCACCATCGAGCCGAGCGCTCGAGCGCGGGATCAGCTCTCGGAGCAACTCGGTGGCGTCGACGTGCGGACGGACGGCAAACTCGAGTTCGAGTTCCGACTCACGGAGTCGTCGTCTCCCAAAGAATAGCTCCGTCCACGGGTGTGACCGCTCGCGCCTGCCGCAGTGGCTCGATCAGTCAGCTGCGAGCTTGTCCAGTCCGGCGGACTCGATGTCTTCGCCGTCGACCGACGAGCGCAGCGCGTCCATGCCGTCGTCGCGGTCGATGTCGAAGTCATTCGCGTAGAGGTCTGCGACGCGATCCATCTCTTCGTCGGAGAGCTTTGGCACGTCGCTTGCGGCTGCCCACTCGTCGATGTCCGCTTTCGTGCGGAACGTCGGGGTGACGGTCGCGACAGGCTCGTGGGAGAGTAGCCACGCGATCGAGGCCTGCCCCATCGTGCGCTCGCCGTCACGCTCTAAGAAGCGCAGTTGCTCGAGTTTCTCCCAGCCGGTCTCGTACCACTCGTCGGGGCGGAAGCCGCGGTGGTCGCCCTCGTCGAGTTCGGTTTCGGGCGTGACCTGCTCGTTGAGGATGCCCGAGGAGTGTGGCACGCGGGGGATCAGGCTGGTCGACGAGCCGGTCCGCTCGATCGTCTCGAGGAAGTGGTTGCCGACCTCCTGTTCTAAGACGTTCCAGACGAGTTGCACGGAGTCGAACTCCTCTTCGATCGCGAGGTCGCCCTCGGCGAGCCAGCCGATCGAGGGACCCAGCGCGAGGCCGGTCGCGTCGATCTTGCCTTCCTCCTCGAGTTCGTCGAACAACTCGAGGACATCGGGCGTGATCTCGTCGACGTCGGCGTTGTGCAGTTGGAGCACGTCGACGGAGTCCATCTCGAGGCGCTCGAGACTCTTCTCGACGGCCTCCCGGAGATACTCGGGGTCCATCTCCTTGGGGAGTTCGCCGTGGCCGGCCTGGGGGTTGTTGTAGAAGTCATAGCCGACCTTGGTCGCGATGGTCACCTCGTCGCGGACCTCGGCCAGTGCCTTCCCGACCAGTTCCTCGCTGTGGCCGTGGCCGTAGACATCGCCCGTATCGAAGTAGGTGATCCCCTGCTCGACCGCATACTGGAGCATTTCGATGGCGTCGTCTTCGGAGCGGTCGCCCCACCAGTCGGTACCGACGGTCCATGCGCCGAAGCCGACTTCGCTGACCTCGACTCCGGACTCGCCGAGTTCGCTGTAGTGCATACGTGCTCCTTTGCAGCGGGGGAACTTAGGGTGACCGGAACGCCTGAATTTCGTGCCGAACCGACTCGGTCGCATTTTGTGAGGCGAATCGCTCTTGGGTGTCGGTTGAGACGTATTCGTATGCCCAGTTCCCGCCGCGACTCGCGCGATCCCAGATGGGTCCTGCTCGCCGTCCTCCTTGGCAGCCTGTCGCTTGCCCTCCTCGCTGTGAGCCGACTCGAGATTCCGAGAGACCGACTTTCGATTGGCGCGGTGCTCGTCGGGACGTTGCTGGTCGTCGGCACGCTTGCACTACCCGCGTTGCTCTTTGCTGGGTGGCAGTCCGGTCAGGAGTGAGTACCTGTCAGAACGGCCCAGTAACACACACGTTAGTTGGTCCGGCAACCACGGACGCACAACCGAACCCCTATGAACTCGGCGGGCAATACGTCGGGGTATGACAAAGCGGTACGTGTCGCTCCCCGAAGAGGCAGAAACGGGGATGCGCGAGTTCATCGATGAGGTCGATCGACGGCTTGCGAGCGACGAGGACACCTGCTCGGTCGTCGAGGACGTTCTGATCGACCTCTCGGGCGACCGCGAGGCCTACGAACGCTGGCAGCGCGGCGAGTCGGTGCCACCAGCCGAACGCATCCGCCTCCAGAGCTACGATCCCTGTAACACGACCTTAGAGAGCGAGTACTACGCCGAGAAAGACGAGGCGACGTTTCGCCGCTCCAAGCACCTCCAGTGGCTCTGGCGGCAGTTCGATAGCCTGCCGATCGCGGACAACGTCGAGTTCGCGCTTCGGTTCCGGCGGATGCTCGCCAATCACCTCTTCGAGGAGTGTGGCGACAACTGCCGCTTTTTCAAGGGCATTACGTTCACCTACGGGCACAACATCTCGATCGGCGACAACACCGTCGTTCACGACGACGTCCACTTGGACGACCGCGGGAAACTCACCATCGGCGACCGTGTCTCGATCTCCGACGGCGTCCACATCTACAGCCACGACCACGACGTCGTCGACCAGACCGAGGTTCGCAACTATCACACCATCGTCGAGGACGATGTCCGGCTCACCTACGACTCGATGGTCCGTGCGGGCAACAAGGTCGGCGAAAACGCCGTCGTTGGCGCGCGTGGCGTCGTGCAACACGACATCCCCGCCCACCACATCGCCGTCGGTATGCCCGCACAGAGCGTCAAAATCAAACCCGGCTGGGAGGATGTTGCGACTCCGATCAACGAGGCCGGCGTCAATCGCCAGGACGAACGTCACCTCGAGTACGACCTGCCCGACGGCCTCGAGGTCTTCGACGAGTTCGGCCGTGACCTGCAGCCGCCCCAGTAGTTCTCGTCGACCTGACTCTCGTCAGCCCCGACAGCGGGGAATATCCAAGTGCCTCGAGACCGTATCGCACACTGATGGCACTCTGGGGCTGGCTCATCGGCTACGTCGCGCTGTTTGCCCTGCTCCACCTGTTACTGTATTACCTGTACGTCCGGCGCAGCGACAGCGAGAACGAGCGAACGCCGTCGTTTGCCGATCCCAACCACGCGAGCCTTCGCTCGTCGCCCGGTCCCGATCGCTATCCGCGTGCCACGGACGAGGGACACGATGCTGACCGGGATCACGACACTGATCGCGAGTTCGACGGGGAGACGATCCGCTGTCCCCACTGTGGCGCACCAAACGAGGCCGATCAGACGTTTACGTACTGCTGGAACTGCGCGTCGGGCTTACGGCGATAATTGGCGTCACTGACGCGGCCGCCGAGTGGTGGCTGTCTTATTGCGCCAGCGCTGTCGCAAGGCGGTCGAGGTGATCGACGCCGACGACAGCGACGGCCGCGCCCGGCTCCGAGCGGATCTCCTCGAGTCGCTCGATCATACAACGCTCGCGTGTGTCGTCTCGGTACGCCAGGGTGGTGCCGCCCGTGTCGACGCTGCCAAGCAGTGCCTGAATGCTGGCGACGTGGGCGCGCTCGTGGGCGGCCTGTCGATCCGGCGAATCCCCGTGATCGACATCGTATTCGACCGTGTCGCCGGGCACGACGGTCATCGATGTCGCATGGGTCAGCGTCGCGGCGATCCGATAGGTGAGTGCATCACGGGTCGCGTTACCGACACTTGAGAGGACACCTCGCGCCGTCGCGGGCGAGACACGGTCGGCGACCAGTCGCGTGACGAGCCGGCGAAGAAACGACCAGTTCGGGGCGTCGATGCCGACGGCTTCGGCGTCGGGCGCAGCGCGGATCGCTGCACTCATTTCACCACCGAACCGTGGCGGCGTCGACGCTGTCGACTCGTCAGCATCGCCCGTGCGGCCGTACACGCGGTACAGTGGTAGCGCGATCGGCGGCAACTCGAGTGCGAGCGTCGTCGGGTCGACGTGTTCCAAGACGCGCTCGACACGGGCGACGCTGGCGGGATGGTCGTGGACGACGCCGATCAACACGAGGTCGCCGGTCGTGTCGGGAAGTCGGCGGCAGAACTGGGCGGTGATCCGAGGATCGTCGAACGATTCGGCGAACGAGGAGGGCTCGTCCATTGCTCGTAGAGTAATACGTGACTACCGCTATAACGCTTCCGCTGTATTAACTCGAGTTCGAGTTGTCTATCTTACTCGTGATGGCGGACCCACACGCGTCGTGGCTGGCGCTCGAGTGACCTAATAAAAACACTCTGTCACTGACCGATTGGGAACGAGTAACGACCGACTTCAGCCGAGCAAAACCGTCGACATCGTCCCGCACTGCCACGGTTTTCCTCGATCAACGACCGAACAGGCTGCGATCGGAGTGTGAGAGAATAGGGAAATGCTTATATAGAATCACAATCAATCACTCGACCGACTATGAGTCAGCGAATGCAGCAGGGTCAGCCGATGATCGTAATGAGCGAGGACTCCCAGCGCGTCAAGGACAAGGACGCGCAGGATTACAA
>Ga0207757_101138_pt1 | contig 12633 bp, 12 predicted proteins | sample A23P3SouthBayCA_2_FD_187752 | JGI IMG/M metagenome (GOLD analysis project Ga0207757, IMG submission 187752) | Aerobic enrichment media microbial communities from Eden Landing Ponds, California, USA - A23 P3 (2) (SPAdes) | ecosystem: Environmental > Aquatic > Marine > Unclassified | place...
CGTACGGGCCCGGCGTGCCGCCCGCGACGCGCTCGCCGACATCGAACCCGAACGGCTCCGCGAGGTGCTTCGCGACCGGCTCGCGGACGCCTCGATGACGCCCAGTGTCCTGACGTTGCTGAGTGCCCGTGCGCTCGATTCGAGCGTCGACGCCGCCCCCCTCGCCGAACGGGCAGCGGGCGTCCAGCTCATCTACGAGGGCCTCCGGCTGACCCGGACGCTGGCCCACGACGAACCCTGGGCCGACGGCGAGAACGACGCCGCCCGGCAGGCCGACCTCGACATCCTCGCCGCCGACGTGCTCGTCTCTCGGGGGTTCTACCTCCTCGCGCGGACCGAGACGGCCGAGCGTGCCGTCGAAGTGGTTCGGGCGTTCGGCCGGGATCAGACGCGTCGCCGCGGGGCCGACGCCGACCGTGGGACGCTCGACCGCAACCTCGAAGCCGACGTGTTCGCCCTCGCCGTCGCCGCCGGGACGACTGTCGTCGGCGTCGAGCCGGGCGACGAACTCCTCGACTACGCCGGTGGCCTCGCCCGCGAGTTCGAGGGTGACCTGCCGCCGCCCGAAGCTGCCCTCCCCGACTCGACGGTCGACCGCATCCTCGCGCTCGCCGGCGGCGACGCCGCCCCTTCCGCCGCCGACCCGTAAATCGAAACGCCTAAAGACGGTTCCGGCCAAGCGATGTACGCGTGCCTGGGTAGCTTAGCGGTAAAGCGCGTCCTTGGTAAGGACGAGAGCCCGGGTTCAAATCCCGGCCTAGGCTTGCGCCTGCGGCGCAGACTGTAATTCCTACACGGAGGCGCTCTAGCATAAGTTTACCGGCGATTAGAGACGCCAATTCTACCCGTCTACCGGCGTCTTTTGCCGGCAGAACGCGCTGGGAAAGGACACCCGCGAGCGCAGTCGCCTCGGGGCGTGGTGCGGTTTTCGGAAATGACGTGAGTCTCCGTGGTCGGGTGACTGGACTGTAAGGCGCGTCGCTCGACTTCGACCATATCACAGATGGCCAACAAGACTTTGTCTCAAAGTATCTTCCCAACAAGTGTGCCCTCCACCCGACGTGACCACCTCTACCGAATCGGCACGACGGCTCTTGGAGTAGCACTTGCTGGCTGTACTACCGTCGCACCGCCGCTCGCTGACGACGGTGAGACCACAGTCACGATTACGTCTGTCACCACCCCTTCTGGGCTTCCGATCCGACCTGACGTTGAAGTCACCCGCTCTTCGGCTACGGAGGAGTACCCGCCGCAACTCCGCACCACACTCACCAACATCACGGAAAATCCCGTCGTGATCGGTGACATCAGAAATGCACACTTCGAAAATACGTTCGACGAGTCCAGCGAGTACGTTTTGATACCCGACGACTCGGGCTATGGAAACGCAGATCCCGGCTGTTGGCGTATTACGGGCGGAGTTGGGCACGCCGCTACCTACCAGACGGTCAAGATTCTACCTGATGAGCCAAGCTCCCGTCTCGTGAATCTGTTCGCCCACGGCGAGAGCGAGAACTGTCTTCCAACAGGCACGTACAACTTCAGCACGCTGATGAACGTGTCCCAAAAAACAGGCAAGGGAACTCAAGGAGTCAGTTGGGGTTTCGAGATTCGAATTATCTGAATCCCAACCAGCATATGTTGATCGTAAAATTCTCTCACCCTACGCTCCCGATCCGCTGAGTGGCCTATAGATAATCACAGGTGTGTGTTCTCCCACACCCTCACAATCCACTCAGAGGACGGGGGGTGAGGAAACTTTACGACTCTACCCACGGGAAGCGCAGAGAGTCGGGCCAGACGTACTCGCGCCGTAGCGTGAGCGCCTTCGGGTTGCGTCCGTCGCCATCACCTTACCAAGAGGTGCCAGCGGATTCCTAAGTGTCGGATCACGGCGGAAGGCGGGCGGCCCCATATCACCGATCTTCCACCACAATCGACGGAGAGGCTCCTCTCGTCCTCGGAGACGTCTCCGGTGATCTTCCGAGTACGAATCCTCGTCTGGAAGTTCGGATGCAACCGGGGGGTTCCTACGGCCTCTGGTGGGATAGAGGATGGCGTGATAGCACGGTTACTACGGAATCGGGCCGGCGACAGAGTCCTGAGAACTGGATTACGGCGGAAGCGGCGGGCCGGTGGGTGCCGCGTTTGCCGTGGGCTTACCCGTCGATGGCCTCCCGAACTCCGTGGGCAGCCTGCTTGACGAGCTTCGGGTCGAAATTAAGAGAGGAACCAGAAGATACCGAGAAGACTTCTCCCTATACTATACTTAGGAGATTAGGGCGGAAGCGGGCTCCTACAATAGAGTCTGCTTACGGAGTAGTCTCCTTAGAGTAGTCTACTTCGGAAGGAGTCTACGTAGAGAGCAGTATAGGTGGTAGTCTAACGGATAGACTACTATTAGAGGTATCAGACAGGGAATCCTCTCACCGTTGTTCTCTGCCTTATAGACGTTCTAAGACGAAATAACGCTATTGGGAATTCTTTTTTCCGAAAATGGTGTCGACTCCGGGCGGGGACTACCCCCGGTCCTAAGGCGGAACGCGGCGATCCCCGACTCCTCCGCCTTCCGCCAGAATCCACGGGAAAGGTCTCTGTCGTCCTCGGAGACGTCTCCGGTGATTCTCCGAATCCTTTCCCTCGTTGTATTCGCCCGATACCACCGGGAGGCTCCTGTGAGCTCTGGTGGGATAGATGGCGGTGTGATAACACAGGGGGAGGGTTACGACACCATTTTTCAGCGTGGTGTCAGGGATAACGTTAGCCACTCACAGAATTTCGGAAATTTGGGAAAGTTCTTTTGGCGATTCTCGCTTGGCCATCGGAGGAACGCTCTGATCCGCTCTCCACCCCTCCTTTGGGAGAGTGGATTGCCGACCTTCGAGCGGGCGCCTTCCGCCATAATCTCCTAAAACAGAAGATTCCAACGGAGAAATTCTCTGAGCGCACGTTGGGGCTCACGTTGACCGCTTGCGTCACGACTGTTTGACCCTTGGGAACAGAATCTATGGAAGCTGACCGCTATACTCTCCGTTATCGGAAGACCAGCATATTAGAGTTAGTATGGGTGACTTCCGATAAACTGCCTACGGTAGATCGGGGCTCCCATCGGCCTTCGGGAATTGAACGTGTCCGAAGCGTCCTGTTTCACGGGTACGGATATCTGACCATCGACGGCCCCTCCCCGTCCCGTGTCGGTCAATGTACCCCCAATCGGCCAGCGTGTTGAGGTGCGTTCGTACCTGACGCTCGGTGATTTCGACAGTCTCGGTAATGTCGGCAGTTCGCCATTCGTCGACGCCGAGATTCTGTACCGCGTGAATCACCTCGTTCATCCCCGTCGACCAGGAGTTGACCTCGGGAATGACGACTTCCCGGTCGACCCATTGGGGGAGCGCACAGCTATGGACGTACACGGTTGCACCGCCTCCATCACGACCGAAGCGGAGGATGGTTTGGAGCACTTCGGATTCACGGTGTCCGGCGAGTACAGCGTTCCCGAACTCTCCGTAATCTCGATCCACGCCACGGCCCTCCGGTTCGATGACTTTCCCGGCGAGTGCGCCCCAGCATTTGATGTAGTCGTCTCCACGGTGAGGGCTACCGAGGATTACCGCGGTTCGACGTGATGCGAACGTATTCAGACCGCGAAGATTGCCGAAGTGGGCTGTCTCTTCGGGTGGGATCAACTCGTCAAGACCGCGTTCTCGATACGCTCGGATAGCTTTCTTCGAGGAGACGAGCACCGGGGGATGCGCTGATTCTTTCACGATAGCTTCGATCAGCGCCATATCCTTCCGCGGCGTCACGTACTTGCCGCTCGAATACGGTTTGGGATTCTCGTTGGTCTGAATCACTCGAATGCCCAGCGTTTCCGCGACGAACGTAGCTTGCTCTTCGTTAGAGAGTACCTGATCGAACTGCATATCGGGGCCGAGGAGCAGTTTCCATTGTTCTACCACGGGTGTTCCGTCCAGAGCGACGACGGCAAGCGGGCCGGCGGGTTCTCCATCTTCGCGTTCCCGTCCGATTTTCTGAAGAGAAACTGGTCGACGGATGACACGGAGTTTGCCCGTCTCTCGCTCCCGGCAACACCGAACGTTTCGCGGAAGTGGTGCCGATTCGAGACCGTTGCCGTGGTCTTCTCTCACGAGGAGCGCGTAAGCCATCAGCGCACCAGAAGCGTGTCCGGTACCTCGACGAACGAGAGTCGACTTCTGGAAGTGCCACTCTGAATTCTCGTTGAACCAGCGTAGGGCCTGTTCCCGAAGTTCTCGGTCGTTGTTTTCCACGAGATCGGAGTAGTTGTCGAAGGGAATCTCGGGAGTTGCCTTGAGGAATTCCGAGACGCCCGTAGCGACTTGATCGGCGTCGTATTCTTCGGTCAACGAGTCGACCGCCAGCTCGTCGATAACTACGGCGCGTCCTCGGGTCGGCTTATCGGAGTAGAGGTGCCTGAAGTTGCCGATGAGTACATCGTAGTCCTCGGAGTCATACTCCAGCGCGGCGATGTAGGGACACCTGCCGTTGGCCTGACAGGGAAGTTGTTTTCCGAAGTGATGCCGGGCTTGAGAGTGAATCACGCCACCGCTGAGCCCCCGCGAATAGAGACCCCGAACGTTCGACTTCCAATCTTCAGTCTCCGTATCGTGGTCGCCGTTCGCGGTGGGACAGTCGTGGTGAAACGCTGGAATCCGTCTCCAGGCCAAGCCCGCGTCGTCTGCCCACTCCTCAATTTGGTCGTAGAGAGTACGGCGTTCCGTGAGGAAGGTCGTCGGCTGGCCGGTCTCCTTAGCGACCTGTACCGACGCGAAGGTCTTCCCCGAGCCGGGGAGCGCCCCGATCAGGGTTGGCTGGTCGCGGAGAAAAGCCGAGTGAATAGCGTTCTTCGTGCGGTTCCACACAGATTCTTGGGTCAGAGGCAGAGCCTCCGCTCGAATAGTGGCCATTTGAAAGATAGAAGACAATAATTTTCGTCGTCAACTCCCCAAAGGAGATACGCACCGCTCTTGGGGATTGTCTTCACTAACCTATTCGCGGCTGAGATGATAAAGTTATCGACAATTCTTTTTTCTGAAAATACTGGAGTCTGCCGGGACGAAAGGGCGCTCCACCTTCCGCCGTATTTTCGGAAAAAAGAATCCGCGACGTGGTTAAATACGGTGACGCGATTCATCTACCAATGCCGACCCATTCTGTTGAGTTTGATTCGCGGGAACTGATCCTTCTAATGGAACTGGTATCTGAGGCCCTTGAGGAAGGCCGCTACCACTACCCCGACGAGAGTGCTTTGAGACGGATGCACCGGAAAGCGGAGGCGGAGCTCGGGTTTAAGCGCGGTTCCGCCGCAGTTGAGGAAGAGGATTCTCAGACTGAGGCTGATCGTGATCCAGCCGGTGAAGTGCTCCGAGATTCGGAGATATTCTATCGTGGACCGTCGCTGGTTGATCTTCTTGGCGAATCGGCAGATAGCGAAAGCTTCCGTTAATTGTCACCAATGCCTAAGTGATCCATCAATCCTTGATGTCGGGATGCCAGGGCATTCGGCAGGTTCTCGGCAGGAACTTCAAGCTCTCTGGATATTAGCGCCTCTAACACCAACTGTAATTTTATTGATAAAATATACAGTTCTGACGGCGCCGACTCAATAGATCCGTGTGCGACAGCATTTCGCTGTTTCCGGGCCTCCGAGGCCAATTCTTGAATATCAAAGAACGTATCAAGTATCTGTTGCTCGGATTCCATCAACGTCGTTAATTTATCTTTGATTGATGGATAGTTCACGACGTGTTCAAGAAGTCCGTATAATTGGCCTTGTAGATCCGAGTCATTGGGAACCGCTTCCAAAATATCCGAACGAATCTCGTCAAATCGTTCTTCAGGTATCACCGTCTCAGAGGGATATTTTGAGTCGTAAAGTGCCTCAAGAGCGATCACAGTAGTTAAAAATCGGAGTTGAGGCGAAAGATTGGAGCGGTGTATCAATAACCGATAGTTCTGATGTACTTCAGGGGCCTCCGCTTGGTGTTCTATCCAGTTCCGGAACGTTGTCTCGAAGTCTGCATTATTTGGACGGAACAGATAGTGAGCTTTTGATGAAGATCTGTTTGGAGTGTAGTCCGAAAGGAGATAGTAGCCATTAATGGGTCGACTATCTGGATCGGTATATAGTTGGATTTCAGAAGGATAAATCCCTGTTCCCACCGCAAATGAAAGATACTCCAACGCGTGATTTCCAAATTCCAATAACTTTCCAAATTCAGATTCACCATCTGGAATCACTTTGAAGACACCGACCGTCTCCATCTCAACAGAATCTATTTCAGAAGATATTCTGGCATAATTCGAAATGCTGACCTCTAATTCGCCTAAATCCGCCGCATACTCACTTGCATTAGTTACCGCATAGGCTGTTTTGATCTCGTCAACATCCATTGATTCCTCAATTTGATCGGTCTCAAACACGGGTCTGACTATTGAGGAGTTTGTCCACTCAGGAATCTCGTCAGCAAAAAACACTGCCTTGACAAAAGACGGATTCTGTGGAAGGTGTTCTCCCACAAATATGCGCTTGGCAAAATATTCTTCAGGCCCGCCAGAATTGATTGAGGTTAGAGTTGCATCTTGTACTGTCACTTGCCCTCCGTGGCCAAGATCACCGTATATTAGAGGATATTCTTCACCCAATTCTTTCTGAAACATTCTTTCCGCTTCGTCTTCTTCGGTCGGTAATGAATCATTTAGATCCAGTGTAACGCCTTCAGAGGGACTGAACTCTACATATCCACTAACTCTGTCCGGGGTTCCGGGCACCCACCAGATCCCATTATTCTGAAAAGATTCCATATGTGACAAAGCGAAGTGTATGTAAATGAATATTATGACTGATTTTTTTCACGCTAAAAGAGGGAAGGGGGGCGGCGGTGCAGTCATCCATCTGGTGGAGAGCGTTCCGCCGTTCATCGACTGGGGCTCCATCGTACTGCATCGGCGTTCGGGGGCTGTTGTGGCGGAACTGGTTACCTGATTTCCCGTTGGGCGCAGTCCTTCTCGTGTAAAGGGGTGCGGTCAATCAGCGGTAAGGCTACTCTGCTCGATCCGGGGGAGCTTGGTCAATTGCTGATTCCTTAACGATATCCCGACTCAGTCCATTTTCTTCGAGGACATCCCCCACAGACTCAACAACGCTCTCTGGTGTTCCCGGTGCTAAATACACTTCCTCTATAAGATCAGACAGATTCACAGATACTTGAATTCCTCCGGGCTGTTGTTCCCAGTCGATTTTATTCGCGTTTGGTTCCCCTTCTACTGGTTCGTCAGTCGTTGGAATTGAACTAATAACTGCACGAAGTTCTCTTTCTCCTCTGAACTGTTTCCTCTTGTGGAGAAATGGAAGGAAGGAATTTCCTTCGGGAATTCGCTCCTGAGAATAGTCGATATATCTGACTTTACCGATAAATACGTCGTGTTCTTCGTGAGCGTCCAAAGCGGACTTCAATTGTCCCAACGTGGATTTTATACCAATCCCTTTCTGGTCAGAATAGGTTCCCCACATAAGGTTCGACTCTGTTTCATTAATATGCCAGCAGTTGAGGAAATGCGATTCTATCGAGGATTCATAACTCTCTAACGGCCTTTCCCGGACTAACCGTTCTGTCTCTTCCAAAGATTCCTCTGAAGTTATTCTCTCAATCTCTTCCCTATCAAATTCCTTGTCATAGAATTCTTCCAGTCTGTCCTTTGTCTGATCAATATCGATAGCCTCAAGCTGTTTTTTCAAGTTCTCACGGGCTCGTTTTGCCTGTTGCTCACGGAATTCCTCAGAGAAGTTCGGCTCAGGGACCGTTCCTTCGTATTGATCCTCCATCTTATCGGCACGTGCGAAGTATAACTGAGAGTCTTCGATTATCTGTTTAAACCGCTTGAATGGGCGATATCTCCAAATAACCGCCGAATCAGAGGGTTGTTGAAAGACAGCGTGACTCTTATACATCAATTCAAATCTGACGTGTCGATAAAATAAATCTCGGGTTAGATATCCCGAATATATTCCCGCCTCCGCTCCGCCTTCTCCGCACTCGAACCCTTGTCGTAGTGTTTCTCCAACACCTTCCCGCTCATATTTACACGCTCTCCAGTCACGTCCTTCGGCTGACCCGCGTTCCGAGCCGCCGTCACGTAGCCCCGACGTAAGGCGTGCGGGCTCACGCTCCCCGGACACTTGCACGAGGTGTTCCACGACATCGCCTCGCAGGTCTCGGGATCGCGGTCGAAGGAGCACTCCCCGCCGTTGTAGTAGCAGGGCCGGGTCGCGGTGTAGACGTACCGCTGAATCGTCGTCTCGACCACGCGGCCACGCTTCGAGGTGAGGAGGGGCTTCCGCCCTTCTTCGTCGACTACGTCCTCCCGCGTCATCTCCACGTAGTCGCGGATCACCTCGGCGGTCTCGGGCGTGATCAGTACGTCCCGCTCGCTTCGCTCTTTGTTCTTGAGCGGCGTTCCCCCTGAGGGCCGGTGACGGAGTTCGAGTGCGGGGCGTCCTTCGTCGAAGTCCCCCAGGTCGAGCGCCCGTAATCCGCTCATTCGCATCCCCGTCTTCCAGAGGGTCAGGAGCGTGACGTGGCGGTTGCTGGCGTACTCGTACTTCCCGAGGAATTCGAGCAGTTCGAGGGCTTCGTCCCGCGTTAGGAGGTCGTCGCAGATCTCGTCGTCTGGGGAGACCGAGGGAATCCGCACCATCTCGGCCATCTCGCGGGGGACGGCGGCGATGTGTTCGCAGAACTGCACGAACTGTTTGATGGTCATCATATCCTGGCGAGCCGTGATGACCTTGACCTTCGACAGCCGGTGTTCCTTGTACCGCTGGATGAGCTCGCTGTCGAGCTGGTTGAGGTTGGAGACGCCTTGGTCGTCCAGCCAGTCGCAGAACTGTCGGAGGCAGGTGCGGTAGTTCTTGAGCGTCTTGTGGGTGACGCCGGGCTTCTTGTCGTTGAGGAATCGGTTCTTGGCGTCGTGCGGTGGGGTCGGTTTGAGGGCCATTGTCTCATCTGGTATAGCCTGCTAAACAGCCACGTGTAACCGCCAGAGCGGTGACGAGAGCCCCGGTGTTCCAAATCCCGGCCTAGGCTTTCTGTGAACTCGACCCCCGAGCGACAGCGAGGGGTGCCGAGTGAACGAAAGCCGCCCGCGGATTTGAGCCAGTCAGTCGCAGCGCGACCGAAGGGAGCGACCGTCTGACGCTGTTCAAATCCCGGCCTAGGCTTACGCCTGCGGCGCAGACTACACCCGTCCTTACGACTCGTCGTCCAGTAACTCTCTCACGCTCTCGACCGGTGCGTAGTACCCCCGGTGTCTTCGCCACGCATCGAGCCAGTCGTCCGCAGTTTCGCCGTCGATCTGCCCCCGTTCGACACCAAGCACGCGCAGTCCAATCGATCCAGTGACGGGAATCTCTTTGTGTTCGGCGACTCTGCGGGCGTCCACATCATCCGTCGCCACCGTTCCACCGTGGGTGAGTACTCCCAGTATCGATTCCGCTTCGCCGGCGTCGAGGCGATCACTGATGCCCGACTTGTCGGCCTCGGACGGTACCTCTCGAACGGGGAGCGACTCACCGAGCGCATCGACTGCTTCGCCGAGATACTCGTATCCAGCACGCTCTCCGCGTTCGATCTCTTCGCGAACGGTAGGCACAACGACCGGCGAGTCGAGCAACTCCGTCCGTGCTGGCGAAGTTGCTGACGACAGTCGTATCGAGAAACACCGGTTGCGGATGCCGCTCCGGCATCTACTCGTCGAGGTTCCGAGCGGTGTCGAGTTCCGCTTTCAGCTGGTCGTCCGTCCGCGGCCCGTACAGCGCCTCGAAGCCGGCGTCCCGAAGCACTTCTTCGAACTCCCAGCGGGACATCCCTGCCGCTTCGGCGGCCTTCCCGAGAGAAATCTCTCCGAGGACGTACCGACCGACGGCGGTCGCCAACTCGTCGGTTGGTTCGGAACTGGTGGACGACGCCATTACATCCCTATGTCGGACCTCCCAACGTAAGAATGTACTCTCGGAAATGTCGGCCGAAACTGAGGCAACGGCCGCCTTCTCACTCGGTGAAGCCTCCTGAACAGCCGCCCGTAACGGCGAAAGCGAGGACGAGAGCCCGGATTCACATCCCGGCTGGCTGATCACTCGGGCCACGGCGCGCCCGCGCGTTGATCCCGCGGCCTCGTTTCTCGGTGTGATCGCCCCGTTGCACTCGCCTATTCGGCCGTTTTCGCCCGGTAACGACGATACTATAGTTTCAAGTCGGCGCCACGTCAACGACTCGTCGTCACGTCGTGTTGCCGGTGATCGAGTGGTTCGGTGGCGGTGTGGGGGCGACCGGAGCCGCGGGCTTCCTCGCCGCCGAGCGCGTGTGGCTGGCGTTCGCCCTCAACGCCGTCGGCTTCGTCGTCTGCGGGACGTTCGCCTGTGTGTGTGCCCGTCTCGTCGCCCGGCGCGACTTCGGGCGTGGCCACCCGGTGCCGGCAAACGCCATCGACCGGGGCCTGCGGGTGGCCGCTCGGCTGCTCCTCCCCCCGTTGCTGGTCGGGGTGTGGATCCTCTCGTTCACGGCGGGCGTCCTCGTACTCGCCCCGCAGTTCGACGTGGTCGCCACGGCGCTGGCCGCGCTCGCGATTGCCGTGGCCGTTAGAGCAGCGGCCCAGTACAGCGAGGGGTTCGCCGAGACGCTGGCGACGATGCTCCCGTTCGCCCTGCTCGGCCTCGTCGCCCTCGACGGCGTCGTTCCGCGTTCGCTATCGACGGTCGTCGACGTACTCGTCCGCCTCCTCGCCCACTGGCCGCTCGCCGTCTACGGGCTGGTGGCGCTGGTGCTCGTCGAGATGGCCTTTCGCGCCATCGCTGTTGCGGTGGGGACGGTTCGTGACGCTAGCTGATGGGTCCGAACCCCGACTCGGTACCCGGCCCCGTGAGCGTGTGAACGGAGCTCCGGCTACCCGTCGCCGAAGACGGCGCCGTGGGGGAACGGCGCCGAGCACCGAGGTGCCAGTGGGGTGTGCCGGGCGCGCGGGTGGGGAGGATGGGAACTGAAGCCGGTGGTGCGCGCCCGGTCGTACACTTGCCAGCCCCCGACTTAAATATGCGTCAGACATGCGGATGCCGTCACGCGATACGCCACGGGGAAGGCTCTTTGTCCGCGCCCGTCCACACCCGTTCGTGACTTGGGCCGACCTCTTCGAACGCGCCGAGTGCTACGACCCGACCGAGGCGGACGTAATCGATGCGGTCCGCCGTCATCGCGCGGCCGACGACGATGCGTAGTCCATCGCCCGCCCGCGTCGCCGCCGACGCCGACGTGCTCGCGGCGGACCTGCTCGTCGGCGGTCCCTCTCGGGCGGCGCTCGACCACGTCCGTGAACACTCGTGGCTGACGCTCGTCGCCAGCGACCACCTGCTCGACGACGCCGAGGCCGTCATTCGCGAACTCGGCGACGCCGACTTAGCCCGGGACTGGCGCACCCGAATCGAGCGGGAGTGCGAGTTCGTCGATCATCCCGCCGAGGATCACCCGGCGCTCGCCGTCGCCTACCGCGGCGGCGCCATGCACCTCCTGACGCTCGACGAGTCGCTCCTCTCGGCGTCGGCCGGCGCCGCCCTTCGCGGGCGCGTCGAGACCAGCCCCCGCCATCCTCGCGCGTTCGACACCCTCTTCGACGCCGCGAGCCTCTACCGCGAAGTGGTGGGCGGCGACTATCCGGGGCCGGATCGGGATCCGCGGGACTAACGCGTCGCGTACCACTCGGCGAACTTTCCGAGCGCCCGGCCGCGGTGCGAGACGGCGTTTTTCTCCGCGGCCGTCATCTCCGCGAACGTCGTCCCCTCGTGTTCGAAGATAGGGTCGTAGCCGAAGCCCCCGTCGCCGCGGGGTTCGACGATACGCCCGCGGACGACGCCCTCGAAGAGTTTGACGGGGAGCGTCGCCGTCTCTGCCTCGTCGTCGCCGCCTCCGGCGGCCGCCGCGGCCGCCCGATCACCGCGGTCGATGGGGTCCGGACTGGCGTCGAAGGGCTCGCCGTCGCAGTAGGCGAGCACGCAGCAGAAGGCGGCACGGGCCGGGTCTGCGGCGTCGCGCGCGAGAGCGCCAACGCGTTCGATCCCCAGCGTCTCCTCGACGTACGAGGAGTAGGGGCCGGGGAAGCCGTCGAGGGCGTCGATAAAGAGGCCGGCGTCGTCGACGAGGACGGGGTCGCCGGCGTATCGGTACGCCTCGCGGGCGCCGCGGGCGGCGATGGGTTCGAGGTCCGGCGACTGGATTTCGGTGTAGTCGAAGTCGAGTTGGGAGACCGATCCGTCCGAGAGGTAGTCGCGGGCTTCGCGGACCTTGCCGGCGTTGGTCGTGACGTACCGGAGCATAGCGGGCGTGGGGTCGGTCGGGGCAAAGAGGCGTCGGTCCTTCCGTCGCGTACGGAACTGTCTGCACATCCGAGCGAAGCCACGCGCACTCGGGCGTGCCCCGACTCACGAGGGCGACGATACCGGCGTCCGCAAACAGCAAGTTTATCACCGGCAGGGAGCGAAATTCCTCCAAGATTACTCTCAATGGCGACGGAAACACACCAGCAACCGGAGGTGAACATCGGCCT
>Ga0207757_101144_pt1 | contig 12570 bp, 11 predicted proteins | sample A23P3SouthBayCA_2_FD_187752 | JGI IMG/M metagenome (GOLD analysis project Ga0207757, IMG submission 187752) | Aerobic enrichment media microbial communities from Eden Landing Ponds, California, USA - A23 P3 (2) (SPAdes) | ecosystem: Environmental > Aquatic > Marine > Unclassified | place...
AGGCGGTCGACGTTCTCCAGCGCGAGCAGGCCCGGCGCGGCGATCATCCCGGCCTGTCGCATCCCGCCGCCGAACAGCTTGCGGACGCGTCGGGCCGCCTCGACGAACGCCTCGTCGCCGGCGACGATGGAGCCCACCGGCGCGCCGAGCCCCTTGGAGAGACAGAACGTGACGGTGTCGACGGGCTCGACGATGTCGTTCACATCGACGCCGAGCGCGACCGCGGCGTTGAACACGCGCGCCCCGTCGAGGTGGACCGGCACGTCGGCGTCGCGGGCGACCGCGGCGGCCGCCGCGATCCGCTCGACGGGAACCGCCGTGCCGCCGCGGTAGTTGTGGGTGTTCTCCAGCGAGAGGAGCCCGGTTCCGGGGCGGTGGAGGTCCTCCTCGACGAGCCCCTCGCGGACCGCCTCGGGCGTCGGGACGCAGCGCTCGCCCGCGTCGATCGTCCGGGTCTGGGTGCCCGAGAGCGTCGCGGCGCCCGCGAGTTCCCACCGGTAGACGTGAGACTCGCGCTCCAAGAGCAGCTCCTGTCCGGGGTCGGTGTGGACGTGGACGGCGACCTGGTTGGCCATCGTTCCGGAGGGGACGTACAGCGCGGCCTCGGTCCCGACCGCGTCGGCGGCGCGGCGCTCCAACTCGTTGACGGTGGGGTCGTCGCGGTACACGTCGTCGCCGACGTCGGCGTCGCGGGCGGCCTCCCGCATCGCCTCGGAGGGCGTCGTGACGGTGTCGGATCGCAGGTCGATGAACTCGTCGGCTTCGGGCATTCGTCGACGTCGATTCGTCGGCCGGGGGGAAATAGGTCGCGTTCCGGACGGGCTCGACGCCGCTACGTGGCGGGAGGGCCGGCCTCCGCGTCCGGTCCCTTCTTAACCGACGCAGCCGATCTACGGGGTATGGAAACGGACGCCGCGACCGCTGACGAAGCCGACGACGACGAAGGGGACGCCCCCGACGCGTACGACGCCCTCCTGGACCGCGTTCGACGCTGGAACGCGGTCGGGAGCGCCGCCGGCGTGCTCGGGTGGGACCAGCAGGTGATGATGCCCGAGGGCGGCACCCCCGCTCGGTCGAAGCAGCTCTCGACGCTCTCGTCGATCCGCCACGACATGGTCACCGACGAGGAGACGGGCGAGTTGCTCGACGCGCTCGCTGACGCCGACCTGACCGACGAGCAGGCGGCGGTCGTCCGCGAGGTCCGCCGCGAGTACGAGCGCGCCGACGCCGTCCCCGTCGAACTCGTCGAGGAGATCTCCGAGACCGGCACGGAGGCGCTGCAGGCGTGGGAGGAGGCGAAGGCCGAGGACGACTTCGACGCGTTCGCCCCCTACTTGGAGAAACACGTCGAACTGAAACGCGAGTACGCCGAGCACATCGATCCCGACCGGGACCCCTACGAGGTCCTCTTCGAGGAGTACGAGCCGTGTCTCTCCATGGAGCGCGCGGAGTCGATCCTGACGGAGCTGCGCGAGACGCTCGTCCCCATGATCGACGCGATCCGCGAGTCCGACGCCGACCTCGCCGTCGACACCTTCGAGGGGACGTTCCCCGAGGACGAACAGGAGGCGCTCGCACGCGAAACCCTCGAACTGGTCGGCTACGACTTCGACCGCGGGCGGCTCGACGTCTCCTCGCACCCGTTCACCGCGGGCAACCAGTTCGACTGCCGGGTGACCACCCGGTTCGACGAGTCCGACCCGCTCGGCGCGATCGGCTCGACGATCCACGAGTTCGGCCACGCGCAGTACAACCTGGGGCTTCCCCGGGAACACTTCGGGACCCCGCTCGGCGAGTCCCGAGACCTCTCGGTCCACGAGTCGCAGTCGCGGCTCTGGGAGAACCACGTCGGCCGCAGCCGGGCGTTCTGGGAGCTGTTCCTCCCGACCTTCCAGGAGTACTTCCCGGAGACCGAGGACGCGACCGTCGAGGACGCGTACCAGGCGTTCAACCAGGTCCACGAGGACAACCTGATTCGGGTCGAGGCCGACGAACTCACCTACCACCTCCACATCGTCGTCCGATTCGAGATCGAGCGCGACCTGGTCCGCGGCGACCTCGCGGTCGAGGACGTGCCCGAGGTCTGGAACGACAAGTACGAGGAGTACCTCGGGATCCGCCCCGAAAACGACGCCGAGGGCTGTCTACAGGACATCCACTGGAGCCACGGCAACTTCGGCTACTTCCCCACTTACTCGCTCGGCTCCGTGATGGCCGCCCAGCTGTTCGATGCCGCCGAAAGCGAGATCGACGACCTCGACGGCAAGATCGCCGCGGGCGAGTTCGACGACCTCCGCGAGTGGCTCTCGGAGAACGTCTACCGACACGGGTCTCGCTACGAGACGAACGAACTCGTCGAGCGCGCCACCGGCGAGGCGTTCTCGGCGGACGCGTTCACCGACTACGTCGAGGAGAAGTACGGCGAGCTGTACGGGATCTGACCCCGGAGCGACGCGATTTTCACGCCAGCGCGACCTGCGCGAGCGACAGCGCAACCAGCGGGACGTGGAACGCCGCGTGTGCAACCATCGCCGCCTCCAGGCTCCGCCGCCAGTAGAGCCACCCGAAGGCGACGCCCGCGACCGCGTTCAAAAGCACCGTCCTGGCGACGAGCGCCGCGGTCAACTCGACCGACTGCGCGAGCGCCGGGAGGTGGCCGACGCCGAACAGCACGGCAGAGACCGCGACGGCGACCCACATGACGCCCGCGCCGGGGCCGTCCGACCGCCGACCGGTGACCACCCACCCGACGAGCGCGAGCACGGACATGAGCCCGAACCGCAACAGGACCTCCTCCGTGACCCCGCCGTAGAGGAAGCGCACCGGCGCGTACGCGACCACGTCGACCGCGGTCGCCCCCGCGCCGCCGACCGCGGACTGCGGGAGGTCTCGCGCGACGAACGGCGCCAGGGCGACGTCGAGCGCTACCACGACGAGGCCCCCGAAGACGCCGACCCCGACGGCGAGGCCGACCTCGGGACGGAGCCGCTGTCGGAGCCCGTCGCCGCCTCCCGCTCGGTCGACGAGATGCGACCGCAGCCCCACCTTCGGGGCCGCGTACGCGCCGAGCAGACACGCGACGACGAGCAGCAGCAGGGGGTTGACGCCGGAGAGCACGGCGAAGACCGGAAGCGACAGGCCGGCCGGGACGCTCTCGGGCGGCGTCGAGAGGTAGAGGTAGCCGACGAGGGCGGCGATGCCGGGAATCCCGGCCAACAGCGGAACGCCGAACCGGGTGCGGAAGGGAGGTGTGCGCTCGGTCGAGGACATGGCGCGAACGACTTGCGACGACCACATAAAACCGTCACCCGCGACCGAAAGCGTTCGCGGCGATCGTCGGGGCACCGCGAGCGCCGCGACCCGTCCGGCGGTCAGCGCCGCCTCAGAGCCGGAATCCCGTCATCAACACGATCAGCCCGAGCATCACGGCGGCCTCGAACAGCCCGACGACGAGGTTCTTCTTCTCGATCGATGCGAGCCGCGAGGCGTCCGGGTTCGACGAGAGCGTCTCGTAGTACGCGCTGAGCTGCAGTCGGTGCGGGACCGCGAGCCCGAACGCGAACAGCCCCCAGCCGACGCCGAGCGCGGTCGACGACCACCGGCCCGCGAACCCGTATCCGAGCCCGAGATCGGGCGTCAAGAGTACGGTCCCCGAGAGCACCGTCGTCAGCGAGAAGCCCACGAGGAAGAAGACCGCCTTCGGAATGAGTGCGGTGTTCACCGCGACGGACGCCTCCTCGTCCAGCCCGCCGAGCGTCGGGCCGATGAGCGCCGGGAAGATCAGCGCGAACCCGAACCACACCGCGCCCGCCGCGACGTGCGTGTAGAAGAGCAGTTCCGTGCTCGAAAGCAGGAGGCTCGCGCCCAAGAACACCAACGGGACGAGAAAGCTTCCGACCGCGAACGCCGGGTTCGCGGCGTTCGCGAGATGCTGAATTCGCTCGACGACGTTACCTTCTGTGACGCGACTGGTCTCGTGACCGACGGCCATGTGACGACGATCGTTCAGTTATTTGATAGTAGTTGTGATCGACGCAATCACCGAAACGGGCGACCCGACAGCGGTCGTTCCTCGCGAGCGACTCGTCCAGTTCCTCGCTGGATCTGCGTGCTGAACTTCGCACAGAGACTGGAGCAGTCGGCCGCTCGGCTCGCGGCTGCGCCGCTCGCTTACGGAGCCTCCCGTTCGGTCTCGCTACTTCTCGATGATGCTCTCCTCGACCGCCTCGCCGAAGTGGCGCGCCACGTCCTCGTAGTAGACGAGCGCCTCGTCGCCCGCCTCCAGATCGGTGACCGCCTTCTTGCCGTCCGCGGTCGCGATCTTCACCGTCTCGGCGTTCTGGATCAGCGTCTCCACGCGATCGGTCCCCTCGTCGGTCTCGACTTCCGCCTGAATCCGGAACATCGGCCGCTTCTCGATCTTCACGCGCCCGACGATCGCCTCTCGGGTGTGGCCGGCGGTGTCGACGATCTGCACCTCGTCGCCGCTCGTCAGCTCCGCGAGGTAGTTCGTGCCGCCCTCGGCGTTCCGGACGTACGCGTGGACTGCGCCGGCGTTCACGCGGAACGGGCGCGACTCGACGTACGGCGACTCCGCGGTCTCGGCGTGGACGAAGAACAGTCCGCGCGACATCGACCCGATCAACATCCCCTCGTCGTCGTCCATCAGCGACCCGGTGTCGATACAGACCCGGTCGGCCATGCCGGTGCGCTCGACCGCGGTCACCTCGGCGTGCCTGAGATCGAGCGTCTCCCGGTCGGCGGCGTCGCGGGCCTCGACCGCGCCGCGGATCTCGTCGGGTGAGTCGGCGTCGAGGAGGACGCCGTCCGAGCCGATCTCCAGCGTCTCGAAGGCGGTCTTCGCCTCGGCGGCGGTGGTCGCGCCGGCGACGAGGTGGGTCTCCTCGCCGACCCGCGCGATCAGGTTCTCCAGCGGGATGATCGACCAGTCCTCGCCGACGATGACCGTGAAGTCGGCGTCGGTGGCGGCCTCCTCGGCGAAGCGTTCGTACTCGGTGCCGAGTACCCGGACGTACACGCCCTGCGCGCGGTCGTCGCGCCGGCGGACCGTCGTGAGGTCCGCGGACCCCGACAGGTCGTCGGGCATGTCGATCGTGCCGTCGCCCTCGCCGCCCTTGCCGACGAAGTAGGCGTCGGCCTCGGCGTCGCTCTCGGCGTCGTCGATCACGTCCGCCTCCGAGCGGAACGCGGCGACCGAGATGTCGCCCAGGTCGCGGACGCGGCCCACGTCGGCCTCGTCGACGAGCACCCAGTCCGCGCCGGCCTCGATGGCGGCCGTGATCCGTCGCTTGCGCGCTTCCCAGTCGCCGACTTCCCCGTCGGCTTTCACCCAGACCGTGCGTGTCATTGTCGGAACCTCACGGCGGGCGGGCTTGAAAACTGCGGAACGAACAGGAACCGCTTGCTGTCTACGCCTCGACGAACCCGCCGGCGGCGAGCGCCTCGTCGACGCTCGCGCCGTCGTGGACGACCGCCGACACCGCGCGGACGATCCCCTCGGGATCCTCGTGCTGGAAGATCGATCGCCCCATCGACACGCCGGCCGCGTTGCCGTCCATCGCCCCGCGAACCATCTCCACGGTGTCGCGGTCGGTGCCCTTCGACCCGCCGGCGATGACGACCGGGAGCCGGGTCGACTCCGTGACGCGCTTGAACGAGTGGCCGTCGCCGGAGTAGCCGGTCTTCACCACGTCGGCGCCGACCTCCTCGGCGAGCCGCACCGCGTGCCCGAGCGCCTCGGGATCCGCCTCGTCGACGCCCGGGCCGCGCGCGTACGCCATCGCGAGCACCGGGAGGCCGAGGCGGTCGGCGTCGGCGGTCAGCTCCGAGAGCTCTTCAAGCTGGTCCGGCTCGTGGTCGGAGCCGACGTTGATATGGAAGGAGACGGCGTCGGCGCCCGCGCGTACCGCGTCCTCGGCGGTGGCGGTGACGCGCTTGTCGCTCTCGTCGGGACCGATCGTCGTCGACCCGTTGGCGTGGACGATGTAGCCCGCGTCGTTCTTGTGCTCGTGGACGCGCGGCGCGATCCCCTTCTGGGTGAGCACCGCGTCCGCGCCGCCGCTGGTCACGCCGTCGATCGTCGATTCGATGTCGACGAGGCCGTCGACGGCGCCCATCGTGAGCCCGTGGTCCATGGGGACGATGAGATACCGGTCGTTCGTGGAGATGCGCTCGAGTCGTGCCGAGAGTCCTGCTGTCATGTTGGTGTCGGTCGTTGTGTGAGTGTGTGGCAATCGGAGGTAAGTGGGTTTCGTTCGGGGACGTATTGGCTCGAAGCCGCGGTCACCGCGATTCCGGCGCCTCGACGCGCGCGGCGTAGCCCCGCTCGGCCCCCTCCTTCAGCTCGCGCGAGAGCGCCTCTAACCGCTCTGCGACCTCGGCGGTCGAGAGGTCGTCCTCGACGCCCTCGGCGACGATGTCGACGAGGGCGGACCCGACGATGATCCCGTCGGCGCCGCCGGCGACGATGCGCTCGGCGTGCTCGCCGGTCGAGATGCCGAAGCCGACCGCCTTCGGCACGTCGTACTCGCGGAGCCGATCGAGGCTCTGTGTGGTCTGATCGGACACGTCGCTGCGCGCGCCGGTGGTGCCGAGCCGCGCTTGGACGTAGACGTATCCCGAAACGCGCTCCATGAGCCGGTCGAGGCGGTCCGCGCGCGTCGTCGGCGCGACGATGAAAACGAGGTCAAGCCCGTGCTCGTCGCAGGCCTCGCGCAGCGGGTCCGCCTCCTCGGCCGGCAGGTCGGGGACGACGAGCCCCTGGATGCCGGCCGCGGCGGCGCGCTCGACGAAGGGTCTGGGACCAGAATCCTGCCCATACTGATAAATGAGGTTGTAGTACGTCATACAGACCAGCGCGGCGTCGACGTCGAGCTCCTCCGCGAACGCGAAGAACCGGTCGGGCGTCATCCCCGCGTCGAGCGACCGGACGAGCGCCTCCTGTATCGTCGACCCCTCGGCGATCGGCTCGGAGAACGGGAGACCGAGCTCTATCACGTCGGCACCGCCCCGGTCGAGCGCCTCGACGTACGCCTTCGACGAGTCGTAGTCCGGGTCGCCGACGACGAGGTACGGCACGTAGGCGGGGCCGTCGGCGAACGCGGCGGCGATGGCGTCGGAGTTGGCCGGTTCCGCCATTCAGATCCCCCCCGTGAACATCGACATGTCGGGCGCCTCGTCGATGTCGCGCTTGTCCGTCTCCTCGATGGCGGCGTCGAGGTCCTTGTCGCCGCGCCCGGAGACGTTCACGACGACGCGCTCGCCGAGGTCCTCGTGGTGTTCCTCCAAGAAGCCGAACGCGTGCGCCGTCTCTAGGGCGGGGATGATCCCCTCGGTGCGCGAGAGGCGGTGGAACCCCTCCAAGGCGTCGTCGTCGTCGACGGCGACCGGGTTCACCCGTCCCTCGTCGACGAGGTACGCGAGCTCGGGGCCGACGCCGGCGTAGTCGAGCCCGGAGGAGATCGAGTGGCTCTCCATGATCTGTCCGTCGGAGTCCTGCAGGAGCTTCGTGCGCGCCCCGTGGAGCACGCCTTCGTCGCCCGCGTACAGCGACGCCGAGTTCGGGGCGACGCCCGCTTCCTCGTCGACCTCCAGCGTCGAGCCGCCGGCCTCGACCGCGTGCAGGGCGACCGCCTCGTCGTCGACGAAGCCGGCGAACGCGCCCATCGTGTTCGATCCGCCGCCCGCGCAGGCGACCACGTCGGTCGGGAGGTCCCCGGTCTTCTCGATCGATTGCTCGCGCGCCTCCTCCGAGATGACCGCCTGGAAGTCGCGGACCATCACCGGGAACGGGTGCGGGCCGACGATCGACCCGATGACGTAGTGGGTGTTCTCGACGGTGGTCGCCCAGTCGCGCATCGTCTCGGAGATGGCCTCCTTCAGCGTTCCCCGGCCCGTCGTGACGGGGTTCACCTCGGCGCCGTTGAGCTTCATCCGGAAGACGTTGGGCCGCTGGCGGTTGATGTCGCGCTCGCCCATGTAGATCTCGCAGGGCATATCGAGGTGCGCCGCCGCCATCGCGGTCGCGGTGCCGTGCTGGCCGGCGCCCGTCTCCGCGATGATCCGTTCCTTGCCCATGTACTTCGCCAGCAGGACCTGCCCGAGCGCGTTGTTCAGCTTGTGGGCGCCGCCGTGGAGGAGGTCTTCGCGCTTGAGGAACACCTCTCGGTCGTAGCGCTCCGAGAGCCGGTCGGCGCGCTGGAGCGGCGTCGGTCGCCCGCCGAAGTCCGCGAGCCGCTCGCGGAACTCGTCCATGAACCCGTCCTCGTTGCCGAGGACGTAGCGCTCGTAGGCGTCGGTCAGCTCCTCGATGGCCGGCATCAGCGCCTCGGGGACGTACTGGCCGCCGTAGCGGCCGAACTTCCCGTCGTCGCGCCCGCGCTCGCGGCCGGGACGTCGCGACGGCGTCGCCGCGTCGGCTCCGTCTCTCGTACTCGTCGCCTCGCTCGTCGTGGGTTCCGTCTCGCTCATGTGGGTGTCTCCGTGGTGTCTCGGGTGTCGCTCTCGTCGTTCACGCCGTCTCCGTCGGCGCCCGTACCGGTCGCACCGCCCTCGCTGGCGTCGGCTCCGTCGTCAACGCCGGCGTCGGCCTCCGCTCGCACCAGATCGCGCGTGTTCGCCGCCACGTCGCCGTCCATGATCGCGCTCCCGACGAGGAGCGCGTCGGCGCCCGCCGCCCGCATCCGGCGAACGTCGGCGGGCGAGCCGATTCCGCTTTCGGCGATCAGCGTCACGTCGTCGGGAACCTCGGGTGCCACCGACTCGAAGGTTCCGAGGTCGACGACCAACTCGGCGAGGTCGCGGTTGTTCACGCCGACGACCGTCGCGCCCGCGTCGAGCGCGCGGTCGAGCTCCTCGCGGTCGTGGACCTCGACGAGGACCTGGAAGCCGCGGTCGCGCGCGGCGGCGAGCAGGTCGGGGAGGTCGTCGCCGACGAACCGGGCGATCAGCAGGACCACGTCGCTCTCGACGGCGTCGAGCTGTGACTCCGCGACGACGAAGTCCTTGCGGAGGACCGGCACGTCGACCGCCTCGCGAACGCGTTCGAGCGTCTCGGTGCTCCCGCCGAAGTGCTCCGGTTCGGTGAGCACGCTCAGCGCCGCCGCGCCGCCGGCGACCATCCCCTCCGCGAGCGCGACCGGGTCGTCCTCGCGGGTGCCCTCCGTCGTCGGACTCGTGGGCTTCACCTCGGCGATCAGCGGGACGCGCCCGTCCGCCTCGGCGCGGTCGAACGCCGCCCGCAGGTCGCGCGGCTCGACGGCGACCTCGCCGGGTCGGCCCTCGGCCGCCCGGTCGCGGGCCGCCGACAGGATCGATCTGACCGCCGGAGCCAGCTCGGATTGATCCTCCATTAGTGTACACTAATGCACGTATCTGTACATAAGGCTTGCGGGCGCGGGCGTCTCCGCGCGGTGAATCACATGCCTCGTCACGTTTCACGGCTTCCCGATCGCGTCCCCGACCCGCGCTCCTCCCGTCGATTTAACCGTCGCGGTCACGGATCGGGAGTATGGACACGACGGGAACTTCGGGCGTCTTCGCCCGCGAGTTCGACGAGATCGGACGGGCGGTCGAGGTCGGCTTCGCCGGGGGGCGCGTCATCTCGGTGTCGTTCCCGGCGACGCCGCCGGCGGACGCCGACACGGACCACGACCTGCTCGATCGGATCGAGGCGTACCTCGGGGGCGAGCGCGACGCGTTCGACGACGTCGCCACCGGGCTCACGGTCCCGACCGACCGACGGGCGGTCCTCGAAGCGCTCGGGACGATTCCGTACGGCGAGGAGGCCTCGGTCAGTCGCCTGACGCGGCTGGCGGCGCTCGACGCCGACGACCCGGAGGACCTGGAACTGGTGACCGACGCGCTCCGCGAGAACCCGATTCCGATCTTCTTCCCGGACCACCGCGTGCAGGGCGGGCCGTACGCCACGCCCGGGGAGGTCCGGGCGGAACTCCGGCGCGCCGAAGGGCTGTAACGAGAACCGGAGACCGGACCGACCGGCCAGCGCTGTCCGTGTTCCTCACCCTTCTCCCAGACGACGTCCATCAGCGCGCCCGCCTTCTTCGCGCGCCCGTCTTTCTGCGGGGTCGTCGACGACGCCGTCGCAGTCGCTTACGGACGAGACGGACTTATGAGGCGGAATCGCCTGTTCCCGACAATGATCGAGTTCAGTCGGGCGGCCTACGACGACGTCGTGTCCCACGCGTCCGCCGGCGGCGACGCGGAGGTCTGCGGCGTCCTCGCCGGCACCCGCGGTGACGACGGTGAGGCAAGCGTCGTCACCGAGACGTACCGGGCGGAGAACGTCGCCGACACGCCTCGAACTCGGTACGCGATCGCTCCCGAGGAACTGCTCGAACTCATCGAGCGGGCCGAGGACGACGGGTTCGACGCGGTCGGGTTCTACCACTCGCACCCGACTGGGCCGACGTGCCCGAGCGAGACGGACGCCGCGCGAGCGACGTGGCCCGGCTACTCGTACGTCATCTGCGCGCTCGACGGCTCCCCGTTCGTCGGCTCCTGGCGCTGGTGCGGGGACGAAAGCGGGTTCGAACAGGAGACCGTCGCCGTGCGCGGCGAGCGGTAGGCGCCGTCGGATCTGTCGGAATCCCGCTTTTAAACGCACTCTCGCTTTTAAATGGATTTTCGCCCGGAACTCGGGCGCGCCACCGCCGCGTTCATTTATATTCGATCGTCGCAGTCACTCGGATTCACTTACAGATTCTCTCGTCACCGATGACTGCGACGCTGGGGCGTCACGCTCGGCCGCGGAACCGGACCGAGACGCCTCGTGGGCCTCGCGCTGGCGGCTTCGCCGCCGGCTGCCGGAGGAACCTTCGGTCCCTCCCTGCTCGCGGGCATCGGCGATCCGCTGAACGCCGTCGGCGATCGCGTCGAGCGCGGCGAACAACCGGTAGGAGAGGTACAGGCTGATCGGGAGTGCGACGCCGACGATGAGGCCGAAGAGAACCTGTCCGACAATCACGAGCGAGTAGACGATCACGAGGAGCGAGACGACGGCGAGCACCGCGCCGGTCCGGGTGCGGAGGGCGTCGGAGGGAGAGAGCGGGTCGTGCGCCATGCGCGGCGCTACCGGCGCAGAGTACTTAAAAATAAACGCGGAACGGAGCGGCGGACCGAACCCCCGCGCCGCGACAGCGACGGCAACAGCGGCGGCGACGGCGACGCCGACCGTCCTCAGTCGTCGGCGGGCGCCGCGGAGTCGCCGGCGGAGACGCCGGTGCCGGGCCCGATGTCGATCCCGAGCGCCTCGAGCTTCTCGTCGGGGACGACGCCGTCGACCCAGTCGCGGGTCTCGTAGTACTCGGCCTTCATCTCGTCGAGCTCGCAGAGTTCGCCCTCGCTGGCGCCCGTGCCGGGGATGGCGTCCGGGTGCCCCTTGACGAAGCGGTTCGGCAGCGTGTCGTCGGCACCGTCGAAGCCGACGAGGTTGTTGTAGTAGCGCTCGAGGTTGTACACCCGTTCGCCGGCCTCGAACAGCTCGTCTTCGGTGACGTCGCGGCCGGTCATGCCGTTGTACTGGAGCACGTACTCCTCGATCCCCTCCGCGAACGCGCTGAACTTGCAGATGTCGAACGAGTCGGAGACGGCGTGTAAGTCCTGGAAGGTGGCGGTGAGTTCGCCCTTCCCCTCCCACTCGTACGGATCGACCTTCTCCGGGATGCCGAGGATCTCGGCGGCCGGCGTGTAGCCGCGCAGGTGGCAGGCGCCGCGGTTGGAGGTCGCGTACGCGATCCCCATGCCCTTCATGCAGCGCGGGTCGTACGCGGCCATCGTCTGGCCCTTGACGGAGAGCTTGTTGCCGTGGGCGTCCTTCGCGTCGGCGACGCGCTCGGGGCCCTCCGCGAGGAGGTCGCCGAGGTCCGACGAGCGGTGACCGATCTCGTCGAGGAGGTCGATCATCGTCTCGGAGTCGCCCCAGTCGAGGTGGCCGACGCCGTCGAGTTTCCCCTCCTCGCTCATCTCCATCGCCATCGCCATCATGTTGCCGGCCTCGATGGTGTCGATGCCGAGGTCGTTACAGCGCTGGAGCATCAGCGCGATCTCGTCGCGGTCGGAGTGGCCCGAGTTCGGGCCGAGCGCCCACGCGGACTCGTACTCGTACGACTCCGTGCGGACGTTCATCTCCTGGCCCTTGTGCGTGACGTCGACGTCGACCTCCTTCTTACACGCGACCGGACAGGAGTGACACGTCGGCTCGTCGACGAGGATGTTCTCGCGGACGTTCTCGCCGGAGACGCGCTCCGCCTCGATGTCGACGCCCTCGGTCTCGTTGTACGCCTCGGTCGAGGTGTACTTCGCGTTCTTCGTCGGGAGGCCGTCCATCTCCTCGGTCGCGTTCATCAGGACGTTGGTGCCGTACATCGAGAGTCCGCCCTCGTTGGGCGCGGTCACGTCGGACTCGCGGATGACCTCCATCGCCTGCTGGTAGCCCTCCTGGAACGTCTCCGGGTCGGCGGGCTTGGGCATGTCGGTGCCGCTTTTCACGACGACCGCCTTGACGTTCTTCGAGCCCATCACGGCGCCCGT
>Ga0207757_101145_pt1 | contig 12566 bp, 7 predicted proteins | sample A23P3SouthBayCA_2_FD_187752 | JGI IMG/M metagenome (GOLD analysis project Ga0207757, IMG submission 187752) | Aerobic enrichment media microbial communities from Eden Landing Ponds, California, USA - A23 P3 (2) (SPAdes) | ecosystem: Environmental > Aquatic > Marine > Unclassified | place...
CGGTTCGCCGACGGTCGGGGCCGACGTCGCCGGGGCCTGCGTCGCCGTCGCGGTGGGCGTCGCCCCGCTCCCGGCGAACGCGCCGAACGTCGACGCGGCCTGACCGCTCACGCTCTCGTGGGGGAAGTCGGTGGCGTTGACCGAGAGCGTCCGCTCGGCTGTGTCGACCGACGACGCGGACAGCGACGTCCAGTCCGACCCGCCGTGTCCCCACAGCGCGAGGTCCGCCGCTGTGACGCCCGCCACGTCACCGCTCTCGTAGTGAAGCGTGACGTTCAGGTAGGCCTCGTGACCGGTCGTCCGCGCGGCGAAGTATCGGTCGATGTCCTGTGCTCCGGCGTTGACCGGCGCCGACTCGTTGGGCGCGACGCTGACGTTGGCGCCGGTGAACGAGAGCGTCGTGTTCGCCGCCGACGAGTTCCCGATGTCCAGCGAGTCGACGGTCGTCCCCGTCGAGTCGCTGATCGTCAGCGCCCACGTCGCGGTACCGTTGTCGTACACCGCGTTGTCGACCAGGAAGTTGTCGTTCGAGGACGCGTTCACGTCGATGCCCCGGTAGCTGTTGTACACGGTGGTTCCCCGCAGTTCGTTGTCCGTCGCGCCGGCGAACTGGATCCCCGTCGGGAACGTGATCGTGCCCTGCGGGAACTGCGGACGATTAACGACGCTGTTGTTGACGAGCACGTTCGACGACGCACTGTCGAGAATGACCCCGCCCTGGTTGTGGCTGCTCACCTGATTACGTGAGACCGTCGAGTTGGTGGTCTGCCACACGTAGATACCCCACTGGTCGTTGCGGCGCACGTTGTTGCCGGTCACGGTCGCGTTGTCGACGTTCGGACCCACGTAGATACCGTGGTTCTCGTTGCCTCGTACCGTGTTGTTGCTTACCACCGCGTTACTGAGGCTTCCGAGTCGAACGCCGTACTTCCGGTTCCCGCGGAACGTGCTGTTGGTGACCAGAAAGTCCGATCCGGACTGACTTACCGACAGCCCGTTCCAGTTCGTCCCGACGACCGTGACGTTCTCGAAGACCAGGTCCGGGTTGTTCGTGTCGACGGTGATACCGGGGTTGAGACAGCAGGTGTCGCGAACGGTGGTGTCGGTGACGGTCGTCCCCCCTGACCCGGACCGCACCTGCATCCCGGACCCGCCCACGTGCTCGATCTCGGTTCGCGCTATCGTGTTGTTCGGCGACGAGTGGAGACTGACTCCGCCCGAGGCCGTCTTGTTGATCGAGACGTCGGTGATCGAGTTGTTCGCCGACCCGTTCTCGAGGGCGACTGCCGGCTGCCCGTTCTCAGTCCCGTTGACGCTCGCGTTCGACACTTCGTTCCGGGAGGCGTTTCGCAGGTGGATCCCGTAGTCGCCGCCGTGGACAACGAGGTCAGTGACCCGCCCATCCGTCACGCTGTCGAACGCGACGGAGTGGGCCGACCCGCCGCTGTACGTCCAGTCCTTCGCGACTAGGTCCGTGACGGAAACGTTTCGCAATCCACCGTCGGTCCCGTTCGCGTAGACGGCCGTCTTGTCCGCGCTCGGGTCGAGTCCCTGAAGCGTGTGCCCCTGACCGTCGAGGGTGACGTCGCTCGCCCTGATCTCGATGCAGGTAGAATCGCTGGACAGATCCGTGACGAGACGATACCGCCCGGATCTGGTGATGACCGTACACGAGTCGATCTCGCCGGTCGGGGAGTACGAGAGCGACTTCGAACAGGTGACGTTGCCCTGACACTGGTTCGGACGCGGGCCGGAGACCTGCCCCCACCAGTTCCTCGTCGCGTTGCCCCAGGGGTTCGCGCCGTCGGCGAAGATCCCGTTCCTGTTACCCGTGATCACCGAGTCGTGGATCGTCCACGCACCGCTCGTCTGCTGGGCGAGCACGCCGACCCTGTTAGCGCTGACGTTGGACCCTCTGATCCGCCAGGCGCCACTCGTCAGACCGCCCTCGACGGCGACGCCGTTGTCGTCGATCCTGGTGTCCCGGATCGCCCAATCGCCGCTGGCCCTCGTCGCGCGCACGCCGTCCTCGGTGGACTCCGAGACTGTGGACCCGGTGATGGTCCAGTCGCCGCTCGACCGGACGGCTATCACGCCGTACTCGTCGTTCTTGACGACCGTGTTTTCGATCGACCAGTTGCCGGTCGAGCTGGTAGCACCGATCCCCACTCCATTCCCCCCCTCGGTGTGGTCGCGGACGACCGAGTTCCGGATCGTCCAGTCGCCTGTCGTCCGGTCTGCGTTTACGCCGACGCCCCGAAAGGCGTTCAACTGCGGTTTAGCGTCGTTGTTTCGGATCGTCGTTCCCTCGATCACCCAGTCGCCGGTCGACTCGTCGACGACGACGCCCTGCCCGGCGTTGTCTACGATTGTCGAGTCCTCGATCCGCCAGTCGCTCGTGACGCCCCTGGCGTGAACGGCCTGGTTGTCGCTATCCCGGATCGTGACGTCGCTGAGCGTCCACGCACCGCCCGAGTCGGAGAGGGTCGACACGCCAGTGTCGTATCCGGTGATAGTGAACCCCTCGACGGTCGGCGACATGTTCCCCGCGATGTGTATCCCGTCGGTCAGCCGGTTCGGTCCGCCGAGCGACGACCCGTCCAGGGTCGCCCCGTCTGGCGCCACCAGCGTAATGTTGGCGTGGACCGTGACCTCCTCGGTGTAGGTGCCGGGCCGGACTTCAACCGTGTCCCCGTCCACGGCGTCGTCGATCGCGTTCTCTATCGAGGTGTACGCGGCCCCGCCGTCGTCGTCGACGACCAGCGTGGCGCTCGTCTGTCCACCCGCCGCACCGGGGACGGACCCGCCGGACGCACTTGCAGCGGTGTCGTCCGCGTTTCGATCGGCTCCAGTCTCCCCGTCCGCGCCGGCGGCAGCGGTCGGCACTGCGACGGCGGAAACGAGCATCAGGAGCGCCAGCCCCAGACCGACCAGGATCGTCCGATCAGTCATCTTTCATTATCAGCGGGGAGCGCAAGTAAAAATAAGTTCCGGCAGCGATAGCCACAGAACCCGCGAAAACGACCTTCTCGGTCCGGCCTGGCGTTCCGGGGCCCGGACCTCCCGACCGGGAACCCCGACCGATCCGATCCAGCCGATAGTCGAAACGGTTGTCCCGTTCCGCGACGACCCGCCACCCTCGACTCTCATGGTCTCCCGTCGGGGTGGGGCTCGATATTACGACTCGCCGGGCCTCCGTTTTCGCAGCGTGACCCGGACCGGCGAGAGCGCCGGTCGCTCGCTCACACCCGTCGGCGGAGCAGTGCGACCGAGAGCAGTGCGACCACGGCGACGAGTGCGCCGAACCCGGGACCGCTCCCGCTGGAGGTCTGCGTGCTCGCGGCGGTGGGAGTATCGGTCGGCGTCGGGGCCGACGTGGCGGTCGGTCCGCTGACCGGCGTGTCGGTCGGCGTGGCCGTCGGTTCGCCGACGGTCGGGGCCGACGTCGCCGGGGCCTGCGTCGCCGTCGGCGTCGCTGTCGGCGTCGACTGCGTGGGGTCGGCGAACACGCCGTGCGTGCCGAACGACTTCAACACCACCCCGACGGTGTCGGCCCCGGGAGCGACGCTCGAATCGCCGTGTTCGCTCCAGTCCGACCCGTCGTGGGTCCACAGCGCGAGGTCGGCCTCGTTTACCCCGCTGACGTCGCCGGCCTCGTAGTGGACCGTCACGTCGAGGACGGCGTTCGACCCGCCGGTCGACTGCGCCGCGAAGGCCCTGTCGACGGCGTCCGCCGTCGGGTTCGCGGGCGGCGAGGTGGCCGGCGCGACGCTGACGTTCTGCGCCGAGAACGACAGCGTCGTGTTCGCCGCGGGCGAGTCGCCGATGTCGAGGCGGGTGACGCTCGTCCCGGTCGAGTTGCTGACCGTGAGCGCCCACGTCCCGCTTCCGGTGTCGTACACCGCGTTGTCGGTCAGCGTGTTGTCGTCGGAGGAGGCGTTGACGTCGATGCCCCGCCAGCTATTGACAACCGTGTTCCGCTCGAACTCGTTGTCGTCGGCGTTTTTCAGCTGGATCCCCGTCGGATAGGTCCCCGTGTTCGGGGTCGGGTAGTTACCGACCGTGTTGTTCACGAGGGTGTTGTTCGCGGACCCGGAGAACAGGCGGATGCCGCCGTTGTCCTGCCGGGCGACCGTGTTGTTCGCGACGGTGGCCCGGTCGACGTCGTTCAGGTTGATCGCGTATCGACCGCTGTCGGTCACGTTGTTGGCGGTGACCGTGTGGTTCGCCGAGCGCTGGAGGTTGATCCCGTGCCCATCGCTGGCGGTCACGGTGTTGTTCCGGACCGTCGCGTTCTCGACGTTGTTGACGCGGATGCCGTGGTCCCCGCTTCCCCGCACCGTGTTGTCGACCAGGAGGTAGTTCGACCCGGCCGAGGAGATGTCGATCCCCCGGCCCGAACTCCCCTCGAGGGTGTTGTTCCGGAAGACGACGTCGGACCCGTCGCCGATGGAGACGCTCGCATCGCGCCACGAAGTGGTCCCGATGACGTTGTCGACGAACGTCGTCCCGTGCGAGTCGAACGCCACACGGACGTTCTCGCTGCCCGAGCGGGAGATGTCGTTGTCGCGGAGGGTGGTGTTCTCCGAGGCCGCGATCCGGACCCCGCGGTCCTCGGCCCGCCTCACCGTGTTGTTGACCACGTCGGTGCGGTCCGAGTTCGACTCGATGTGGACCGCTGCCTTCGACGCGCCCGCGGTGTTCGAGACGGTGTTTTTCCGGAGGTCGGTGTCCGTCGACTCGACCAGGTGGACGGCGTGGTCACCGCCGGAGACGTCCAGCCCCGTGACCGACCCGTCGTCGACGTCCGTGTACCGGACCGCGGTCCCGGCGCCGCTGCGCTCGTGCCAGGCCCGCAGGACCACGTCGGTGACCGTCACGTTCGTCAGCCCGCCGTCGGAACCGTTGGCGTGGATCCCGGTCTGGTCGACACTCGGGTCGGTCCCCGCGACCCGGTGGCCCTGACCATCGAGGGTCACGTCGCTGGCCGTGATCTCGATGCAGGTCCCCGACCCCGAGATGTTCCTGGCGAGCTGGTAGGACCCCGGCGTCGCGATCACTGTACAGGTGGTGATCCGGTCGCCCGGCAGGCGCGCGAGCGCGTCGGCGCAGGTGACGTTCCCGATGCACTGGTCGGGTCCGGGGCCGCTCGCCTGGCCCCACCAGTTGTCCGTCGCCGTGCCCTCGGGGTTCGCGCCGGTGGCGTCGATACCGTGCCCGGAGTTGCCGATGATCACGCTCCCAGTCACGTTCCAGGTTCCCGTCGTGTCGGTGGCCATCACGCCGACCGCGTTCCCGCGGAACGTCGCGTTCTCGACCCGCCAGTCCGCCGCCGAGTCCCGGGCGTTGACGCCGACGACGTTCCCCGAGACGTTCGTCGCGCGGATCTCCCAGGGGCCCGTCGCCCCCGCCGCGCGGACGCCGGTCCCCCGCGCACCGCTCCCCGAACTGATCTCGTTGTCCGTGACGCTCGACTCCGTTATCGACCACGCGCCGTCGGTGTCGTCGGCCCGGACGCCGACCGCGTTGCCCGATATCTCGCTGTCGACGATCCGCCAGTCGCCGCTCGCGCCGTCGGCGAGGACACCGCGCCCGGGTCGTCGCTGGGTCCCCTCGTGACCGCTGACGACCGACCCTCGCACCGTCCACTCACCGGTGGTTCCGCGGGCCATCACGCCGTTGCGGCCGCTGTTCCGGATCGTCGTGTCGGCGACCGTCCAGTTGCCGCCCGACTCCCGGGCGACGATGCCGTCCCGGCCGGCGTTCTCGATAGTCGAGTCGCGGAGCGTCGTGTCGCCGTCACCCAGCCGCACGCCGTCGTACGTGCTGTCGGTGATCGTCAGGTCGGCGAGCGTCGGCGCGCGACCGGCCGTGGAGTACGTCCGCACGCCCGTCCCGTAGTCGGTTATCGTGAACCCGCGAACCGTCGGTTCCGCGGTCGAACTGATCCGGATCCCCTCCTCGTCGTCGCCGAACGTCGAGCCGTCGAGCGTCGCCCCGTTCGGCGCGACGAGCGTGACGTTCGTGTCGATCCACAGGCGCTCCTCGTAGGTCGCCGACACGACCTCGATCGTGTCGCCCTCGGCGGCCTGGTCGAGCGCGTTCTGGATCTTCGTGTAGTCCGCGCCGCCAGCCGGGTCGACGGTGAGCGTCGCGCTGGCCGCGGCGGCAGCCGCCCCGCCCGCACCCGTTCCGGTCGCGTCGCTCGCGCTCGTATCGGTACCCCCGGGGACAGCACCGCGGTCGGCCGCCCCGACGGCTGGCGCAGCGAGCGCGACCACCGAGAGCGTCATCAACAGCCCCAGACCGACCGCGAGGCCCGCGCCCGAATCGGTCACCGTTCCCCTCCGCCGTCGTCTGTCACGCCGTCGCCGACCGGCCGCGGCCGGCGGCCCGACGACGCGTGTCCGGTCGCCCGCGCCGACCGACCGGGCGAGTGAGTTCCATCTCGTGCGAGTAATCGTACCCTACCGAACATTCGTGTGTCGGTGAAGAACTCGCCTGGTATAAATTCCCCTTCCTAAACAACTAGATCCGAACGATCGATCACGAAGCCAGCGCGTGCGAACTGGCCGGCGTCACTCGCCGGACGAGAGCTCCTTCTCGATCACGTAGCCCCACCGCTCGAAGTCGATAGCGTCGTAGAACTCGTGGGTCGCCTCCTTGTCCAGCGGTGAGGCGAGCGCGACGTGCTTGCAGTCCCGCTCCCGGGCCCAGTCCTCGACGTGGGCGACCAGCGCGGCGCCCAGCCCCTCGCCGCGGCGGGGTTCGTCGACGACGAGGTCGTAGAGCCACGCGTGGCGGGCGTGGTGAAGCACTCCCGCGACCTGTGCGCCGGCCACCGCGACCAGGTCGCCCTCGACGTGGCCACCGAACAGGTGGTAGTCGTCCTCGGCTGTCCACGCGAGCACCTCGTCGGGGTCCTTCCAGCTCCACAGTTGCCGGAGGATCGGGACTGCCTCTCTGCGCTCCCGTTCGGTCTCGAGTTCGCGAACGTCCATGCTCGCGGATCCAGCCGTGGGCCCGATAAGCGTGGCTGTGGTGTGGAACCGGATGACGGAGTCCTGTCGCCGCGACTCCTCGGCTGTCAGTCCGCCTCTGCGGCCTCGCTCGGGTCGACCACCTCGCCGGTCAACGGTTCGACGCCGACCTGGTCGCACAGGTCAGCCAGCGGGCAGGCGTCGGGGTCGTCCAGGCAGTCGGGCTTGCGCGCCGAGCAGTAGTCCCGCCCGAACTGGATCATCGCAGTGTGGCCGAACCCGCATTTCTCCGCGGGCACGTCCCGTTCGAGGTGTTCCCGCACCCCCTCGTGGTCGGCGTCGGCTGGCGCCAGCCCCATCCGGCGCGCGATGCGGTGGACGTGCGTGTCGACGGGGAAGACGCCGCCGCGACCGCCCGCGAACAGCAGGACGCAGTCGGCCGTCTTCGGCCCGACGCCGTTGAAATCGAGCAGGGCCGCCCGGACCTCGTCGGGGTCGCCCGTCCGGACGAACTCGTCGAAGGCCGCCTCGCCGCCGTACTCCTCGCGAACCCGTCCGGCGAGCGCGACGATGCGCTCCGATTTCTGGTTGTACAGGCCCGCCGACGAGATGGTCTCGGCGAGGCGCTGCTGGTCGGCGTCCGCGAGGGCGTCGACCAGATCACGGTCGGGGTTCGCCTCACCGCCCGGTCCGTACCGGTCCATCAGGGCGTCGTGAGCCGGCTGGCTCGCCTTGTCGGAGGTGTTCTGCGAGAGGATCGTCCGGACGAGACACTCGAAAGCGTCACGCCCGCCGTAGGCTTTCTGCCAGTACAGGTCGCCGAGGCGGTCGACGACTGCTTCGGCGCGAGTCTCCGCCTCGCCCGCGTCGAAAACCGCCGCCTCGCCGCCGCCCGCGGCTCCACCGCTGATGTTGCGCTCCGGTTCCGGGTCCTCGCTCATGGACGGGTCTCGGGACCGGCCCCACATAATCGTCCGGTACGGGGTGGCGTGGTTGTCGGAGATGGGCAGTGTGTGAGCGGATATTCTCGACCGGCTTGTTCGGGTACCGCGAACAGCGTGAAAGCCCCTGCAGCAACGAAACGGACTGCCACCGCCAACAGCGTGAAAGCCCCCGCACGCTCGTACCGCCGCGCCTCGCTGCGCGCTTCGCTCACTCCGTTCGCTGCAGTGCTTACTTCGTCGGGGCGGCGACGAGCGCGCGGCCCCTTTCAGTCCCACCCGCACAGACTGTCGAACCAGCCGACACGGGCGGGAATGAAAGGGGCCGCTCGCTCCGGGAAGGCGGACGAAGCAAGCACCGCAGAAGCGAGTGTAACGAGCGACGAGGAGCGCAGCGAGACCCCCGACCGGAGCGAGCGGGGGCTTTCAGGTTGTTTGCGGTAATCGTCGTAGCGGTCCCGTTCGGGGCTTTCAGGTTGTTTGCAGTAATCGTCGTAGCGGTCCCGTTCGGGGCTTTCAGGTTGTTTGCAGTAATCGTCGTAGCGGTCCCGTTCGGGGCTTTCACGCTGTTTCCGGTGGCGGTTGTCGCATTGAGTGCAACAATCCCTCTGTCCGCGGTCGCTGTCACCGAACACTCCAGATCACGACGCGGAACGAAAACCGATCACTCGACGCGCAACCGAACGGTCGCGTCCGTACCATCCGCGAGCGCCGCGACGAGGTCGCGGTCCGCGTCGGTCGCGGCGCCGTCGGCGTCGACCATCACGGTCCGGTCGTCCACGTAGTCGCTCGTCCGGCAGACGAGCGAGCGCTCGTTCTCGAAGGAGAAGTCGGGGTGGCCGCGCCCCGCGACACGCTCGGTGTGGCCGTCGGTTTCGATAGTGAGAGTGATCGTCGCCTCGCGGGACTGGCAGGCGGCGAGGAACTCGTCGTCGAAGTCGGCAGGGACGCGGTCGGCCTCGACGGCGAGGATGCAGTCGCCGGCCGGCGTCAGCCAGTCGTCGCTCGTGACTTCGAGGGTGCTCGCGTGCTCGCCCGTGACGTTCTCGTGGCCCGTCGCGTGAAGGGTCTCGACCAGTGCCTCGCCGTCCGCTCCGGCACCGGGCTCGCCGCCGTCGGCGTCGGCCGCCACGTCAGCGTCTCCGTCCATGTTCGAGGGTCCGCGGCGGCGCACTTCAGCCGGTCGATCCGCGACCGGTCCGAAAACCCCGACGTTACTCGCTGGGACGCGCGACCGTGACGGTGACGAACCCGCAGTCGCACTCGTAGGCGCGTCGCTCCCCGCCGGCGGTCCGGAAGACCAGCTGGCAGTCGCCGTCGGTCAGTTCGCGCGAGCAGCCCTCCGCCTCGCACCGGCACGCGATCTCGCTCAACATACCAGACAGATCGACCGGGGGACATATGAAGGCGAGCCGTCCCCGGAGTGAAAGTGAAAGTAAAAGACGGCGTCGGGGTGGGTCGTCGATCGGCCGTTGATAGGGGGAGTCGAGGGGTGCGCGACTGGACGGGCGAGGGCTGCGTGACTTGACGGCCGAGGGCTGCGTGACTGGACAGCGAGAAATCCGTCGCTGGACGGATGTCAGACGCGCGCACGACCCGTCTCGCGTGGCGGACATAAAGGATATACCACCAGCGCACGCCCACGCAGATATGCCGAGAGAGTGGAGCGCCGCGACGGTCGAGCCGGGGGGCGGCAAACCGACGCCGGCCGAGTGGCACGCGGTGTCGGTGCCGGGTCGACCCGACAGGTTCGCCGGCGCCGAGCGAGTCGCCTACCGCACGACGTTCGCCGACCCGCGCGATCCCGACGAGGCGATGGCGCTGCTGGAACTGCGAGGGCTGTACGCCGGCGCCGACGTCTGGCTCAACGACGACCTCGTCGCCGAATCCGACGCCGTCTTCGAGCCCGTGCGAGTGCCGTTCGTCCCCGAGGAAGACAACGAACTCGTCGTCGAATGTCGCGCGCCCGACGACCGCTACGGGGGGACCCACGACACCGACCGGATCCCGGCCGAGGACAGCGTCCCCGGCATCTGGTGGGGCGTCGACGTGACGACCCACCCCGAGACGTTCGTCGTGAACGTAGACGTCACGCCGAGAGTCACCGGCGACGGAGCGGCAATCGACGCGGCCGTCGAGGTGTACGCCGACGCGGCCGTCGACGACCGGATCACGCTGACGACCCGACCCGCGGGCGAGCGCCGCGGACGCGGGATGATGGACCGGGCGAGCGTCGCGGCCGCTGCGGGCGAGCAGACGACCGTCGAACACACCATCGAGTTGCGGGACCCGTCGCTGTGGTGGCCCCGCGAACACGGCGCGCAGAACCGCTACGAGGTCCGAGCGAAACTCGACGGCGCCGTCGAGACGGCGACGACCGGACTGGTGACGGTCTCCGAGACCGACGACGGCATCGCCGTCAACGGCGAAGCGGTCCCGGTCCGCGGCGTCACGCTCCAGGACGGCACCGTCGACGACGTGGAGCGAGCAGTCGAACTGAACGCGAATCTCGTGCGCGCTCACGCACACGCGCTGTCGCCCGCGGTCTACGAGGCCTGCGACGAGGCGGGGCTGCTGGTCTGGCAGGACCTTCCCCTGACCGGACCGGGCATCTTCGACATCGGCCGCGGGAAAGAACTGGCGGGTCGCCTCGCCGACGCCTACGGCGCTCACCCGAGTCTCGCGGCGTTTGCAGTCCACGACGAGCCGACCGACACCTTCGCCGAGCGGGTCGGCAGCGGCCTGTTCGACCGCCTGCGACTGCGCTGGCGCGCGTGGCGCAGCGACTACGACCACGGCGCCGCCGACGAGGTGGCCGAGGGCTTCCCCGACGACCGCCCGGTGTATCCGGTCGTCGGCGAACCCGGCACCGACCCCGACGCGGCGGCGCTGTACCCCGGCTGGGACTACGGCTCTGTCGACGATCTCGGCCGAGTGTGCGAGCGCTACGGGCTGGGCGACGTGGTCGGCGAGTTCGGCGCCGCCTCGCTCACCGACGCGGCCGCAGACGGCGATGGGGACAGCGGCGGGAGCGACGGCGCGCCCATCGCGGACTTCGACCGCGCGAAACACGACGCCGTGGTCGGCAGCGACGACCCCGCGGCCTCACAGGCCTACCAGGCCGAACTCGTCCGCGGAGTCGCCGAGCGACTGCGAACCGACGGGAGTCCGGTCGTCGTCGCGAACGCCTTGCGCGATACGGACGCCGCGGGGATGGGCGTGTTCGCCCGCAACGGCGAACCCAAAGACGCCGCCGACGAACTGGCGGCCGCGTTCGAGCCGATTCAGGCGTTCCTCGTCGGCGCCTCGGCCGGCGAGTGCGACCTGGTCGTCGGCAACGACACGCCGCGGAACGTCTCCGGAACCGTGGCCTGGGAGGCGGGCGAAGAGACCGGTTCCGCGGAGTTCACCGTCGGCGCGACCGGCCGCGCGACCGTCGAGACCGTCTCGATCCCCCAGGATGCGGACTCGGTCGACCTCGAAGTCCGAACGGCCGAGCGGTCGGTAACCAACTCCTATCGTTTATAAGCCTGTCCTGATGTGTGGGAACGGCCCACACGGCCCGTATCGGCCCGTGTGGGTGTAAAACAGGGGCACCGCTGACCGGAACGTTTAAACCACGGGAAACGCAACTAGCGGTCACCAGAACGTCTCCGGCGTTCAGGCAGTATCGCATTTCGCCCAGCATGACAGGGAACCCTTGTTGTCGGCGTCAGCCACTCCGAAGAGGGTCGACTGTCGAGCGCCGGAGCGGGTATGGCATCGAGGTACAATTATGGCAGAATCGATAGACGAATCCAAGAACGTATCGGTAACAGACGAGGAACTGGAGACCAAATCCAAAGGCGAGCTCATCAAGCTCGCCGGGCAGCTCCGGGACCGACGAAACGAACTCAACCAGCTCGCCTCCGAACGCGCCTCGGACCGCGACGACCTGAACGCGAAGACTCGCGAGAAGGTCGACGAGGCCCAGGAACACCGCGAGAGCCGCGACGAGCTCAACCAGCAGGTCCAGGAACACAAGGAAAAGCGCAACGAGCTCAATGCCGAGGCCAACGAGCTCTTCGACGAGGTCGAGGAGATGCGCGACGACCTCGAACTCGACGAGGGCAAGGACATCGAGCAACTCGAGAGCGAGATCGAGGACCTCGAGTTCAAACAGCAGACCGAGGTGCTCTCGACCGAGGACGAGCGCGAACTCATCGAGAAGATCGAGGAAAAACGCGAGAAACTGGCCGAGAAAAAGGAGAAGCTCGACCAGGGTGACGACCTCGAGGAGATCAAAGCCGAGGCAGAGGAGATCCGCTCCGAGGCGTCCAAGCACCACCAGAAGGTGACCGAGCTCGCGGACGAGGCCCAGAAACACCACAACCAGATGATCGAGGCCTACCGCGAGGCCGACGAGATCCGCGACGACGCCGACGACATGCACGAGAAGTTCGTGGAGGCCCAGGAGGCCGCCGACCAGCACCACGAGGACTTCGTGCGCGTCCAGAAGCGCCTGCGCGAACTGGACAAGAAGGAAGAAGAAGAAGAGCGCGAGGCGCGCCAGGAGAAAGAGGAGGCCGCCCGCGAGGAGGCCGAGGAGATCTACCAGAAGTTCAAGGAAGGCGAGACCCTCGACACCGAGGACCTGATGAAGCTC
>Ga0207757_101148_pt1 | contig 12549 bp, 14 predicted proteins | sample A23P3SouthBayCA_2_FD_187752 | JGI IMG/M metagenome (GOLD analysis project Ga0207757, IMG submission 187752) | Aerobic enrichment media microbial communities from Eden Landing Ponds, California, USA - A23 P3 (2) (SPAdes) | ecosystem: Environmental > Aquatic > Marine > Unclassified | place...
GCTCCGACTGGATCACGACTACGCCCCCGGCGGCTACTCGTGGATCTTCCACACCGGCGGCGACACCGCGAAGGTCGGCCTCTGTTACATCCAGAACGACAGCCACGAACGGTACGGACGGGACGGTGCGGGAATCGACGACTACCTCCACTACTGGCTGGACGACGACCCGCGCTTCGCCGGCGCCGAGCGCATCAGCGACAAACAGCAACACCGTGGGTCCGCCCACATCCAGATGCCCGGAAAGCTCTACACGGACGGCTTCATGGCTATCGGCGACACGGTGCCGACCATCGACCCGCTCTGGGGCGAGGGGATCCACAAGGGGATGAAGTCCGGGCGGATGGCGGCCATCACCGCCGACCGTTGTTTCACGAAAGACGATCCCGACACGTCCGCGGATGCGATGTCGGTGTACAGCAAACTCTGGCACAGCGAAGTCGCCCCCCGGATGCGCGAGCGCCTCCTGATGACGGAACTGCTCTACCTCGCGCCAAACGAACGCTACGACACGCTGATGGCGGATCTGCGGGAGACCGGAAACGACCTGCTGGCGAAGGCCAACGCCGGCAACGTGAGTGCGATGTTGCGACTGCTCCACCTGAACGATCTGCCCCTCCTCGGCAAGTTCGCGAGGGAGCGACTGGCCGAGCGCCGGTCGTCGTAGCGGCACGTACCGGGGGTTTCGCAACGCCTTTTGAGGCCTCGCCCCTCTGGTGAGCTATGTCTCAGCCCCCAGTCAGCGAGATGCCGAGCCTCGGAATCGGCACGTGGCAAAACACCGATCCCGAGGCGTGTGCGAACGCCGTCGCAACGGCCCTCGAGATGGGGTATCGCCACGTCGACACTGCCCAGGCGTACGGCAACGAGGCGTCGGTCGGCGAGGGCATCGCCCGCGCCGACGTGCCCCGCGAGGACGTGTTCCTCGCGACCAAGGTCTGGATCGACGAACTCGCGTACGACGACGTGGTGTCCTCGACGGAGGAGAGCCTGGAGAAACTCGGGACCGACTACGCCGACCTGCTCTACGTCCACTGGCCCGCGCGCGAGTACGACCCCGAAGACACCTTCGCCGCCTTCGACGAACTCCACGACGCGGGGCTGATCGAACGGATCGGCATCAGCAACTTCGAACCCGAGCAGGTGGACGAGGCCATCGAGACGGCCGATGCCCCCATCTTCGCCAACCAGATCGAGTGTCACCCCCTGCTCCCACAGGACGAACTCCGTGCTCACTGTGCCGACCGGGACGTGGCGGTGGTGGCGTACTCGCCGCTGGCCCGCGGCGAGGTGTTCGACGTGCCCGAAATACAGCAGGTGGCCGAGAAACACGGTGTCAGCGAGGCGCAGGTGTCGCTCGCGTGGCTTCGCGAGAAGGGCGTCACCGCCATCCCGAAGGCGACGAGCGAGGCACACGTCCGCGACAACTGGGCGTCGCGAACGCTCGAACTCGACGACGAGGACGTGACGAAAATCGACGGCATCGACCGCCGTGAGCGCAAGGTCGACAACAGCTTCGCCCCCTGGTAGCGGCGACTACGACCGGTCGACCGCCTCGGCGTCGGATTCGTCGTCTGGGTAGTCGTGGGCGACTTTCGCGGCCACCCGAACCCCGACCAGCGAGACGACGATGGCCGACACCACGAACAGCGCGAGCCGTTCCGTCGGCTGGACCGTGACGCCGAGCGCCTGGAGATGCGACAGGACGTTCTCGCGTTCGAGGAAGTAGCCGGCGAACCCGCGGACGACGAGGCCGAGGGCCACGACGCCGAACGGGAGGTTCAGGTAGGGCCGTGGGATGCGATCCGTCTCGATGAGTTCGTCCAGCAGTCGCCCGGCGCTCGCCGTGAGCGCTGCCAGTGCCAGCCACGGAATGCTACTGTAGAGAAACTGTACGACCGACACGAGAGCGACGCCGTCGCTCACGGGGGAGACGGCGAGGCCACCGAGAAAGAGGCCGACGAGCGCGAGGCCGCCGGCGACGGCGTAGGTGACGACCGACACCTGTCCGGAGTAGAGGGCGTCACGGATCTGGTCGGGCAGGTGAGCGAGGTAGATGTCGATGGCGAGCCCCTTGTATAGCACGGCTGCGCCGAGGAGGGAGGCAAGCCCGGCGAGCGCCACGCCGAGCGAGAAGCGCACGAGCAGGACGGGCAGGAGGAGGAGGCCAACCCCGAGGGGGACGAGCACGGTCGAGCGGAGTTCCTCGTCGGCGAGGAACTGTTTGAGGAGATAGTACGTCGATTCGATGTCACGGGCCTGTCGGACGACCACGCGATCGACGGAGTCGACCGGCAGCCGACTCTCGATGATCGGGACCAGCCGTTCGTCGTCGGCACTATCGGTGACGATGATCGTCGAGTCGGGGGCGTGTCGGTCGAGGAGGGTGTCGACCTGGGCGGCGACCGCTCGGTCGGCGCCGACGGCGGAGTCACCGGAGCCGGAGACGACGGCGACGATGGCGTCCTCGCCCTCGCTCCGGAGGTCGCGGGTGACCCGGAGCGCTTCGAGCAGGCAGTTGACGGTCGAATCCTCGGGGTCCGCGAGCCCCACCTCCGTCACCAGCGACCGCACTGCGTCCCACCCGTCGACCGGCATCGACACGCCGATGGTCCGGCCGATATCGTCGGCGCGGTCGACACACAGCACCAGCGTGGTCACGGTGCTGAGAACTATCCACGGGAATAAATATTCCCCGGCAAACGACTCGACTGGCGGTCGTTCGGGCCGACGGTCGAGCGGCCGGTTCGGCACACCAGCGAGTGCTACTGCTCCTCGTTCAGGAGATACTCCCGTGCGTCTGCGACGGTCAGGGGAAGTTCGGCCGTGTCGAGAATCCCCTCGAACAGCTGCACCGTGGCCGGGGGTCGGAGCCCGTTGTCCGCCAACAGGGCCCGGTCCGTCAGGATGTCTCGAACGGGCCCATCGGCGACGACCGACCCGTCACGGCCGACGACGATCACCCGCTCGACGAGTTCGGGGACGACGTCGAGCGACGGCGTGAACAGCAGTACGGTCCCCTCGTGGTCGGCCACCAGTTCGAGGATGCATTCCCGATAGTGGGCGTCGACGGCCCCGAACGGTTCGTCGAGCAAGAGCACGTCCGGCTCGAATGCGAGGACGCTCGCGACGGCGGCCCGCTGTTTCTCACCCCCCGAAAGTCGAAACGGCGGTCGGTCCAGCAGGTCACGCAGGCCGAGGTCGGCAGCGAGCCGTTCGATCCGCTCGTTCGCCACGTCTCGCGCCATTCCGAGCTGTGCTGGCCCGTATTCGAGATCCTCGCGGACCGTCGTGTTGAATAGGTAGTCGTTCGGGTCCTGGAGAAGCACGCCGAGCCGATCCCTGACGGCTTCGGCGTCCGTCGTCTCGCCGAAATACTCCACCGTGCCGGCCGATGGGTCGACGAGTCCACCGAGCGCGAGCTGCAGCGTGCTCTTGCCGGACCCGTTCGCACCGACGACCGCGACACGCTCACCCTGCTCGATGGAGAGTGTCACGTCTCGAATCGCTATCGTCCCGTCGGGATACTCGTGTGTCAGGCCGCGCGCGTCGATCACAGGAGCCATCTGCCCACCCCCGAGCCGACGACGGCGGCGGCGGCAACTGCGATCAGTGCGTAGTCGTACCTGTCGACGGCCCGTGACCGACCGTACGGCGACGGGGGCCGCGCACCGCCACGGGCCCGCATCCCGCGGCCGACTCGTTCGCCGCGGTCGAGCGTCCGCAACAGGAACGTCCCCGCGATCCGTCTCGCGTCACGCCACCCGTCCCGGACACTCGACCGTCCAGTCGTTCGGCTGTTCCGCGCCAGAATCAGTCGCTGTAACTCGTCGAAAAACAGGAACAGGTACCGGTAGGTGATCGCGACGACCCACACGAGCGCGACCGGGAGTCGCAGATTCCGCATCGCGGCGACCACCGCCGAAAACGGCGTCGTCATCACGAGCAGCGACAGGAGCGCGACCCCGACGCCGACGCGTAGCGTGAACAGGACGACGTACGCGACGCCGGCGTCGGTGACGGCCAGCCCGAATCCGCGTACGAGCGCGTCTCCGGGCAGCAGTACCGCCTGCGGGAGGACGACGAGGGCGGACGCAAGCGGGACGATCGTCGAACGTGCGAGCAACCGCCGCAGTGGAACGGCCGACAACCACGCCAGCACGACCGTCAGAACGCCGAAGAGCAGCGTCACCCCGAGGGTTCGCGTGATCATCACCGCCAGCGCGAGCCCGGCAAGGGAGCAGAGCGACACGCGGGGGTCGCGTCGCTGGAGGAACCCGTCGGTCGCGGCGACCCGTTCGGCGGTAAAGACGCTCCGAAGCGCAGCCGTGATCGATTCGACCGATCGCCCGACGACGCCGGTCACCGTTCCAACAGTCGGCCGACTCCGAGCGCGACCGCGAGCGTGATCCCCGTCCCGACGGCGGCCGATACGAGCTTTCCGAACGGAGCGCCGAGGCCCGGCACCGAGTAGTCCGGGAACGGGCTGGGAGTGCTCGAAGCGGCCGCGTCGGTCGCCCCCGTCTCCTCGGCGGCGTTCTCGAGGGGTTCGGCGTAGCCGACGGCGCCCGAAGCCCAACCGAACACGGGAGCCAAGACGACGAGAACGAGGAGAACGAGGAGCGCCCGCCGTACCCACGAGTCCGAGACGAGAACGGTCACAGCCCTACCTCCGGGGACGGTGAGTCGTCGTCGGCCCGTCCGAGGACGAGATCTGGCCGGGCGTTCGCGACGTAGCCGTACACCGCGGCGGTGATCGCGCCTTCGATGGTCCCCAACAGCGCGTGGCCCGCGACCATGATCGGCACGGTCGCGCGCAGTTCGTAGGCGAACGCCGACGAGAGCCCGACCCCGACCCCGACCGAGAGTGCCGAGACGGTGATCGCACCCCAGCCAGCGGCGAAGGCGGCACCAGTCTCGTGGACGCCCCTGAACGCCCGGAAGAGAGTGTATCCGACCAGCACGTCGACGACGGCCATCGCGAAGAGGTTCCCCCCGAGCGCGATGATGCCACCGTCGCCGAAGACGAGCGCCTGAATCGTCACGACGGCGGTCATCGCGAGGACGCCCAGCCAGGGGCCAAGCAGGATCCCAGCGAACGCACCGCCGACGAAGTGGGCACTGGTCCCGCCCGGAATCGGCCAGTTCAACATCTGTGCGGCGAAGATGCCTGCGGCGACGACTCCGAGCAGCGGCGTTCGTTCGTCGCCGAGCTCGTCGCGGGCGCGTCTGACCGCGATACCGATCGCCACCCCGGCGCCGAGCCAGAAGAGGCCCGCAACCCACGGATCGAGGAAGCCGTCGGGAATGTGCATTCGTACTCTCACCGATATTCAGTTGGACAATAATACTTTTCCTCTTAATCGTAATACTATATAGTGTGATACTGCTTCAGCATCGCAGCTCCCAACGATTAACGGGCTACTGGCAACACACGGAATCATGAGCCAGGACGTCGACCGGATGAGCGTCACCCTCCCGCCGAGTCTCCTCGCCGAACTGGACGGTGTGGTCGAAGCCGGCGAGTACGACAGTCGGTCCGAAGCGACGAGGGACGCTCTGCGCGGATTCGTCACGGAGTTCAATCGACAGACCGGTCTCTCCGGAAGTCTCAGCGGAACCGTGGTGGTTCTCTACGAACACGAGCACAGCGGGGTGACCGACGAGATGACCGAGTTGCAACACGACTTCACCGAGACGATCATCGCAGTGCATCACGTCCACCTCAGCGACCATCTCTGTCTGGAGTCGATCGCCGTCGACGGCACGGGGGCGCGGATCGAGGAGTTACTGTCCCGGGTTCGGCCGCTGAAGGGCGTCCACCAGGTCAAACTCACCGTCGTCGAAGCCAACGGATAGCGCCAGCCCTCGGGAGCGCTCCGCGCCGTTCCAACGTCGGCGGACGCGGGACCGTAACTGCCGTGGCTCGACGGGACCGCCCGGCGACATTCCACCGATCCGCCTCAGTATCGGAGCCGAAGATCGCGGTCGTCGTCGACGAAGACGCTCGCGGCGCCGGCGCCGGCCGCGTAGGCGACGGCCGTCGCGCCGCCGCGGAGGCGGGCGGCCAGCCCCGTCTCCGGTTCGAACTCGCGCACGGACACCTCGGCGTCGAGCAGGTCCTCCACGTGGTCCTCGACGGCCGAGCGGTCGCCGATCGAGTCGACCAGCCCCAGTTCGCGGGCGTCCTCACCGAGGAAGACGCGGGCTTCGGTGTCGCGGACTGCCTCGGGGTCCAGCCCTCGCCCTTCAGCCACTCGCTCGACGAAGTCGTCGTAGAAGCCGTCGATGATCCCCTGCAGGTACTCACGTTCGTCGGGCGAGAGTTCCTTCAGCGGCATGCCGGCGTCCTTGTACTTCCCGGCAGCGAAGCGCTCGTAGGAGACTCCCAGTTCCTGGGCCAACTCGGAGACGTTCACCCGGGAGCCGATGACGCCGATGCTGCCGACGATGCTCCCCCGCCGCGCCCAGAGTTCGTCACAACCGCTCGCGATCCAGTAGCCGCCGCTCGCACACACATCGGTCGCGTACGCGAGAGTGGGCCCGTCGAAGTCGGCCGCGGCATTCCGGATGTCGTCGCTCGGGACGACCTGTCCGCCAGGCGTGTCGAGTTTTACTAACAGGGCGTCGACGGCGTCGTCCTCGTCGGCCCGTTCGATCCCTTCGACCACGTCGTCGGCGGTGGCGCCGAGCGCGCCACCGGGAATCGGCCCCGGCGTCGAGCCGTCGCGGGTGATCGGTCCCTCGACGGCCACCTCCGCGACGTTGTACTCGGGGAAGGCCGAGTCCGCGAAGTCGCTCGCGGCGCGCGATCCGAGGATCACGGCGCCGACGGTCACCAGTACGCCGAGGAGGTCCGCGAGCGACCCCGGCACGATCACGAAGACCACGATGCCGACGACGGCGGCGAGGAACCCGCCGCCGACGACGATGCCGAGTCGTTCAAGGCCGTGGTCGTCGCCGTCACTCACACTCGATCACCATACGCGTCGCTGGGTGGCGGATCGGCATAAAAACACGTGCGTCGTCGCCGGCCGGTCTACAGAAGTCCCGTCTTCTGGAGCTTCATCAGGTCCTCGGTGTCGAGGGTCTCGCCTTCCTTGAACTTCTGGTAGATCTCCTCGGCTTCCTCCTTGGCGGCCTCGCGCTCGGCCTCGCGCTCGTCCTGCTGTTCCTGCTCCTCTTCCTTGTCGAGTTCGCGCAGACGCTTCTGGACGCGGACGAAGTCCTCGTGGTGGCGGTCGGCCGCTTCCTGGGCCTCGACGAAGAGTTCGTGCATCTCGTCGGCCTTGTCACGGATCTCGTCGGCCTCGCGATAGGCCTCGATCATCTGGTTGTGGTGTTCCTGGGCCTTGTCCGCGAGCTCCGTGACCTTCTGGTGGTGCTGGGACGCCTCGGAGCGGACCTCCTCGGCCTCTTCGACGAGCTCATCGAGCTCGCTCGCGTCGTCGAGCTTCTCCTTGCGCTGCTGGTACTCCTCGCGCTTGTCCTCGATTTTCTCGATGAGTTCGCGCTCGTCTTCGGCGGAGAGCACTTCGGTCTGCTGGCGGAACTCGAGCTGCTCGATCTCCTCTTCGAGCTCTTCGAGATCCTGTCCGTCGCCGAGTTCGAGGTCCTGTTTCATCTCCTCGACCTCGTCGAAGAGCTCGTTCGCTTTCGCGTTGAGCTCGTTCCGGCTCTCCTTGTGTTCTTGCACCTTCTCGTTGAGCTCGTCGCGCTGCTCGCGGTGCTCCTGTGCCTCGTCGACCTTCTCCCGGGTCTCGGCGTTCAGGTCGTCGCGCTTGGACGCCCGCTCCGACGCCATCTGATTGAGTTCGTTGCGTCGGTCACGGAGCTGACCGGCGAGTTTGATGAGCTGTCCCTTCGAGTCGTTTTCGAGCTGTTCGTCGGTGAGCTCGACATTGCTCGCCTCTTTGAGGGCCGCAACGTCGAATTCGTCGAGTACTTCTTCTGTTGTTACCATTGTTGAAACCTCGATACCACCGCTCCGAGCGTACTGGCGGCTCTTCGTCGAGCGACCGGCCGTGTATAAGAATTCCCGATCATTCTGCGTGCGATGCCGCCAAAGCGCCGGAGGCGCGTTGGTGTTACTCAGTACAGACGACACGTACATAAATACTTCGGTGGGGAAACCCCTGAGAAACGGTACCAAGACCCCCGATAACGGCCGTGTAAACGATTCACACCGTTGGAGAGGTGTATATAAAAACACGCGCGGCGGGCCGGCTTCACTTTCAGTTTCACTGCGGGGATGGCCCGGGTTCATGTCGGTCGAACAACTACGACGTGGTATGCTCGAAAACCTCACCAGCACGTGCGAGGCGGCCGGATGCGACCGTCCGCTGGACGACGGCGCCCTCATGATCGCGATGCGGACCGACGCGGGCGAACGGCGGGCCTACGAGTGCGCCTGTGGCGCGGTGACGGTGACCGTCGCGCGCGCCTGATACTGCCGGCTGTAAGTCGGCAGTATGACCGCGACGAACCGGCACCGATATCGGTCCCGCCGGGTGAGTCCCGTCCATGCGAGAGGTCATTCGGGCGCGCGGCCACGAACACGTCGCCGCGACCCACGAGAGCACGTTCGAGGTGACGACCGACGACTGGTTGACGCCGGCCGGCGACTGCATCGTCGGTATCGAGGCCGACCGCGCTCCGACCGACTTCGACGACGACTTCGTCGCCGCCTGCCGTGATCCCGGAGCAACGATCATCCTGACGCTCGAAACCGCGGCCGCGAGTCAGCAGGTCCGCGCCCGCGGCCACCCCGATCTCACCTTCGACAGTGACCGGAGCGCGGTCGTCCGGACGAGCACCTACGTCGACGACCGGACGGTCGCCATCGGCGCCGACTCGGCGGCGGCCGACCTCGACCGCGATCTCGCCGATGTCCTCGCCGACGGCGCCGACCTCACGGTCACGCTGGCCGTCGAGTGACGCCGCGCTTTTTTCGATCCACGTCCAACTGCCGCCATGACCGACGAACCCGCCGAGAACATCGGGGGCGACGGTGTCGACGCCACTTTCGGGGCTGGTACCCCCGAGACGCGGGCCGAAGCCGTCGTCGACGTCCTCGGCGACATCTACTGGCAGAAGGCGTACGGTGGACGCGAGGCCGTCCCCTGTCTCGTCCGCACGATCCTGAGCCAGAACACGAGCGACACCGCGAGCCAACCGGCCTTCGACGCGCTGGTGGAACGGTACGGCGAGGGTGATCTGGCGGCGACGTTGGCCGACGCCGACCGCGAGACACTGGCCGACACCATCGCGTCCGCGGGGCTGTACAACCAGAAGTCGCGGGTGATCGTCGACGCGGCGGCCGAAATCGTCGCCGACTTCGGCGGTGCCGACGCGTTCGACGCGTTCGTCCGCGAGGGCGATCCCGCCGACGTACGCGACCGCCTCCTCGACATCCGCGGCGTCGGCCCCAAGACTGCCGACTGTGTCCTCCTCTTCGCCGGCGGTCAGGACGGCGTCTTCCCCGTCGACACTCACGTCCACCGCATCGCTCGCCGGATGGGATTGGCACCCCCCGACACGGATCACGAGGCCGTGCGCGAGGCACTGGAAGCGTCGGTGCCGGCGGAGAAATGCGGGTTCGGCCACACCGCGATGATACAGTTCGGCCGGGAGTACTGTAGCGCCCGCAAGCCTGCCTGTCTCGACGGTCCAGAAGCGTGTCCACTCTACGACCGTTGTGATCGCGTCGGCGTCGACGAATCCGGTGGGACCGTCGTCGACCCGGACGGAACGATCGACGTCGCCTGATAGCCGGAACGGTCAGTCGTCTTTGTCGTCGGGAGCGCTGTCGTCGTCCGACGGCGGCCGAATCTCGACGGTTCCCTGCCCTCGGATGGTCACCTGGTGGTCAACGTACCGAAATTCGAGGACACGGTCGTCGGTCGCGTCGGCCTTCTTCACGAGACGGTCGATGGCCATCGGGTCGACCGTCTCGACCAGCGGATCGAGCTCCGTTGGTGTGGTGTCACGAACGCTCGCCATGGCTTCGATGATCGCCATGCTCGGGGCGATGGCGTCGGCGTCGAATCGTGCCCGATACATCCGGTCGTCCGAATCGTACTTGATCGACACGGCGTCGTCCGGTGGCAAGCCGCTCAATCGAACCCGCCTCCACGAGTCGTCGCTCGCCGTCTCATCCCTCGGCCAGCGTCGCGCCGGGGCTCACGATCGCCGGTCTCCGACCGGGCGATCCGCTGCCGAACGGGAACGCCGCTGGATTTCCGTGGACGCAGGGAGAGACATCCGTCCATCTCGTCCGAGTCCATAGCCGACGCACGTAGCCGATTGGCATGGGTGTTTCGCAATCGAACATCCCGAATCGGGCTGCTGGCTCGCGTGCCGGGGGCGGTCGGGGCGGCGCACGACGCCGGAGCGACTCGCACACGAGACGCGGCGCGACTACTTGAACCGGAACGTTTCGAGGTTCTTCGGTGCGAACGTTCGCATGTTGTAGTCGTGGTAGAGTGCCGAGGAGAGGTCCTGTACGGAGCGTTCGTCGCCGTGGACACAGAGTACCTTCTCGGGCCGCGGGTTCATCGTCTTGACGAAGTTCTCGAGGCCCTGTCGGTCGGCGTGGCCGGAGAAGCCGTCGACGGTCTCGACGTTCATCTTGAGCGAGAGGGTGTTGCCACGCCCGCCACGATCGCGGCCGTTCATCGGAATCTCGTCCCAGCCGTTCTGAATCCGACGGCCGAGCGTCCCCTGTGCCTGGTAGCCGACGAAGACGAGCGTCGAATCCGGATCGGGGCCGAGGTGGCGAAGCCACGACATGATCGGTCCGCCGGTGACCATCCCGGAGGTGGAGAGGACGATCGACGGGTCGCCGTCCGTGACTTCCTGGCGTTCGTCCTCGCCAGCGTCGATGTGGTTGAACTCCTCGGCGAGGAAGGGGTTCTCGTCCTCGTGGAAGATCCGGTCGCGAAGGTCGTCTCGCAGATACTCGGGATAGGTGGTGTGGATGGCCGTCGACTCCCAGATCATACCGTCGAGGTGGACGGGCATGCGGGGAATCTTCCCGGAGCGCATCGCCTCCTCCAGAACGAGCATGAGCTCCTGTGAGCGACCGACCGCGAAGGCCGGAATGACGACCTTACCGCCTTGCTCGTGGGTGTCGTTGATGATCTCCAGCAGGTTGCGCTCGGAGTCTTCTTGGTCGGTCTGGTAGTCGTTGCGACCGCCGTAGGTGGACTCCAGAACCAGGGTTTCCACCCGCGGGAAGTCGTTGACGGCGCCGTTGAAGAGCCGGGTGTCCTCGTAGTGGATGTCGCCGGAGAAAGCGACGTTGTAGAGGCCGTCGCCGATGTGGAAGTGAGAGACGGCGGAGCCGAGGATGTGGCCCGCGTTGTGGAACGTGAGTTTCACGTCCGGCGCGATGTCAGTCACGTCGCCGTATTCGAGCGGGACGGTGTGTTTGATCGCCTCGCGAACCATCTCGCTCTCGTAGGGCGGGGTGCGGCCCTCTTTGGAGGCCACGTCGAGGTAGTCCAGCGTGAGCAGGCCCATCAGGTCACGCGTCGGCTCCGTACAGTAGATGGGGCCGTCGTAGCCGTACTTGAACAGGAGGGGGATGAGCGCGGAGTGGTCGAGGTGGGCGTGGGTGAGGACGACGGCGTCGATGGAGTTCAGCGGCGCCGCTTCGGGCACTTGGAGGTAGGGCACCTCGCCCTCGGCGCCGGGCTTGTCGCCGCAGTCGATGAGGACGCGCGTCTCCGCGGTCGAGAGGATGAAGCTCGCACGGCCGACCTCCCGACAGCAGCCGAGGGTGGTGATGCGGACCCACTGTTCGTCCGCCATCTCCTCGCGGTGGATTTGTCGCCCCACGCGTTCGAGGATATCGCGGCGTTCCTCACGTTCCTGCTTGAGGAAGTTGCGGACGTTCGAGACGGTCGAGGATTCGATTGGCGGCGTGCGGACCACCTCTGGCGTCCAGCCGATGGCCTTCGTTATCTCGCGGAGCGTCGAGCCGTGGCGGCCGATGACCATCCCCGGTTTTTCCGCCTCGATGACGACTTCGCCGGTGTCGATGTGGAAATCCAGATCGGTGACGCCAGCGTCGTCGGGGATCACCTCCCGGATCTTCTCGCGGGCCGCCGTCACGTCCATCAACACGTCGGGGTCGGGACGGACGGTGATCCGCTTGCGGAGCTTGCTCGCCAGCGTGCGGATCAGATCACCGTTGCTGGCGAACTCCTTCGGATCGCGCGTGTAGACGACCAGTTCCGGGCCCTCGTACTTCACGTCCGACACCGAGATGCCGGGCGGTAGCTCGTCTTCGATCTCTGCTTTCAGGTCCTCGAGTTGCTTGTCTACGGAGCTCATATGTGCCGGTTGAGAGCCCTCCGTACGGTCGCTCTCGGTCGATGCCCCGGCGTAGTCGGCGGCGTCGACTGCCGACGGTCGTGCGTCACTGTCGTGCTGTGGGGGAGCATCGGTGAACGGCCCTGTACGGGAGGTGCTCGACTGCGGGAAGAGGCAGCGAAAACCCGCTTGAGTCACCCTATCAGGCCAGTATTATAAAAGCCTTCGCAA
>Ga0207757_101151_pt1 | contig 12523 bp, 9 predicted proteins | sample A23P3SouthBayCA_2_FD_187752 | JGI IMG/M metagenome (GOLD analysis project Ga0207757, IMG submission 187752) | Aerobic enrichment media microbial communities from Eden Landing Ponds, California, USA - A23 P3 (2) (SPAdes) | ecosystem: Environmental > Aquatic > Marine > Unclassified | place...
CCGACCACGCCGTCCCTCGGATCGAGGTGACACGCGACCCTGCCCCCGACGCGACCGTCTACGGCCCCTTCACCGACGTCGGCCGCCTCGAGACCGTCGTCAAGGCCATCCGGGAGAGCTACGGCGTCCGCGGGTGCTCGGACCACAAGTACAGCGGCCGCGACCGGCCCTGCCTCGACTACGAGATGGGACTGTGTTCCGCTCCCTGCACCGACGAGATCAGCGACGCCGCGTACGCCGACGACGTGGAGCGCGTCGAGCGATTCTTCGCCGGGGAGACCGGGGTCCTGGCCGAACCGCTCCGCGACGCGATGGACGCGGCCGCCGCGGACCAGCGCTTCGAGCGCGCAGCCCACCTCCGCGACCGTCTCGCGGCCGTCGAGACCTTCCACGAGACCAGCGGCGCGGCGATCTCGAACGCCGACGACCACGGTCGCCGGGTCGACGTCCTCGGGGTTTCCCTCGAAGGCACGAACGCGACCGTCGCCCGGCTCCACGCCAGCGACGGCCACCTCGTCGAGCGCGACCACCACACCCTCGCGCTTCCCGACGGTGCCGAGGAGGGAGCCGCCGTCCTCGCGGCCTTCGTCTCCCAGTACTACGCCGAACGCGAGTTGCCGGACGCCATCCTGTGCCCCGAGCGGCCGGCCCGCGAGGGCCTCGGCGACTGGCTGGAGGCCGCCGGCGTGGAGTTGCGCGTCCCGGGCGCGGGCCGGGACGCCACCCTGGTCGATCTCGCCACGAAGAACGCGCGCCGCGGCGAGCGCACGGACACCGGCGTCGCGGCGGTCGTCGAGAAGCTAGGCCTCGCGGCCGCGGACCGCATCGAGGGCTTCGACGTGAGTCACGCCGGCGGCAGCGACGTGGTCGGCAGCGACGTCTGTTTCCTCGACGGCAGCGCGGCCAAGGCGGACTACCGTCGGAAGAAGCTGGCCGAGGAAAACGACGACTACGCGAACATGAACGCACTCGTCCGCTGGCGAGCCTCGCGCGCCGTCGAGGGCCGCGACGACCGGCCGGACCCGGACCTGCTCGTGATCGACGGCGGCGAGGGCCAGCTCGCGGCTGCGCGGGCGGCCCTCGAGGAGGTCGGGTGGGACGTCGCGGCCGTCGGGCTGGCCAAGGCCGAGGAGCGCGTCGTGACGGCGGAGGGGAGCTACCGGTGGGACCGGGACGACCCGGCGTTGCAGCTCCTCCAGCGGGTTCGCGACGAGGCCCACCGGTTCGCCCAGCAGTACCACGAGACCCTCCGCGACGACGTCTCAACCGTGCTGGAGGACGTGCCCGGCATCGGTCCCCAGACCCGCACCCGCTTGCTACGGCGCTTCGGCAGCGTCGAGGGGGTCCGCGCGGCCTCCACGGCCGAACTGACCAGCGTCGACGGAGTAGGGGACGCGACGGCGCGCACGATCCGCGAGCGCCTCTCCTGAGGTCGGTCGCCCGGTGTCGATTTGATCGGCAGCCCTCGGACCGGTCCTGCGAGCCCGGTACTGTCGCACAACCGACCGTATATGCCCCTGGCAACCGGACACGGGAACATGGCCGACCTCGCGACCTTCGGCGAGGCGCTGCTCCGCCTCTCGCCGCCGGACGACACGCCCGTCGAACTGGGCGACACGCTCCAGGTCCACGTCGGCGGGGCCGCCAACAACGTCGCCGTCGCCGCCGCCCGCCTCGGCCTCGACGCGACCTGGCTGTCGAAGCTCGTGGACGCGCCCCAGGCCCGCCGCGTGACGGGCGAACTCCGCCGCCACGGCGTCGAGCCGGCCGTCGTCTGGACCGACGAGGGGCGCCAGGGGACCTACTACCTGGAGACCGCGGACGAGCCGCGCGGGACCACCGTCTCGTACGACCGCGCCGGCGCCGCGGTGACCACCGCGACGGCCGACGAACTCCCGACGGACCGGATCGAAGACGCCGACGTCTTCCACGCGACGGGCATCGCGCCGGCGCTCTCGCCGACGCTCCGCGAGACGACGGCCGACCTCCTGGCGCTCGCCCGCGCGGCCGACACGACCACCTGTTTCGACCTGAACTACCGCTCGAAGCTCTGGGGGCCGGCCGAGGCCCGCGAGACCGTCGAGGCGCTCCTGCCCGACGTCGACTGGCTCGTCCTCGCCGAGCGCGACGCCGAGACCGTCATGGACCGGACGGGCGCGCCCGAGGCGGTCGCCCGGGGACTGGCGGCCGACTTCGATCTGGAGACGGTGCTGCTGACCCGGGGCGCGAGCGGCGTGCTCGCCGTCCACGCGGAGACGGTCTTCGAGCAGGCAGCCTTCGAGTCCGGCGACGCCCACCCCGTCGGCGCCGGCGACGCCTTCGTCGGGGGCTTCCTCGCCGAGCGTCTCGGGGGCGGCCCCCTCCAGGCGGCGCTGACCTACGGTGCCGCCACCGCGGCGCTGAAACGGACGATCCCCGGCGACGTCGCGCCGGTCTCCCGCGAGGCCGTCGAGCGCGTCGTCGCCGGCGACCACCGTCGGATTTCGCGGTAGCCGGCATCCACGCACGCTCGCCAGTTCGGCCACCTGGCCCCACGCCCGAGTCCACCAAACGCCTTTCCACCCGCACGGCGAACCTCGTCCATGGACCTCCAGCGCTACCTCGAGGACGTGACCGCCAGGGACTGGCAGGCGAGCGATCCCGGGGGCGACGGCCCGGTGCGACTCGCCATGGTCGGCCTGGGGTGGTGGGTTCGCGAGCAGTCCATCCCCGCCGTCGCGCAGTCTGACTTCTGCGAGACGAGGGTGCTGGTCAGCCGCGACAAGGCTGACGCCCGGGCGCTGGCCGACGAGGTCGACGCGGCGGTGGGGATCAGCGGCGAGGAGTACCACGACGGCGTCGCCACCGACGAGTACGACGCCGTCTACGTCTGCACGCCCAACGCGACCCACTTGCCCTACGTGGAGACGGCCGTGGACCTCGACAAAGACGTGCTCTGCGAGAAGCCGATGGAGGCGAGCGTCGACCGCGCCGAACGGATGGTGGATGCCGTCGAGGGCAGCGCCAGCCGCCTCATGATCGCCTACCGGATGCACACCGAACCGGCCGTCCGGCGGGTCGTCGACCTCCTCGACGACGGCCTCCTCGGTGACCCGGTCGCCGTCCACGGCCACATGTCACAGCCGCTCCTCTCGATGATCCCGGACCCTGACCAGTGGCGGCTCGACCCCGACATGGCCGGGCCGGGCGCGTCTGTCACCGACATCGGCCTCTACCCGCTCAACACCGCGCGGTTCGTCCTCGATTCGAACCCCGTCGCCGTCCAGGCGTCGATGGACGCGGACGGCGAGGCCTTCGCGGCCGTCCCGGACGAGCGTGCGGCGTTCACCCTGGACTTCGGCGACGGCGTCTACGCGACGTGTACCGCGAGCCAGGCCGCCGCGCAGTCGAGTCACCTGGAGGTCATCGGGACGGCGGGGACCGCCCGCGTGGATCCCGCCTTCTTCCCCGACCAGGCGCGCCGGCTGTCGGTCACGCGGGCGAAGACCACCGTCGACACGACCTTCGACCAGGTGGACCAGATGGAAGAGGAGTTCGACTACTTCGCGGACTGCCTGCTGGCCGACCGCGACTTCTCGGCGGACGGCGACCACGCGCTCGTCGACATGCGCGCCATCGAGGCGATCTACGAGGCCGGCGAGACCGGCGAGCGCGTCGAGCTGTGAGGACCCACTCACAGCCGCGGCCGACGCCCTCTCTCACGCCTCGTCGAACAGGGTCTCGCCGTCGACGAGGTGGGCCTCGACCGCGTCGAGGTCGAGGTCGATCCCGAGGCCGGGGTCCTCCGGCACCGTCAGGTAGCCGTCCTCGATGATCGGGTCGGGCGCGTCGAGGAGGTCCGCCCACCAGTCGAGCTGGTAGGAGTGGTACTCGACGGCGAGCGCGTTCGGAACGGCCGTCGCGACGTGGGCGCTCGCGACCGTCCCGACCGGCGAGGCGACGTTGTGCATCGCCACGGGGACGTAGTAGGTGTCGGCCAGGTCCGCGATCTTCCGGGTCTCGCGCATCCCGCCGACCTTGGGCATGTCCGGCGCGACGATGTCGACGGCCCCGTCCTCGATCAGCGTGCGCTCGCCGTGCTTGCGGTAGACGTTCTCGCCGGCGGTGATCGGCGTCGACGTCGCCCGCGTCACCTCGCGCTGGACGTCGTGGTTCTCCGGCGGCACGGGGTCCTCCAGCCACCAGACGTCGTATGGCTCCAGCGCCTCGGCGAGCCGGCGAGCGCTCCCCGCCGAGAACGACCAGTGACAGTCGAAGGCCACGTCGGCCCGGTCGCCGACGGCCTCGGTGACGGCTTCGACGATCTCGACCTTGTGGTCTATTTCGACGTCACGGAGGTGGCGGGTTGCCCGGTCGCGCTCGTGGCCCGAGGGCACGTCCAGATCGAACTTCAGCGCGTCGTAGCCCAGTTCGTCCACGACGCGTTCGGCCTCGGATGCGTTCGCAGCAGCGGCCTCCGCTGCCGAGCCCGGCGCCGTTTCGGTGTCCGCGGCGTCTTCCTCCCCCGCGTGGCAGTCACAGTAGATCCGCACGTCGTCGCGGTACTTCCCGCCCAGGAGCTGGTAGGCTGGCACCTCGAGAATCTTGCCCGCGAGGTCGTGGAGCGCCACCTCGATGCCCGAGATGGCGGTGACCGTGACGCCGCCGATGGAGCCCTCGCCGGACATCCGCTGGACGAGGTGCTCGAAGAGGCGGTCGACGTCGAGGGGGTTCTCCCCGAGGACGAAGGGTTTCATCCGCTCGATCAGTTCGGGGACGCCCGCGCCCCAGTAGGCCTCGCCGGTGCCGACCACCCCGGCGTCGGTGTAGACCCTGACGAGCGTCCACGGGAAGTTCCCGTCGACCATCGCGGTCTGGACGTCGGTGATCTCGACGTCCCGGCCGCCGCCGCGCGTCGCGGTCACGCCCATGGTCTCGGCCGACAGGTCCCGCATCGTGTAGTCGGCGTTCGGATCGTGAAGGCCCGCGTAGTCTCTGGCCATGCTGTGAATTCGCCGCTGGGTCGGGTAAATGTCGGGGGCGAGCGGCCCCGGACTCCCCGCGTCGCGCACCGCTGACGCGTCCCGGCGGCCGACTCAGACCAGGCCGAGATCGGTGAGTTCGGCTCGCAGGGCCTCGCGCTCGTCGCCCTCCATCGCACGGAGCGGACTGCGGAGGTCGCCCACGCGGAAGTCCGGACTGCGGATCGACAGCGCGGTCTTGGGACCGCTCATGGCCGGTCCCCGCTTGAACGCGCGGCGGACGCGGTAGACGGTGCTCTGGCACTCGCGGGCCCGGGCCTCGTCGCCAGCGTCGACGGCCTCGTAGAGGTCGACGACCAGTTCGGGGAAGACGTTGCCCACCGAACTGACGACACCCGAACAGCCCTGGGCCAGGCCCGGATAGAGCAGGGCGTTCGACCCCATCATGAAGGTGAGATCCGGGCTCTGGTCGATCGCCTGGCCGAGCCAGCTGACGTCGCCGCTGGTATCTTTCACGCCCGCGACGCCGTCGATGCCCGCGATCGCCCCGAAGGCGTCGAGCGAGAGTTTGTTCCCGGTCCGGCTGGGGATGTGGTAGACGTACACCGGCAGGTCGACCGCCGCTGCGACGCGCTCGTAGTGCTCGACGGCCGCGCGGTCGTCGAGGGCGTAGTAGTACGGCGTCACGACGATCAGGCCGTCGGCACCCGCCGCTTCGGCCATCGTCGCCTGCGCGACGGTCCGGTGGGTACTCGGGGCCCCGACGCCGGCCAGCACCGGCACCTCGTCGATCTCGTCGACGAGCGCGTCGACGACCTGGGTCTGCTCTTCGGGCGTCAGCATCGGGAACTCGCCGGTGGTCCCGAGCGCGAACACGCCGTGACACCCCCTGTCGACGACGAACCGGGCGTGAGCCGCCGTCGCCTCGAGGTCGACCGTTTCGTCCTCGTCGAAGACGGTGAAGGTGGGCGGCACGACGCCGTGCAGGTCCAAGGGGTCCGCGTCGCCCGGGGCAGGTGCTCCCTGGGTCATGCGTCCCGGTTCGCCTTCGCGGCGGGTATACCTTGGCCCGGTCGGTCGGCGACTCGCTGCGCGGTGCCCGCCAGCTACCCGTCGAGGCGCGCCAGGCGGTCCATCGCGAAGGCGACCTCCAGGACGTCCGTGGCCTGCCCGGGGTCGAAGACGAGGCCGTCGGTGCCGACGACGAAGTCGAGCACGTCCCGCGACGCGTGCTCCGGCGCGGCGGCGAGGCCGGCGTCGTGCTCGGCGGCCCACTCCATCACGCGGAGGTCGCTCTTGCTGTCGCCCATCACGAGCGCGAAGGGGTCTCGGACGTCAAGTACGTCCATCGCCGCCTCGACGCCGACGACCTTGTTGAGTTCGAGACTCCCGATCTCGGCCGCGTCGGCCTCGTAGTAGGCCACGTCGATCCGCTCGAAGGTCTCTGCGGTGGCCTGGGGCACGTCCCCGACTCCGATTTCGGGCACGCCGCCCCGTCCCTCCAGGACCGTCCGGATCTCCGGGTCCTGGGCGGCGTAGAACGCCCGCGCCCGGTCGTGGGCCTCGCTCTCGCTCGCGTCGGCACCGTCGACCTTGCCCGCGACGGCCTCGCCGAGGAGGTCGAGCATGTAGACCAGCGCCTCGTCGACGACCTCGCGGGCGGCCTCGCTGCCTGTCTCGAAGTTGGGCTTGAGCGTGACGTTGAACTCGTTGCCCTGGAGGTGACAGCCACGGCGGATCGACTCCGGCGCGGCCGAGAGCACCCGCGAGCGCACGTCGTCGAAGACAGCCCGGATCTCCTCGTCCAGGTCCTCGTAGAGCAACTGCTTCGTGTCCCCGCCGTGGCCGGGCGTGAACACGCCGGTCCCGGCCTCGTAGACGACGCTGACGTCTCCCGAGTGGACGAGTTCGTTGCCAAGCCCCTGGATGAGAAAGCCCTTGACGTTCTCCAGGGTCTGGCCCGTGCAGACCACGATGGGCGTCCCGTCCTCGTGGAACTCGGTCAGGCGGTGGAGCGTGTCGCGGGGAATCTCGTTGTCGGTCCGGCCGGCCGAGCGGAGCGTCTCGTCGACGTCCAGCACGAGGACGTTGACCGCGCGGTCGTACTTGGTGTAGAGGTCCAGGGCCGTGAAGGCGCCCTCCCGGTCGACGGTCGCGGCCACGTCGGCCAGGGTCTCCCCGACGTCGGGAAAGGCCTCGCGGATTTCGTCTTTCCCGTCGGCGAGTTCCTCGCTGGCGTTCTGCCAGTGTTCGAGCGCCACCCGGGAGTCGACGGGCGGGAACAGGTCGACGAAGTCCTGGTACGCCCGGAGGCTGCCCGTGTCGAACTCGTCGTAGAGCCGGTACAGCTGATCGTACCGTTCCATGGGTGTGCTCCGCGAGTGGCGCCGAAAAGACTTCGGGGAGGTGTCTCGATCCCGTCGGATCCCGATGACGCGGCGGCCGTGGCCGTACTGCGCGAGGCTGGTCGCTCGCCAACGGATGCCCGACACCAGTGTCCTTTTTTGGCCACCGTGCCAAGCGTGGCCATGGACGTCCGGTACCCGAGAACGCTACCGGGCCTCTTCGACCGGGCGTTCCGGAAGTACGCCGACAGGACAGCGATCGTCGACGGCCAGCGCTCGCTGACCGTCAGCGAACTCGACGAGCGGTCGATGGCCCTGGCCGCCGGCCTTGCAGCGCGTGGCGTCGATCTCGGGGATCGCGTCGGGATCTTGCTGGCAAACGGGGCCGCGTATCCGGTCGTCGACGCGGGCGTCACACGGGCAGGCGCCACGCGGGTGCCTCTCAATCCCCAGTTTACGGCGACCGAGCTGACGTTTCTGCTCGACGACGCCGGCGCGGGGACGGTGATTTGTGACGCGCCACGCGTCGACGAACTCGCGACGGCCGCCGCCGACGGCGCCCCGCTCGAGCGAGTGATCGTCGTCGGGACAGGAGCCAACGCGGACGCGGCACTCCCGGACGGGGACGTCGAGTGGCTTCGATACGGGGACGTCATCGATGGGCACGCGGACGCGACTACGCTGCCGACACCGGCCCCCGACGACGACGCCGCGCAGTTCTACACCGGCGGCACCACCGGCGACCCCAAGGGCGTCTACTACTCCCATCGCTGCCTCGTCGCGAATCTCACGGCGGTGATCGCCGAGTTCGGGTTCGGTGGTCGCGACGCCGGCATCCTCGTGCCGCCGTTGTCTCACTCGGCCGGGACGTTCTGCCACGCCGCCATCCTCGCGGGCGGCACGGTCCACCTGCGGGACGGATTCGACCCCGACGCCGTCCTCTCGACGGTCGCCGACGAAGACGTTACCTGGACGTTCCTGGTGCCGACGATGCTCTACCGACTCCTCGACGGGGACCGCGACCTCGCGCCGCTGTCCTCTCTCGATCGGATACTCTACGGCGCCGCGCCGATCCGGACTGATCGGCTCCGGGAGGCCATCGACCGCATCGGGCCGATCTTCCACCAGTTCTACGGCCAGACCGAGGTCCCGAACCTGATCACCTCACTTCCACCGCAGGAACATGCGCGCGCCCACGAGGCCGGCGACGTGGATCGGCTGGCCTCGGCGGGAACCGCCTGTCTGCGGGCCACTGTCACGGTTCGCGACCGAGAGACGGGAGAGCGACTCCCGCCCGGCGAGGCCGGCGAGGTCGTGGTCGCTGCCCCCTACGCCTTCGACGGCTACCACGAGCGTCCGGAGGAGACGGCCGCCGTCTGCCGCGACGGCTGGGTCCACACGGGCGACGTCGGCGTCCTGGACGGGGACGGGTACCTCACGCTCCTCGACCGCGAGAGCGGCGTCATCGTCACCGGCGGCATGAACGTCTACGGCCAGACCGTCGAGCGCGCCGTCCGGGCGCATCCGGCCATCGACGACGTCGTGATCGTGGGCGTCCCCCACGACGAGTGGGGCGAGGCGGTCCACGCGGTCGTGGTGCCGAGCGACGCAGCGGACCGCGAACCGACGATCGAGGACCTCGACGCGTTCCTCGAGGGCCGACTGGCGGGGTATAAGCAGCCGAAGTCGCTGACCGTGGTGGACTCGTTGCCGATGACGGCGCTCGGGAAACGCGACCGCGCGTCGGTCCGCGAGCGGTTCTGGGACGACGCGGACCGCTCGGTCCAGTAACCGACTACCGGTCGAGATTTCCCTCGACGCGTTCGAAGGTCGCGTGCATCCGCTCGACGAGGTCGTCGGCGGCGTCGCGGTCGATGGTCAGCGGCGGCGTGATCAGCGTGTGGTCGCCCCGGTCGCCCGCGAGGTGGCCGCCGCTCGGGTAGGTGAGCACGCCCTCGTCCAGGCCCGTCTCGAACAGGAGCGACTGGAACTCCGCGCCGGAGGCGGCGAGCGGTTCTTTCGTCACGCGGTCGCCGACGAACTCGACGCCGAGCATCAACCCTTTGCCGCGGACGTCGCCGACGAAGTCGTAGTCGTAGAACTCCTCGCAGCGCTCGCGCAGGTACTCGCCCACGTCGCGAGCGTTGGCCACGAGGTCGTGGTCGGTCATGTACTCGAGGACCGCGTTGCCGATGGCGGCCGAGGCCGGATTGAAACAGTAGGTGTGGCCGTGCTGGAAGCCGTCCGGGACGTCTTCGAAGACCTCGGCAACGCGGCGGTGGGGCATCGTCCCGCCGATGGGCGAGTACCCGCCGCTCATCCCCTTCGCGCTCGTGATGATGTCGGGCGTCACGTCCCAGTGTTCGATGGCGAAGGTCTCGCCGGTCCGGCCGAACCCGGCCATCACCTCGTCGACGATGAACAGGACGTCGTACTCGTCACAGATCTCACGAATTCGCTCGAAGTAGCCGTCGTGGGGGGTGGCGGCCGCGGCGGCCGCGCCGGTCACCGGTTCGGCGACGAAGGCAGCGACGGTCTCCGGACCCTCCTCGAGAATGGCATCTTCCAGTTCGTCGGCACACCGGACGCCACACGCGCGGCCGCCGTCGCCGTCGCAGTGGGGACAGCGGTAGGGTGCGCCGTGGGTGATCTTCGGCCAGTCCGGAAAGAGCGGCCGCATCTTCGTCGTCCGGGCCGGGAAGCCGGACAGTGCCATCGCGAGCCCGGTGTTGCCGTGGTAACTCGGCTGTCTGGCGATGACCTTGTACTTCTCCGTGTCGCCGCGCTCGTAGTGGTACTGGCGGGCCATCTTGACCGCGCTCTCGTTGGCCTCCGAGCCACTGGACACCAGCCAGGTGTGCTCGAAGCCCTCCGGCGTGAACTCGGCGATGGTCTCGGTGTAGGCCGTGGCCGGGTCGTTCGCGAAGAGCATGCTCGAGGTGTACTCGAGGGTCTCGAGTTGGTCGCGGGCGGCCGCGGCGATCTCGGCCCGCCCGTGGCCGACGTTGACGTTCTGGTTGCCCGCGATCGCGTCGAGGTAGCGGTTGCCGTCGGCGTCCCAGACCCAGTGGCCCTCGCCGCGGGTGATCGTGACGTACTCCTTCTGGAACGCGCGCGGGAACATCCCGCCCAGTTCTGTGCCGGGTGTGGTCGTTCGGGGACGGTGCTGTCCTGGCTCGTCAGACATCGATCGATCCGTCATTGGTCTTGCAGGGTCTTCCAGTGTTCCATTACGCGCTCGCTCCACTCGTCGAAGCCCACCTCGTAGACGTAGTCGCTCCCGCGCAGGACGGTGTCGGTGGGGTCGATCGTCCGCAGCGTGGCGATCTCACCGCGCGTCGGGACGCCCGTCGTCGCCACGTCGTCGCTGATCTGGAGGTCCCACTGGACCGCCTCGCGGACGTCGTCGACGTCGACGCCGGGGTGGGTCGCCGACAGCACCATCTCGCCGCCGTCGTCGAAGCGAAACACGGCCATGTCGGTGATGACGGCGGATGGGCCGTCGCCCCGGAATCCGGCGGCGTCGCGATCGTCGCCGCCGTCGAGGTGGCCAGGCGCGGTCCGGTAGTCCAGTTCCGTCGTGAACGCGCGCCGCTGCTGGCGCATCATCACGATGGACCGGCCACAGGAGGTCATGATGTCGGTGCTGCCACCCGCGCCCGGCAGCCTGACTTTCGGCCGCTCGTACGTGCCGTCCTCCCCGGTGACAACCGTCGAATTGGTGTTGCCGTACCGGTCGATCTGGCCGGCACCGATGATGCCGACGTCGAACAGGCCGCGCTGATTGTCCGTGAAGATCTGGAGCTGATTCGTCGCGACGAGGGCGTCGACCCCCAGGACCGTATCGGAGATGGACTGGACGACGCCCGGCGGGCACGCGCCCACGTAGCCCGACTCGGTGACGAGCTGACAGTCCGGCGCGTGGGTGTGTTTCGCCAGGACGCCGGAGATCAACGACATCCCCACGCCGATGAAGGCGAGTTCCCCGTCGGCGATCTCCTTCGCCGCGGTCACGGCGAGCAACTCCGTCAGGCTGTAGTCCTCGGCCGGCTCGTGGGGTCGCTCGACGGCGACGGGATAGTCGACCCCGGCGGTGCGGGCCGGTGCCGCATCGCCGGCCGATTGGTCGCCGCGCTGGTCGTCGCTCATCTGCCGGCCTCCCCGGCCGCGCCACTGGCGCCGTCGTCGCGCCGGTCCGCGTCCCGACCGACCACCGGCGGAACGTCGTTGATCTGCGCCTCCATCTCCTCGAGTGTCGCGAGGCGGTCGGCGCCGATCTTCTCGCGGTACTCCTCGTGGGGAACGATCCACTCGTCGGCCCAGTCGAGGAAGTCCTCGCGCTCGCGCGACTGCTGGCCGTACTCGCGGTAGAAGGGCAGGTCGGCGTAGTAGTAGCCGTAGCAGTGCCAGGGATGGGAGCCGAAGGGCACCTCGACGACGGCGTCGACCGCGTAGCCGGGAATCCGCGTCACTTCCGGGTGCCGGCGGATCGTCTCGGTGGGGACGACCTCCTCGCAGGTGAGGACCACGTTGTCGGCCGCGCGGGCCTTGAGGTGGTCGTTGACGACGTTGCCCCAGATCTGGGCGTTGCCCATCGGGTCGGCCCGCTGGACGTGGATCACGGCGACGTCGGGCTGGGCGGCCGGCACCAGCGCGAGGTCGTCACCCGAACCCAGGGGATCCTCGATCACCTCGATCTCGGGGTTGTGTGCCGGAATGTCCGTCTCGACCATCGAGCGCGTCGGGACGAAGGGAACGTCCATCGCCCCGGCGAGGAACAGGAGCGACGCGCCGAAGTTCGAGACGTCCCGCATCGTGAGGTGGTGGGGGACCGCCTCCTCGACCGCCCGCCGGACGTTGAATCCCTGCGAGATGAGACTCGTTCCGACCCAGGAGCCGACGTACTCGTCGACGCAGCCGGCGCCGACCATGACGTCGAACAGCGTCGTGCGCGCGTCGTCGACGACTCGCAGCCCCGAGACTTCCTGGCGGACGATCTCACGGGCTGCCGCCTCCGGGTCGCGTCCGCCCATGCCCCCGAAGGCGACGCTCGCGCCGTCGGTGACGTACGCTGCGACGGCAGTCTCGAGGTCGGTCGTCTTGTCCCGGCGGCTCCGCGGCCCGGTCGCCGTTCCGGTGGGCTTGCGAGGAGCGCGGTCGTGTCCCGTTTCGTCGTCGGTCTGGCTCACCTGTCTCCCTCCCGGTCGCCACGGGCGG
>Ga0207757_101157_pt1 | contig 12434 bp, 10 predicted proteins | sample A23P3SouthBayCA_2_FD_187752 | JGI IMG/M metagenome (GOLD analysis project Ga0207757, IMG submission 187752) | Aerobic enrichment media microbial communities from Eden Landing Ponds, California, USA - A23 P3 (2) (SPAdes) | ecosystem: Environmental > Aquatic > Marine > Unclassified | place...
CCGCGCCGCCGCCGGGGCCACCCGCCACGAGGGCACACCAGTCCTCGACGGCGGTCGCGGGGTCGTCGAGCAGCCCGACGACGAACGTCGCCAGCAGCGCGTCGGCTGCCTCGACGGGCGCCGTCGTCGCGTCGCCCTGCACGACGTGGACGTTGGTCCATCCCTCGCGGGCGACCCGGTCCCGGGCCCGCGCGAGCAGCGGCCCGGTCAGGTCGACGCCGACCACGCGGCCGCCGGGGCCGACCGCGCGCCGGAGGTACGGCAGGTTCGCGCCCGTCCCACAGCCCATCTCGATGACCGTGTCGCCCGGGGCGAGGTCGAGTGCTGCGACCGCCCGGGCGCGCCACCGGCCGACGGGCGGGAGCGTCGCGATGCGGTCGTACAGCGCGGCGTTGTCGCCGTAGAACTCGGCGACGCCGCGCCCGCTCATCGGGCCTCGGCCAGGTCCCGGACGCGGTCGGCGACGGTCGCGGCGTCCGGCCCGAGGACGTAGACGATGGGTTCGACGCCGAACCCGCCGGTCTGGTAGAGTGCGTCCGCATCGGGGGTGTCGGCGAGCGCCTCGGCGATGGCCGCGTCGAGATCATCGTCCGTCTCGTCCGCGGTGCCCGCCCGTTCGGCCTCGCCGACGGCGTCGAACTCGGCCGTCTCGTAGCCGAGGGCTTCGAGCGACTCGACGATGGCCGGCGTGTAGCGGACGTTGCACGCCGCACGGGCGGCGTGCCCAGCGCGTCGCGCCGCGAGCAGCACGCTCGCGACGTAGACGGAGACGCCGAACTCCGGCTCCGCCGGGACCGCCGCGTGCCCCTTCACGTCGAGGATGCGCCCGGGAACGGCGGCCACGTCCTCGACGCGGGTGGCCTCGGGGAGCGCCTCGACCAGGTTCGAGCCGACGGCCGGGACGAGCGTCGTGAAGGCGGGCGATTCCTCCAGCGTCCGCAGGCCGCTCCGGACCGACGACAGGACGCGCTCGCTCGCCCGGAGCCCGGACTCGGGGTCGTGCACGTCGAAACTCCCCTCGTACTCCGCGAGCGGCGGGAACGCCTCCTCGTGGAGCTTCGCCAGCAGGTCGCCCTGTTCGAGCTGGCGGACCAGCACCTCCGCCTCGGCCAGCGCGCCGACCGGCGACAGCTCCCCGTTCGCGAGGCCGGACCCGACCCGCCCGACGAGGTCGCGAACGCGGTCGTCGTCCGCCACGCGGTCGTTCACCTCGACCGCGCCGGTGGCGTACTTCGAGACGGCGCTCTGGCTGATACCCAGCAGGTCGGCGACCTCGCTCTGTGTGAGGCCACGGTCCCGAAGGTCCGCCGCCAGCAGCGACCGGTACGTCGGCAGGAACTCCTCGACCACGACCTCCTCGACGAACTTCATCGGTTACTGGTCACCACCGAACGCCATCGTTCGGTGCCGAGACGCGGCCACGGCACGGTCGGGCCTCATTGGTCACCACCGAACTCGGTGTCCGAGCCGACGCGAGACGCCTGCGGCCCGGCCTGGTCCTGGTACTTCGATCCGCGCTCGCTCCCGTAGGGGCGGTCGGCTGGCGAGGAGAGTTCCGTGAACAGCACCTGCGAGATGCGCATTCCCGGCGTCAGTGCGACCGGTGCGGTCCCGAGGTTCGACAGCTCGAGAGTGATCTGCCCACGGTACCCGGGGTCGATAATCCCGGCCGTCGCGTGGATGACGACGGCGAGTCGCCCCAGCGAGGACCGGCCCTGAACGTGGGCGATGAGGTCGGGCGGTACCTCCACGCGCTCTTTCGTCGTCCCGAGGACGAAGTCACCCGGGTGGAGGATGAACTCGCCGTCCTCGGGCACGACGGTCTCGTCGACGTACTCGTCGGTCTCGGCCTCGCTACCCGGATGGATGCAGGGGATGTTCGTCCGCTGGAACTCCAGGAACTCCCGCCCCAGCCGGAGGTCGACGCTGGCGGGCTGGACCTGCAGGTCGATGTCGTCCAGCGGCTCGACGACGAGGTCGCCCTCCTCCAGCCGGCGGAGGATGTCCGCGTCCGAGAGTATCATGGCCGTTGGCGGGAGCGACGGCGAGGAAAGGATTCCGGTCGGGGGTCACGGGGCGGCGCCCCCGGTCCGCTCCCCGCGAGCGCGGTCTCCCTGCTCGGCCGACCATGCTGCGACCCCTGTCGCGAGCCCTGCTCGCCTGACCACGCCGAGGCCCCGCTCCGTCGCGGCCTCCAACAACCACAGAAACGCCGCCGCGGATATCATCCTCTAGTGGCAATCCAAGTTGGTTTTCGATATGGAACTTTGGAATAATCGTGGCGGGCAACAACATTTATGACTCGTGTTCCAGTCAGTCACACCTAGCAATGGGGGGCAATGATAACAACTCTCGTGGGGGCGATAGTAACCGAGACCCGGGGGACGGCCCGTTCCGGACGGTCGCCGACACGGTCGCCGGAGCTGTCGTCGGGATCCGAGCGAGCCTGTCCAGTGGGCTCGGTGCTGACTCGGGGTCGGGACCCGCCTCGGAGGCGGCCCGGTCGCTGCAGGAGATGCCACCGGTTCCGGAGGCGGTTCGTGACCATCCGACTCGCTCTTCGGTCCTGGCCGATGTCTTCGACTACTTCCGGGACATCGACGGGGACGGGCAGTTTCCGGCCCCCGACGACGAGGCCATCAACCGTCGACTGTTCGACTTCTCCTACCTGGAGCACAACGACGAGATAGAGCGGTACTGGGTGAACGAGCCCTTCGCGTACGTCTCCATCATCGAGGAGCAGGGGACCAACGAGCTCCGGTACCGGGTCACAGAGCCGATGCTCGACGAGTACGAGGCGTTCGTCCTCGACGAGCTGTCGAAGGTGCTCCGGGACAGCCTGATGTACCAGGACATCGCGGAGGGCGCGAACCTGGCGGACACGTTCGCCCGGCGGGCCCGTGAGCTGATGGACCAGCACACCGCGGCGCTGGACCCGATCTCGCTGCACAAGATCCTCTACTACCTCAAACGCGACTTCGTGGAGTACGAGCGTATCGACCCCATCATGCGCGACGAGGCGGTCGAGGACATCTCCTGTGACGGCGCGGACGTCCCCGTCTTCGTCTACCACCGCGAGCACCGCGACCTCGATACGAACGTCCAGTTCGACCGCGACGGCCTCCTGTCGTTCGTCACGCGGATGGCCCAGCGCGCCGGCAAGCACCTCTCCGTGTCGAACCCGCTGGTCGACGCCTCGCTCCCGGACGGGAGCCGCGTCCAGCTCACCTTCGGCGGTGACGTGGCGACCCGCGGGCCGAACTTCACCATCCGGCAGTTCTCCTCGGTGCCGGATACGCCGGTCGACCTCGTCAACTGGGGGACCTTCAGCGTCGAGCAGATGGCCTACTTCTGGTTGGCCATCGAGAACAACCGCTCGCTCGTCTTCGCCGGCGGCACCGGCTCCGGGAAGACGACCTCGCTGAACGCCGTCTCCTTCTTCATCCCCAAGAAGTCGAAGATCGTCTCCATCGAGGACACCCGCGAGATCTCGCTGCCCCACGACAACTGGGTCCAGTCGCTCACCCGCGAATCCGTCACGGAGGAGGGACGGGGCGAGGTGACGATGTACGAGCAGCTCCAGACCGCACTCCGCCAGCGCCCCGAGTACATCCTCGTGGGCGAGATCCGGACCGAGGCCAACGTCGCCCTGACCTTCTTCCAGGCGATGGCGACCGGTCACACCGCCTACACCACCATCCACTCCGAGTCGGTCACGGGCGTCATCAACCGCCTCGAGAACGACCCGCTGGGGGTACCGACACAGATGGTCAAGGAGCTCGACATCGTCTCCATCCAGCGGCAGGTGATGCTGAACGGCGAGCGGGTCCGCCGGAACGCCCGCGTCACCGAACTCCTCTCGCGCGGCGAGGTCGACGACGTCTCGGTACACGACGTGTTCGAGTGGGACGCCGCCGAGGACTCGTACAACGAGATGTTCGACTCCCGGGTGCTGGACGACATCGCCGACGACCGGGGCTGGGACCACAAACAGCTCAACCAGGAACTCGACCGGCGCGTCGAGGTGCTGAACTACCTCGTCGACAACGACATCACCTGGTACGAGGACGTGGCTCGGGTCATCCACACCTTCATGCAGGACCAGGAGCGGGTGCTGGAGGCCATCCGGTCGGGTGAGGAGGGGCTGGCGGAACTGGACAGTCGGATGTCGGGCCAGAGCCGGGGTATCGATGCGGGCGCGAGCGCGGCCAGCAGCGCCGTCGCCGAGGGAGCGGCCGGCTCGCGTCCCGCGGGCGCGCCGAACCCGTGGGAGCGAGTCGATTCCGACGCTGACGGCGAACTCTCCGGGGCCGATGCCGACCAGCCGCCCCGGGCCAACGGCGGCCGGGTCGAGGGGTCGTCCGCGATGGACCCGGAGGACACAGCCGTTCCCGACGAGCCACCGGCGGACACCGACGGTGACGGCGACGCCGACGACGGGACCGCCGACCGGGGTGACGGGTCGTGACCGACCGGGCCGAAGGGCCCGACGGTGGTGACTCCGACGCCGCGACGGGCGATGTCGCCTCCGACGGTGGGACGGCCGAACACCCGCCCGTCCCGGAGTACGAGGCCGAGCAGTACGTTCCGGGGACGGAGTCGGCCGTCGAGAAGGAGTTCCGCGAGCGGGTGCTGAGCGAGAAGTTCGGGCCCGTCAGGGCCTACTTCAAGACCCGCCCGGAACGGCACTGGAAGCTCCAGGAGTGGCTCAACCAGGGCCGCTTCGGCGTCACCTACGACATCTATCTCACGCGGACTGCGACCTACGCCGCGGCGGCGGGCATCCTCGGCGCGCTGCTGGGGTTCGCGCTGGTGGTCGCGCTGGCGCAATCGGGCGTGCTGGCGGGCATCTCGGCCCCGTCGTTCGTCCCCACCTGGCTCGCCGAGGCCGCCGCCGCCAACCGGCTGGTCATCGCGACCGTCACCTCCGTGACGACGGTCGGCCTGCTGGCCGGCGGCGGCGTCTGGCTCGGCGCGTACTACTACCCCTCGACCGTCGTCGAGGTCAGACGCCGGAGCGTCGATGTCACGCTCCCACACGCCATCGTCTACATGTACGCCCTGTCGTTCGGCGGGATGGAGATGACCGCCGTGCTGCGGCAGATGGCGGCCGCGGACGACACCTACGGCGAGGTCGCCCACGAGTTCGACATGATCGTCCGGGACGTCGACGTGTTCGGCAACGACCTGTTCACCGCGGTCCGGAACGCCCGGAACCTCACGCCCAGCGACAACCTCGAACAGTTCCTCGACGACCTGCTGTCGGTGCTGGACTCGGGCGGCGAGCTGACGGTGTTCCTCGAGGACGAGAGCGAGAAGTACATGCAGCGGGCTCGTGACGAGCAGCAGTCGTTCCTGGACGCGCTCGCCACCCTCTCGGAGATCTTCGTCGTCGCGTTCGTCGCCGCCCCTCTGTTCGTCGTGGTGACGATGATGATGCTGAGCCTGCTGGGCAACGTCGGGACCATCCCGCTCGCCGTCATCGTCTACCTCGTCATCCCGCTCGGGATGACCGCGTTCCTCGTCATCATCTCCGTCCTCTCCGAGCCGTACAAGCAGCCGGACCACCAGCTCCAGCTGGACGACCGGGAGCCCAGTGACCCCAGCGAGGCCGTCCGGTCCCACCCGCACTTCGGTACCTTCCGACGACTCCGCGAGCGTGCGTGGCTGCGCGACCGACTGGCCGACCCCACCGCGGTGTTCCGGGAGTATCCGCCCGCGACGCTCCTCGTGACGGTCCCGCTCGCGCTCGTCCTGCTCGGCGGTATCGTGACGGCGGGACTGGCCGACCCGACGCCCGCCGCGTTCATCGACGCCCCCGTCTCGACGACGGCGCTGCTCCTCATCGCCCCGTTCCTCCTCGTCTCGGTGCCGCTGTCGCTCTTCCACGAGCTCGCGCGGCGCCGCTCGGAGTCCATCTCCCGGCGGCTCCCCGACGCGCTCGACATCCTCGCCAGCGCGAACCAGATGGGTGTCGGCCTCGTCGAGGGGCTCGACCTCGTGGCCCGGAACCTCAGCGGCCGCCTCGCCCTCGAACTCCGGCGTGTCAGCAACGACATCCGCTGGAACAACGACATCCGCCGGGCGCTGCTGGGGCTGGCTGACCGGCTCCAGGTCTCCCAGCTCACCCGGACCTGCAAGATCCTCGCCGAGGGGTCGCGCTCGACGGGTGACCTCCACCGGGTGCTCGACATCGCCGCCGAGGACACCCGGCACCGCTACCGACTCGCCCGCGACCGCAAGCAGACCCTCTCCTCGTACACGGCGGTCGTCATCATCGGGTTCCTCGTCTACCTCGCGGTCATCGTCATCATCAACGAGAGCTTCCTCGGCCCCATCACGGGGAGCGGCCTCACGACCGGCGACAGCGGTCCCGTCACCATCTCGCAGGGCGCGGTCGACGCCTACCGCACCCTGTTCTTCCACTCCGCCATCATCCAGGCCGTCGGGACTGGCCTCATCACCGGGAAGCTCTCGGACAATGCGGTCCTGACGGGCCTGAAGTACAGCATCGCGCTCGTGCTCATCGCCTTCGGGGTCTTCCTGTTCCTCTGAGTGGCGGCGGGTGGAGCCGTCGCCCCTAAGCCGGTCGCCCCCGCAGTTCCGGTATGAAGCAGGCCATCGTCGCACGGACGGACATCGGGATGGGACAGGGGAAACTCGCCGCACAGGTCGCTCATGCCTCCCTCCAGGCGTACGAGGACGCCGACACGAAGAGTCAGCGCGAGTGGAAGGGCGGCGGGCAGAAGAAGATCGTCCTGAAGGGCGAGTCCGAGTCCCAGCTACAGGAACTCGCCGACCTCGCCCGGCGCGAGGGGCTCCCCTACGCGCTGGTCCGGGACGCCGGCCATACCCAGCTCGAACCCGGAACGGTCACCGCACTCGCCGTCGGTCCCGGCCCGGAGAACATCGTCGACAAGGTGACCGGCGACCTCTCGCTGTTCTGAAAGCTGCTGTATAATAGATATATCTCTGGGTTTAGGAGATAAATCTCTATTCATTTCTATAACATGCTGTAGATACTCGGTAGATCTGGGTTACCCTTCCAGCGGGCCGTCCCGCTGGAGGCGGGCCTGCCGAGCGAAGTCCATGGCCCGCCGGCCGGCGTCGAGGCCGGTCTCCAGCGGCGCGAACGTCCGGTCCGTGCCGGCCACCCAGTCCCCGGCGAGGTAGCAGTCCGCGGCCGCCGCGTCCTCGGCGAGCGTGGGGTCGGGCCGGTTGTAGGGGGCGGCGTAGCGGTACCGCTCGTGGTCCGTCCACGAGGGGTCGGCGAGTCGGTCGTCGTCCAGCAGGGTCGCGGCCGCCTCGCACGCGCGGTCGACGGCCGCTCCCGGGTCGTGGGCCGACGCCCAGTCGTCACCGAGCCTGACCACGAGTGCCTCCTGTCCCGCCGGGACGCGGCCCGGCTTGGCCGACTCCCGCGAGAGCCAGCGGACGTCGTGGGGCTCGCCGTCCGCCGCGAGGGCGTACCACTCCCGGTCGACGGCGTGGTCGTACCCGAGGACGACGCTGTCGACGGTCCGGTGGTCGACGCGCTGGGCCGCCAGTTCGAGGCCCGGGGCCAGCGAGTCGTCGGCGAGCAGCGCGGCCGTCCGCTCGGCGCCCGTCGCCATGACGACGCGCTGGGCGTCGATGGTGCCCGCGTCCGTGTGGGCGCGCCAGCCGTCGTCGGTCCGCTCCAGCCGCTCGACGGACGCGTCGGGCCGGTGGTCGCAGTGCCGGGCCGCGAGCAGCTGCTCGGGGACCTGTTCGATACCGTGGCGGCCCGTCAGGCGCGCGTGGGTGGTCCGTGGGTGGGCGGGCTCGTCGCCGGTACCGAACGCCTCGATACGCCCCTCGAACGCGACGCAGTCGGCGCCGAGCAGCTCACGGACGAGCGTCGAGCGTTCGTCGCCACGGTCGCGGAGACAGGTCGTGCCGATGTCGTACGTCGCACCGTCGTGGCTGCGGGTCTCCATCCGCCCTCCGCCCCCGACCCCGCCCTGCTCGTCGGCCGGCAGCACGACCGCGTCCAGACAGACGTGTGCCGCGGCCGCCCCCGCTGGCCCGTCACCGATGATGAGCGTCGTCATGAGAGAACGGAGACACCCTACCACCCTCCCCCTACCGGCGAATATTATGGTCCTTTATACGCACTCCCCGGTGTGTGGCGTCAGTGGGGGAAGCCGCGGTAGTACTGTCGGGGCACGTCCACGCGGTCGAGCGCGTCGAGTTCCTGCGCGGCGGTGAGCGTGAAGTGCGGGTCGCGGATGTGCTCGCGGGCCATGATGGCGAGGTCGGCCCGGTCGTTGCGGACGAGTTCGTCGGCGCCCTCCGGCGTGGTGATGCCGCCGACGGCCCCGACCGCGCAGTCGGCGTCCGCCTCGTGGAGCGACTCGCGGACGCGCTCCGCGTACGGCACCTGGTAGTGCGGGCCGAGGTCAGGGACGTCCTGTTCGGGGTCGATGGCGCCGGCGCTCACGTCGATGAGGTCGGCGCCGTCCTCGGCCAGCAGCGGTGCCAGTCGTGCGGTGTCCGCGACGGTCCACGCGTCCTCGCCCATCCAGTCCGTCGCCGACAGCCGGACGAACACGGGCTTGTCGTCGGGCCACACGTCACGCACCGCGCGGGTGACCTCCCGAACGAGGCGCGTCCGGCCCTCGAAATCGCCGCCGTAGTCGTCCTGACGCTCGTTGGTGACGGGCGAGCAGAACTCGTGGAGCAGGTAGCCGTGCGCGCCGTGGACCTCCGCAACCTGGAAGCCCGCGTCGAGCGCCCGCTCGGCGGCCGCCCGGAAGTCGTCGACCACCTGCTGGATGCCCTCGACGTCCAGCCGCTCGGTCGGAACGGGGCCGCCCGCCTCCTCGTCGTGGGGCCACGGCTTCGCGCTCGGCGCCACGGTGGTCCAGCCGCGGTCGTCGTGGACCGGGCCGCCGCCGTCGGCCGGCCGCTCGGTCGACGCTTTGCGGCCGGCGTGTGCGAGCTGGATGCCCGCCAGGGCCCCGTGATCGCGCATGAACGCCGCGGTGTCGGCCAGCGCCTCGCCGTGTGCGTCCGTCCAGATACCGAGGTCGTTTGGGGTGATGCGACCCTCCGGCGAGACGGCCGTCGCCTCGGCCATCACGATGCCGGCACCCCCCACGGCACGGGAACCGAGGTGGACGTGATGCCAGTCCGTCGCGAGGCCGTCCTCGTCACAGGAGTACTGGCACATCGGGGAGACCATCACGCGGTTGCGGGCGGTGGTGTCGCGCAGTTCCAGCGGCGTGAACAGGTCCGCCGTGTCGTCGCTCATGGCGCTGGTTTCGGGCCTGCACGCGAAAGGGAAGCGGGAACCGGCAGTCACGGCCGCCGAATCGGCCGAGTGACGGACACACCGGGCTGGCTCGGGTCGTCGCTCCGGCGACCAGCTACTGTTCGGGTGGGAATGGAAGGGGCGGCCGGTTCGACGAAGCACGACGACGCAAGCACTGGACCGGAGCGAGCACAGCGAGCGGAGGGAAGCGCGCAGCGAGGCGCGCGAGTCGAACCGGCCGGGGCTTCCGACAGGTTCCGGTCGCTCCGCTTGCCGGGTGCAGCGGCGACTGTCCTCCGTCCGTCTGACAGTACACGGCTGTACTGCACCTTCCGCCACGGTTAAACCGCCGCCAGTCGACCCGCCGGTATACATGTCACGCGCCGTCTGGCTGAAGGCCGACGACACGGTCGGCGACTGGGAGGAGCGAAAACGCCGCATCACCGCCGGCCTCGAGGCCGGCGTCGACTGGGTGCTCGTCGACCGGAAGGACGTGGCCAAGGTCCGCGAACTCGGCCGGGTCAACGTCGCGGCCTTCTCCGGCGACGACGTCCACGTCATCGACGACGCCGAACCCGGCGAGGAGGCCGAACCCGACGCCGTCGTCGTCGGGAAGGACGGCGAGGGCGACGGGACGGTCGACCTCCCGTCGGACTTCTCGGGCAGCGCCGACCTGACGACGCTCCGGCGTACCGAGGGCACCAGCGGTGCGTACATCCGCGTCCTGGGCCCGGGCTACGAGGAACTCGCGCAGGAAGCTGCCCGCGACGCCGACTACACCATCGTCGTCGGCGAGGACTGGTCCATCATCCCGCTGGAGAACCTCATCGCCCGCATCGGCGAGGAGACCGACCTCGTCGCGGGCGTCCAGACGGCCGAGGAGGCCCGGACCGCCTTCGAGACGCTGGAGCTCGGCGCCGACGCGGTCCTGCTGGATACCGACGACCCCGACGAGATCCGTGCGACCGTGGACGCACGGGACGCCACCGACCGCGAGTCGCTCGACCTGACGACGGCGACCGTCACGGCCGTCGACGAGGTCGGCAGCGCCGACCGCGTCTGCGTCGACACCGGCTCGCTGATGGAGCACGACGAGGGGATGCTGGTCGGCTCGATGAGCCGGGGACTGTTCTTCGTCCACGCCGAGACCGCCGACTCACCCTACGTCGCCTCGCGGCCGTTCCGGGTCAACGCGGGCGCCGTCCACGCCTACGTCCGCACGCCCGGCGGCGAGACGAAGTACCTCTCGGAGGTGCGGAGCGGCGACGAGGTCCAGATCGTCGACACGGACGGCAACACCCGCGAGACCATCGTCGGCCGCTCGAAGATCGAGAAGCGCCCCATGTTCCGGGTGCAGGCCGAGGTGAGCCACGACGGCGAGACGGATGTCATCGAGACGCTGCTGCAGAACGCCGAGACCATCAAGGTCGCCACCAGCGAGGGCCGCAAGGCGGTGACGGACCTGGAGGTGGGCGACGAGGTGCTGGTCTACTACGAACCCGTCGCGCGGCACTTCGGTGAGGCGGTCGAGGAGTCGATCATCGAGCAGTAGCGCATCCAGACCAACTCCGCGACTCCGTCCGCCCCTCGGGACGGTAGCACGGGCTCGCTCGGCTCGGACCCAATCAGCGAACGACGATGACCGTGGTCGGGGCCCGTCGAACCACGTTCTCGGCGACGTTCCCCAGTAACACCCGGGAGACGCCCTCCCGACCGTGGCTCCCGATGACGATCTCCGAGACGTCGTGCTCCTCTGCGTACGAGACGATCTCCCTGGCCGGCTTGCCGGCCACGGCCTCGATGCGGAACTCGACCGCTTCCGACTCCAGCAGGGACCTGATATCCGCGGACAACTCCTTCGGCTCCTGCTCTCGGAACTCCTTCAGTCGGTCCTGGACGATGTCGAATCCCGCCTCGAGCATCCCGTCAGCTGCCTCGATAACTCGCAAGAGGACGACTTCGTCCTCTCCAATCTCGTTCGCGGCTCTGACCGCACGCTGGACCGCTTTCTGTGCCGGGTCGGACCCGTCGTAGGCCACGAGAACTGCCATACGAGTAGTCGACGCCGACCCGGAATAAATCCCTACTCAATAGTCGCTGCTATGGGCGACCGTACCGAACGGCGGTGGCGTCCGATCCCCGGCCGTTCGCTCGCCGGCTGTTCCGTGGCCCTGGCCTCACGGCGCCTCGCCGGCGCCCGCTCCGCTCGCGCGCGGGCCACTGACATCGTCCTCGGGGCTCTCGAACTCCGTCGTACACCAGTGACAGAACTCGAGGTTCGGGTCCGTCTCGCGGCCGCACGCGGGACACTGGAACGCGTCGGCGAACTGCTCCTGTCTGGCGGCGTTGCGGGCGCCCAGCCAGTAGGCGTCGAGGACGCTGAACGCGGTGACGGAGACGAGCGCCAGCGTCGCCTCGAACTCCAGGCCCTGTATCCCGGTCGCGAGCCCCTGGAGGAACGCGACGGGCTCCGTCGCCGGGACGCCCGGAGCGGGGACGACGACCATCACGGTCGCGGCCCAGAGCCCGAACCAGAGGACGGCACGGATCCACGACCGCAGGTAGGCGTGCCCCAGTCCCGGCTGGAGCGCGAGCATGGCCGCCAGCCACGGCCGCTTTCGGTCGTTGGGCGCCACTTCCATCGCCGTAGCCACTCTGGGGTAATAAACCCCGTGCAGGGCGTCTGACGCTTCGATGGTCTGAGCGGGCGCGAGCAGCCCCCTATCGCCCGAACCGCTAGTGTAGCGCGTCGATCAACTCGCGAAGCGTCGCGAGGTCGTACTGCCCCGGCGCGGTGGCGCGGGCGGGGTCGACCGGTGCGTAGCCGATGCGCGAGCCGTACACGGGCGCGACGGCGCGGGTGTGGCTCCCGGCCGCGCCCATCGCCATCGTGGCGACCGTCAGGCCGTCGCTGGCGGCCGCGCGGGTCGCGCCCAGCACACGGAGGGCATCGTCGAGGCCGGTCGCGGTGACGGCGAGCTTCGCCACGTCGCCGTGCTCGCTGGCGTCGCCGAGCAGGCGCTCCAGTTCCTCGCGCGGCGGCGTCGACTCGAAATCGTGTGTGGAGACGATGACCTGCGCGTCGTGTTCGTGGGCGTGCCTGACGGCTGCGGGGCCGTCCTCCGGGTCCACGGCGTCGGCGGGCGCGCCCTCGCCGCGC
>Ga0207757_101158_pt1 | contig 12416 bp, 6 predicted proteins | sample A23P3SouthBayCA_2_FD_187752 | JGI IMG/M metagenome (GOLD analysis project Ga0207757, IMG submission 187752) | Aerobic enrichment media microbial communities from Eden Landing Ponds, California, USA - A23 P3 (2) (SPAdes) | ecosystem: Environmental > Aquatic > Marine > Unclassified | place...
CATCACAGGCTTGGCACTGCTCGAGGTCTTCGGATAGGTTGAGGTCGGTGTCGGGGATGACTGTGGAGACGGAGTCAGCTGCTACAAGCAATACGGCTCCGTGGTCTTGGTTCCATAAGCCTCTGCAGTAGCCACCGGACAAATTGATTCTAACAGCGTTGTTGCCGTGCTTCGGCTTCAAATCATTTGAGGAGTTGATCCGCATTGTCCACCGTAGCCGGGCGTGTTCAGTGATTCTGTACTTGCTTCCGTTCTTCTTGACGTAGTCGATCAGCTATCCTCCTCGAGCTTTTCCTGTAATATAATGGCTCAAGATCACTTTTAAAAGGAGGAGGCAGTCGATTTACAGATCGATAAAGGAGTGTCCAGAGATCTTGATTTCGAAATTAGCAGGCTACAACAAATCCCTGCTATGAGTCCTTCTCCTCTTGTCCTGTGCTGCTTTCGCTACTGATCTTCTTAATAGCGTCTGCGTCCATTCCCCAACCACCGCTTCTTCGAGTGAGGCCTTTATGGATCTTCAACCACTCCTCGAATGATCGATCCGGATTAGAAATAGGAGGGTTAGGATACCCTGTGCGTGGTGCCTCAACTGGGTCAATCCGTCCAGGCAGTAAATCAATTCGAGACGTTGGGTCCAATCTATTGTTCAGTATGTCTTCGATTGTCTCATCTACTAGCTCTCCCGGAACATCGAATCGACCTCGGGGATGAAAATCATCCATGTGCTGGCGACCTGCCTCAGATTGGATATAATCCAAGTACAGAATCGTTCCCAGCCAGTATTTGAGCAGCAAATCAAAATCAGAGTCGTTCAAGGTGGAGATACAAGTGGTCCAACCGCTGGCTGCACTCTTCCAGTCAACTATCTTTTCGTCGTGCTGCAGTTCATACCGGATGAACGCAGATGTTGCCTCAGCCATAGCCGCGTAACAGCACCACAAAGCCCATTCCCCAGGTTCCGAAGCATGCTCTCCATCCCTAACAATTAGACCATTCACGACCTCTTCATCACTAACGTCGTCCGGAACACCTTCCACTACTTCTTCGAATACATTCGGGATGTACTTCAGAGATAGAGAAGTGTACGGCAATGTCCGTCTCTCTGTTGGCCCTCTCAGTACTACGGATTGTGCTGCCCGCCAACCAAGGATACGAGTGCCTGTCCCGGCAGTGTCCCATAGCCCGGCTTCAGCTGCTTCCTTCAGCATTTCACCGGACTTGTCTATCGCATCTTTCCGAACGCTTTCCCCTGTTGTTTCAAAATTTACGTTGCTGACGAGCTTGCCAAGGCCTTGCGAGCTGTGTACTGCGACTGGTTCGTGGCTTTGTTTGACGGCGTTGCTTCCGATGGAGGATAGTGTGTCGACGGTTTCGGATCCCGCTTCTTCCAAGTCTTCGTTGACGGTTTTCTCTCCGGCACTTGGAAGCCTGTTTGTACAGAGCTCTTCGAGAGAGTCTCCTACCGGGATGTCTTCTTCGACTTGATCCGGTGTTACCTGTTTCAGAAGCTGTTCGACTTGATTATCAATTACGTTGAGGCCTCGTGTTGCAGCTGGTACGTCTCGATCACTGATTGCTGACCGGATAATGGATACAGGTACTAGGAACGGGTCTGTTTCGGAGGGATCGTTGTCTGCGGCTTCGGCATCGGCTATGACTTGGTCCGGTGTGAGCTCTTGCTTGACCCGTTTAATAATTCCCTCAGGCGTGGTCTGTTCCAGTGTTCTATCGACGAAGAAGTACAGCAGGAAGAACGAGGCAATTGCCAGGCCTACAGCAGCGGACAGAGCAAATCTGAGCGTGTATAGGGAGACATGGTTGAATGCGAGGAGTGCAGCGACATCAACGCCGAGGGAAGCTGCGAAGATTCCTACTGTCTGTTTGTATACTCCGTCAGTTCTGAACAGGTCGGCTAATCGGGTGGAGTACCGGGAGGTAGAGAGCTGTATTCCCAGTATTACAACGGAGAATACGATTGCGAAGATTGCTGCCTGTATTGATGCTAGTGTGGATAGGACTTGCTGCCCGTTTCCTGATGGGTCGAACGTTGAGAGTTCTGCTATGAGTAGAGATCCTGCGGTTACTACAGCAAAGATTGCTGATGTTGGCCAGCGTAACGGTTCCGTCATCTAATAGAGACGATGACACGGATCTGTCTTATCTACCGGGGATATTCATCTTGCAGTGGTTGAAGGCTGTATCTCCCAATCTTGACGGCGGCGACAGATCACCAGATTTTCCTCAGTGTCCAGTAACCGGTGGCAGCGATAAGGAACAATAGGAATCCCTGGATCTGGTTCCTGTATTTCTGGTAGTACAGCTGAAGTGATTCGGGCAGTGTTCTCTCGATAGGAATCGGCTTGATAATGGTTGTAGGCCCGTCTCCACCGATCACACCAGTACTGCCTCCGCTGTCCTGCTGCGTCTGGTTCTCGGTGATGTCTTGGTAACACGGTGCTCCGGCCCAGCAAATCTCCTCAATACTGAATGCTGTCTGCAGTGCCTCTGTGACAAGGCCTTGCCCGGTTGTACTCGAGGATAACCTGATGGTGGCCGAGGCGGTTCCTGAAGTTGTTCCTTGTCCCTCGGTCTGGGATGTAACTGTGAATGGTGTGAAGATTTCTCCGAACTTGACGGCGTAGGTGGTGAGGTCTTCGCTTATTGTGATGTTGGCTGAACTGGTTCCTATCCCTGTCACGCGGTCTTCTGAACTGGCTGAGAGCTCGAGATTGGATGATAGCCGGGTTTCTTCAGAGATTCTGTGTGTGAGGTCGTCGACGAGGGAGAAAGCTGTGAACTTGTTGTCGGTGACTTCTGCCTGGGCCTTGGTGGACAGGTCTAATCCTATCGTTGATTCCAGGAAGTCGGAAGCTGAGACACCGAGTACTTCTACGTCTGAGTCAACGTTGAACGTGGCTGAAGCCTTGTCTTCCCCGGTGGCTTGGCTCTCCGTTGAGCCGTCGACGTCGATACCGGTTGATTGGTTGTCTTCCGTAGATCCTTGCGTGGATAACTCCAGTGAAATCGTGACCGGTGTAGTGATTTGTTCGAGACCTGTGACTGCATCGGAAACACTGGCGTTGACGTCGACGGCTTCGTTCAGAAGTGAGGAAGCTGAGGCCTGAGATTCTAACGCCTGTGAGATAGATAGTGATGTATTGCTGTCCCCGAAAAAGTCTCCATAGCTTCCAGTTGAGTCTGAGAGTTTGATGGTATCAACTATATTTTCAGATAGGATCTGGTTGACTGCAACTGTTTTCACACTGGTTTTGTTCCAGTTCCCTGCAGCATCGCTGCCGTAAATCTTGAAGGCCAGCGTACCATTAAACGACTTGTTCTTCCAGGCAAAGTCTGATCGAACCTTTCCGTCGGAAACATTCTCAAGAGTGTTCCAGTGAATCGCCTCCTCGTAAATTTGGGCACCATTTAGACCGCCTGAGCTTTGATCTTCAATTTTGTTCCATCCCCCATTGTAGCAGTAATACTGGATATCATACCCCGTGAGTCCGCTAAAGGTTTGGTAACTGCTCTCAAAAAACAGCCTCAATTTATCCTCGTAGTAATTGAAGCACGAATCAGGAATAGAAACATTTTCTCTGCCCTCGCTGTCCTTGACCTCCCATGTCGCAGAAAGTGCAGTAGATGGCTTCGTGTAGTTTAGTGTAACGTTCGAATAGCCATTGTCCTCATCACTTTGAGCGGATGTACTCCAGTTCCCGTCCACTGTTTCTTCATATCCTCCGTCAACCCATCCTGTTGAGGCGTTGTACTCTCCACTGGTGTTGATCTGGCAGTTTCCGTCTGTTGGCGGATCTTGATCACTGTCTGTCTGGCCTGTATTGTCGTCGGTCTGGTTTGCAAATTCTTGACGGCAAGGAGCCGCGCTCACATTCTCCCAGCTACCAGACTCATTCGTAGCTAAAATCGCTTTCTCAACGCCTGTATCATTATCCCGCCACTCCACAGAGATATTCAAGGCTTCTAATTGAGTGATCGAACCCTTCGAGTTGTCCTTGAAGTTGAACCAGTTCGGAGGACTACTGTCCGGATCATCCTGGACTACAGTGACCTTCCTGCTCGAGTCAGCGAAGGCCTGTTGTCCGTCACTCTGGATTCCGAGAATATTCCATTCAAACGTTTGTGGAAGGGAGAGATCTCTAAACTCGTAGGTCCTGTTCGTGTAGTTCCAAGCCCCGTTATTGTCGGTGACGTTCACCCCGATTTTGTACGTCTTGTCCTCGACAGGGGTCAGGAAGTCAGTGAATGTGTAGACGCCGTTGTCACCACTGGTCAAGGTCTTACTGCTGGCGCTGCCGTTAAACCATGTAGCCGTGACCTTTGAGACACTTCCACTGTTTCGATCACTGGCGTTGATAGACAAGTCTACCGGCTGATTCCTGATCCAGGACTCAGGAGACGTAGATACTTCTTCAATCTTCGGAGGAACGTTCTCACGGCCTACAGTGACGTTGTCATACCATCCTTGGTAGTCTCCTGTACCGAACGTGTAGGCGTCTACTCCCGTGATTTTCCTAGAGTCTGTGCACATCGGAACGTTTTCGTCCTCGAGCACGCCGTTGACGTAGACCTCTCCGATCTCATAGCTCTGCCAATCCAATTCCTTGTACTCAACGTGGTAAGGCCCGCTTCCAGGACTGACACTGCTCCGGAACACCACACTCTGGCACTGGATGCCGATGTGAGGGTTGGAGTGACTGTTCCAGCCGTTCACACCGCCCAAGTTGATGTCAAGCAGGTTGTCGCCACTGCCGTTAACCCACTCAATACGGGCATCATCGTACTGTCCGTTGTTTCCGTTCATCTGCACCCAAGCCTCAACCATCTTCGGAGTCATCGTCTCCAAGTCCCGCGTGATCTCAACGTTCGTGCTTCCAGATACCTGGCCATACAGTGAATTGCTGCCAGGCATCCCGGACACGGATTTAGTGCCGTAGCTACTGGTATCTCCAGTGAACTCTGAAAACCCGTTCTCAAAGGTCTCAGGGATCATATCTTCGTAAATCAGTGTTTTCACACTCTTCGAGGCAAGCCGGGTAATCGAACTGTAGTTGTACGAAATAGTGTTCACAGAATCGTTCTGCACATCAGACACTGTTTTCACGTCTCTGAACACCTCTTCTTCATTTTCATAGCTGAGATTCAATGAGGCAAGTTGCGGGGTTACAGTTGAATCTGAACTGGACATTGATACGTTGAATCGGAAGAACTGTGAGACAACATCAGAGGGCATGTCGTCATAGTAGGTCCAGGATCCACTGCTGTTCTCAGCGTAGTCGATATCCAAATCCGTGTTTGAAGGAGTCGTAAGCTCTTTTTCGACTGTTTTCCATGAGACCGGATCTGGATGCGAGAAAATTTTGGAAGTATAGGTTCCTGAGGTCTGGTAGGACCCTGTTTTTAGTGTTGAGCCGGGTTGGAAGGCTACCATTCCGAAGCCTGTGTCGGCATGCCCTCTTTCAAGATCGCCTACCTCATCTTCTTCTGCATAGAAACTATGCTGGCTTGAGGAATAGGTTCCTGCACCTCTCGCTGTGTGCCCATCAGCTCCGGTAGCTGTCTGAGTATCCACCATTACATCTGGTGCGTTACTGAATGAGTAGCTGAGTGACTCAGAGGTATCCTCAACACCGTCATTGTCACCGTCTGTCGGCTGGTATTTGACGTAGTACTTGTTTCCATCTACAGTACTGGTTCCGCCGATATTCTGGAAGGCAATCCATCCAATTGTTTCAGTTGACGCACTGCTTCCAGAGCCCAAGGCCTCTTGCTCTAGTTCAAAGCTGTTGCTTCCAATATTCGTGGACAGAGAAGACATGAACGCTCCGTTATTGTACGTATTCAAACTGTGAACAACGACAGGACTGGAGGAGAACGACTGGTCAAAAGATACTGAAACGCCTCCAAAGCTATCTCCCTCTCTATGAACACTCGAAGTTGACAAAGTACCGGCTTCTACTTTTGTCCCATCTACGAACTGGTGACTGCCTTTCTCCATCACCATCCACGAAACAGTCTCCTCAGCATGGCCCTCGTTATCCGGCTCCTCCATGAACACCTCAAAACTGCTGCTTTGAACGTTCCTCACACGTACATCAATAGTCTGGCCACCACTTCTTGTCGGAATATACGCTGCTACAACAGGGTTAGAGTAGCTGTTAGCCAGGTTGACCGTCTTTGAAACACTGCCATCATCAATAGTGCTGCTAAGAGTTAGAGAACCCGTCTCTCCTATTACATCGGTGCTTCCAGCTAAAGTCAGGTTGTCCTCATCAACTTGAGTCTGTGAAAAACTTCCTTGATTCCAATCAGAGCTGGAATAGGTGTTTGAGGTATATGACTTGTTTCCCGTGTAGTTCAGGAAGAGTGAGGCCTTGCTGCATCCTCCAACTGAGAAGCAGTTGATACTGAAATCGTGGCTGAGAGGAGTACTCAGAGTTACATCGTTGGGAGGATCTTCAAGTAACAAGTTAAGGTTAGCTCGTTGAATATTCTGAGTCGTGTTGCTTCTGTTGTACCCTCCTGCTGTGTCATTTGCCCTGATTAATAGACTAAAGTTTCCTCCGCTGGACGGAGTATAGAAATCGTCGATGCCGTAGTAGCTATCCTTAGAAAGATTGTTGGCCTTTGTCCAGCCCTTTACAGGCTCATCGTCTTTCTCTACCTTTGCCCACACACCCTCCAAGTTATTATCTGGATCAGTTACAGAGACGTTCCAATCGATAGGAGTGGAGACTGACCAATTAATTGGATAAGAGTTTATCTCGTTGTAGATTGGAGGCTTGTTTCCATCACCAACAGTAACCACGTCAAAGTAGCCTCCCTCGTCTCCAACTGATCCGCCATTATGAGCGAGATTGACTTCATCAACACCGGGTGCAGAGGCCTCAAAAGCGACATCTGTAGCTTCGAGATTTCCGTTGACGTAGACCTCCCCAATTGTATCTGAGCTCCAATCAATTTTCTTCAACTCGATTAGAAACCATTTATCTAATGGCGGATCACCTACCTTGACATCGTTCACCATTATCTCATCTGTCCACCAGCTTTGTTCAATGCGTATAATTCTAGTTCCTTGATAGAACCACCGAGTTCTGACAGTTTCGTCTGTAGAGTACATTGCGGTTTGCATTTCACTCGGTGCACCAAGAGAGAAGTCCCTCTCCAGAGTAGGGTTGTCCCCATTGTCATCGCTCGTTGTTGGCGATAGAATAGACCAGCCCCCTGAATAGGATCTTACATCTGACGTTTGAAATGCTCCTGCACCGTTATAGTACTCTGAGATATCTCCGTCTTCAACACTGTCTGTGGCCTGGCTTGGTTCACTTCCTTGGTACGTTGTTGTTCCTCCGATGCTTCCGATGATGTACATTTTGAGGCCTTCAACCAATTCCTCTTGTCCGGTAACGAGTTCTGAGGTGAGCCTTGGTGTGCTGTCTTCTGGCAGTGTCAGGTTGTAGGCCTTGAACCTGTAGTCGGTAAGGTTGTTTTCTGGGATCAGTAGGTCGTTGCTCAGGTTGTTCTCGAGGACCTGTTTTTCTGCGTCGCTGTACCACTTCTTTGCGTCTTTGACCGGTACAGGATCGAGGTCTTCAGCTGTGAAATTGGAGTGAGTATAGTCTTCGGGGTAGGCAGTTAGGACTGTTACTTTGTGAGGGTCGTCGTATTGGTTGTCTGGGCACAGTGTGACGGACTGTTTCTTCTTTCCGTCCTCGGTGAAGGCCTTGGTATTGGTACAGGAAAGAGGTACTACACTGGTTTCCTCTCCTTGGTACACGTCTTGGCCTGTCCACAGCACGTTCCGTGTACTGTTCCCAGATTCATTGCCTTGCCCGGAACCGTCTTTTATCAGTCTGTAGTCGACGATCAAATGCTCGTAATGCGAACGGACAGTGATATCCCAGGAAACACCGTTGTCACTGAGATCTGCTGAGAACACGTCTTCTTTAGAATCGTTGTCTAAGTCCAGGTTCACTGTCTTGCCGTCAAGCATCCCACTACCGCCTTTCTCACTGCCGTAGGTCCAACCCTGTAACTCATCCACGGAGACATCATCGCTGAATTGGTAAGCTAACTCCAAGGACTTCCCCTGTTGTCCTGGTGGCTGAAACACGTTGACGCCGTCAACACTGCTTCGAGGCTTTCCCGGAGTACGTACATCAACCAGTGAGGAACGCAGTTCATCAGGAACCAAGACCTGCCCGTACGAAAGATTATGATTGGTGTAGCTCGTGGAAAAAGTGATATTCCTATCTCCGAAAAACGTCTCCATATCTTCAACGTCAAAACTACTGGAGCTCTGACTCTGAGACGCAGCTGAAGGGATACAAAGAACGAGGAATACGATTGCTGCAGCTACGGGAAGAAATCTCTCACCAAGGAGCATCATACAAGATAATTGTCAGAGTATAATTAAAAAGCCTTCAGAATGAATCACGGAGTTTCTGCTCTTGGAGCCTTCTCCAGATTCTTACTATCCAGAGTACTCGACTTCTTGCAGTTTTTATTCCACGACCACACTGTGATCCGTCAATCGAACGTGACGGATTCCAAATTCCGAAGATAGCGCTCTTTATTCGGCTCTTCAAACTCCTTCCTCTCAGCAGATAGATGATAATCGAATAGCCTGTCGATGTCCTCTTTGCTCACGTCAGTTACTTTATCCAGATCTTCGATTTCCTCCGGCTCGTGAGCATGATTTGAGGCATGGGCGATCAGTCTATGGAGATGTTTTCGGAACGAGTTCTGCTTGCTTTTCACATCTTGATGGTTCTGGTCGACCAACTCATGTAGATAGAGTAACGATCTCATCGGAAAATGGCATACCGTCCCAAACTCTGAGTCGAATCTGAACCCTCTTTCCTCTAATCTCTGTTTCAGCGTCTTCAAATTCGACAGTTTCACCTGAGGGGAGAAGATGATAAACCCAGCTAACCCGCCAAATTCATCTGCATCAGATTCACGTTGGAAAGTATCCAAATGGTTCTTTATTTTGTGGTGCTCTCCCGACAGTTTTGTTTCGCCGTTCTCCCAGTTATCAACAAATTTTGCATCCCACACGTAGATATTCTCGCCGTCTTTCCAACTCAGGGTTAAAGCACCGTCCGGGACTTCTACACCGCTCACATCTTCTTCGTACAAGACGGAGGTAGACAGTATATCCTTCAATATTGCTTGTACGATTCGTTCATAGTCATCATCAGTTAGGCTCTCTTTCTTACGTTTATATAGGTCAATTCCAACATCTGCTTTTTGTTCAATAGATCTGCGGGGGAACTTGTTAATGGAGTCTTCCAGGATTGGTTTGAGTACATCAGAACTGTTCTCTGAACTCACTAACTCCCCGAAGGTTGTGTGTGGGATATTATATGTTTCCAAGCGCTTCTTGTGGCGGATTGAGTTTCCTGTAAGAAAAATAGCCACTGGCTCGTTATAGATAAACATGCAATCAATAACGTCTTTAGAGACATCCTCAAAGAGCAGCGGCATCAAAACACGCTCATAATTGTACTCTATATTAAGAATTGGTTCAACATCGGTGGTTATGTAGTGGCGAGACTTCGTTCTGCACCTTGGAACATCACTCAACGATTTTGTAGAGTTTCGAACGTAGTCTCGTATTTTACTGCCATCGAATCCTAATCTGTAGACCGGTTCACTGTTTTTTTGCGAGAGATCAACGTGTCTATTGCAGCTAGGGCAGTTCGTATTTTGTGTCCCAGTTTCAACCTCAAAACTGGCACTACAGTTATTACTATGGATAAATTGATAATCAGCGTCATCAGGATTTACACACTGATATCTTACAGATTCTTCTATATACACTTCTCCGTCAGTTAATTCATTGTCGATGAGCTCATTGATTTCTTCAAACTCTATACGATTCAGCTCCCTGTTAGGAATTAATAAGTTATCTAGATCAGTCATCTTTTCTCGTACATAACAGGGATCTCAAGAAGCTCTTCCGCCTGCTCTTCAAAGTCACGTCTCTCAGTGTCACTCAGTCCCTGAGCACCATACTTTACAATCCAACCGTCATCATCAGATTCACTCCTAACCAGCTCAGGATATAGATTGTATGTTTTACCATTATACCTCACATCAAACCTCTCAATATTCCCTATCGATTCTGTAAGATCATATCCTTCTTCACGAAGCTGTTCAATTGCCATCGAGATATCTGATTCTCCACGAATCTCGATAGTTGGACTCCCATGCAGCGGTGAATTTTTGTTTTTAATCCCTCTCAGAGTCATTTGGGAAGGAGACTCTCCTTGGGTACTATCCAGCGTTGAAACCGCATCCAATACATCCTCACTATCGGTAGACGGAGGAGTAATATCTATATCAAAATCCTCATCAGACTTTCCCAATCCACTTCTCGCTCGTGAAGCAATTTTCCCTGAATTAGCCATAATCTCCAGACTACCCTCTCTAGTCCGAAGTGTAACGAGTTCTGCTGGCGCTTCCTCAAGATTTCCTTCTACTTGTTGCTCTACATCGTCGCCGATCTCTCTTGAGATTGCCACATAGTGTTCTCCGTTGTGCTCAAAATCATGCCAAAGCTCAATATCTCGGTCTTCGAATTTTTCCATGTGACCCGTGATCTGGTCTGCTTGATCTGCTATTTTGTCTTCTTTGTCACTGTTTCCGATAGTCGCCTGTGTGCTTGGTGTCCGACCATGACAATGGTCTAAGACAAGAATATCTTTCAATAGATCGTAGTCTAGGAAGTGGAGAAGAGCTACCCTCGCAACCGGGTCAGGACTTTCAGAAATATCGTCATACAAATCTTCATAGTCAGTACCGTCAGCTTTGCTCTCACATCGATCAAAGCAGGACTTGATTGTACTTGGGCTATTGATACAGTACTTGCTGAAGTAGACGACGGCATATAAATCATATTTCCATTCTTCGTCTACATCCAGGATCTTCTCTAAGGCGTCTTCTTTTTTGTTGATTTTTCCGCTTATATCGAGGTTTTCATAGTAGGACTGTAAAGTGAGTTTCTTCACACCAGGGCTTCTCTCAAAATCGTCGTCCAGATGTGAACTGTAGATTGAGTCCCATTTCTCTTTGATATTCTCGTACGGGACCCTCAGATCCTTCCATTGGTCCTCTGATATCGGAAGACTGGGTTTGGTTGCGCTTTGTTGACTCATTACCTGAGAAAATGTTGCCTGCCCTATTAAATTCAGGGTGATAGTAGCTCTGACTTTTAATTGTCAAAATCCAACTTAATGACGGATGATAATCACGTATGAAAAAGGAAGCGTGCGAACCGGTAGGAAATCACGCCTTCCAGATAGGGATCTGTAGAGAACTTAGTTGAAGCAGACGTTCCATGACTGCCTGTAAAGATATCCGTCCTGCAATATTTTCTGCGGAGATAGTGAGGCTTCTGCAATCATTACAACGTTATCATCAACCTGTGTATCCCCGGTTTCATCTTCTACAAACAAACCGGTTCCTTTGATCCCGTCAACGTAGGCATCTGCAGTCCAAGTGGCTTCGATCTCTCTACATCCGTTTCCTGTATTTGTTATTTCATAGGTTGCGTCTCCACGGGTCAAGTTAGTGGAATCTGCTTCGATCTCCCCGTTCAGGTATCCGTGTGAGGCTGATGCTGAGAAAGTGGAAGCGTTGCTGAGACCGATGTAACTGATTGACTGATCGCCACTCAGAGTACCGAACGTGTCTCCGGCTACCCAGTCACGGCCTTCTTCGGTAACAGTGTTTTCCTGATAAGAAGTCGAGATGACTCTGCCTTCAGCGTTCTCGATAGTAGTGTTGACTGAACCGTGCCATGTCAGTGAATCCTGCGTCGAAACCTGTGAGCCTTGTTCTCCCGGCAGTGAAATACTGGGTGCTGCCGCGATCATTAGGAGAAGGGCCAGTGGAGCGTATTGTCTGTATTTGATTATCGGGTCACCTTCAGAATTTATTCTTCTTCTGTATATTAAACCGGATTTATCATTTTTAAAACAACCACCTCTTGTTTTTCAACTCCTCAGTACGTGGACAAGCAAGCCGGTCCAGATAAAGAAGAATCCGTAATGCAGCGGTGCAACATGCACACCCCACTTGTACACAGGAAGCCACACAGTGTCGAAAAACTTCTTCTTCACCTCAGAGGTAATCTCTGTACAGATACTGATCGACTCAGAAACTGCTTCTGTCGACACACCACTCTGCGTATCCTGCGAGCCACAAGAACTCCCTGATTCAAAACCTGCCGTCATGAAATGGATATAGCCTGGAAGCAAGGCCAAGACCAAAACCAGTTTCAACAATTTACACAACTTCGGGATCTCAAATTCTACAAACCACCATACAGCTGACACCCGTTACGATCGTCCTCAGAGAAGCTGTTTGAAAAAGAAACTATTCTTCGT
>Ga0207757_101160_pt1 | contig 12388 bp, 14 predicted proteins | sample A23P3SouthBayCA_2_FD_187752 | JGI IMG/M metagenome (GOLD analysis project Ga0207757, IMG submission 187752) | Aerobic enrichment media microbial communities from Eden Landing Ponds, California, USA - A23 P3 (2) (SPAdes) | ecosystem: Environmental > Aquatic > Marine > Unclassified | place...
GTTCACGACGTTTTCGTCGTTCGCCTTTGAAACGGTTCGGCTCTGGGAAACCGGCCAACGGCCCCGGGCTGTCGTCAATGCAGCCGGGAATCTCCTCGGTGCGAGTTTTGCTATCGGATTGGCGTGGGCCCTAACGCGTGGATTCGTGTGACTGCATTCGTTTACTTTCAGTATTGATGCGAACGACGAGGACAAGGACGTCTGCACTCCGAATGATCTTCTCTGCCACGCTCCCGATGAGAAAGTGATTGAGCCCCGTGCGACCGTGAGTCCCCATGACGATGAGGTCAATACATTGCTCGTCTACGTACGCCAAGATTTCTTCGTGCGGAATCCCGCGATTGACAGCGGTGACGGTCTCGACTCCCGGTTCGGTTCCGCGTTGTGCGACGGCTACGACAGCTTGTTCTCCCTGTTCGGTCAGCTCGTCTTCGATCGTGAGCCATTTCGACTCTGGGAGTGCGCTATAGTCTCGCGTATCGAAGACGTAGAGGGGTGAAGAGCCGCATCGGTGAGGCCCGCGAGTCCGAGCGCTTCAGTAATGGCTTTGGTAATCCTGTCACTCCCATCGGTCGCTACGAGAACCTGATCGTACATACTGCTCCCTCCGCCCCCCAGCGAATTAAACCGTGAGGAGCCCTCTCACGAGGTATTTCTCTTCTAAAGCACGGGAAAGAAGGGGGACAGGGGGTGGCGCAGAGGTTCGGAATGGGCCGACACGGGAGTGCCTAACCTCTAGTGAGCGGTTGAACTCTTTTCGAGGCTCGGCAGATAGCAGTAATATCAAGACGATTATAGGCTTTTCGGGGGACAGGCTGATAGTGATCGGATTAGCTGATTCCATGCGAAGGCGAATGAACGCAGCTACTGATCGACGGTTGCTGCGCCAACATGACTAGAAATATCTGAAAATCAATTAGTTCGTCGTTCTATGTCTCTAAACACACTTTTGAAACCGTTCTGACTTCCAATGGATTCGAGTTTGAAATCAAGGCCGTGGCGGCGGCATGCGTAGTAACGCGATTCGTTACCGTTGAAGAGAATGATCGCGTCGTCGATGATGTGTTTCTGCCGGAGTTTTCAAAAGAGGCGCTTAATCACCTTGATTTGGGCGGTCTTGAGCTGTGTATTTGGCAGTTCGCCTCCGGATCGACACCGGGGTAAAGTCAGTGTTTTACGTTGTTGAGCTAGCTCAGAGTCTCATCGATCGCGACGTGATCTGTCGACCGACCTGGTACCGGCTATAACCCGGCTTTGTGAACTTAGTTATGAACGGTGGAGCGTGCTCCTTCAACATCGAACAATTCAAAAATAGAGATAGTATTCGAAAGTGAAAATAGAGCCGAGATGTTGCTACTCGCTCCACAAAGTCTAACTGAATCTCATCCGAACAACCGTCAAGATGGACGTTTTTCGGCATGGCCACCTGTAAACCGCTTCACCTCACTTTTCAATCCTAAACTGAACAGCGCCCACTGGACAGGGGAAACCAGTCGTTCGATCAGATAATAACGTACCCCTCTAATCGTAGGCTTCCGAGCATCGCGACAGGATAGTTAGTTTCAGCACTTTCAAAAGACCCCGAGGATGAATCCGATACCCATTCCGATGAGGATCGCTGCTGTGAACGTGGGGAGGTACTCGACATATCCTTCGAGCCGTTCTTCGTACCGCTCGTAGCCGGCCACAAGCAGGAGAGTCACTCCGACCAGGGAGACGATAACGGCGAGCGAGTAGAGGAGCATCAGCTCGAGACAGTATGCCGAGCCGGTACAGATGGCGATGATGTCAAACTCCTCGTTGTGTGTGAAGCCAAGTGCGAACGCGAGTGCAACCATCCCGTAGAGACCGCGATCGGCCGTCTCATCGACGTGACCGTGCGAGTGGTCGTGGCTGGACTCACCGACGAATGGGAGGGCGCGTCGAAGCCGAGCACCCCACGTGGACGTCCCTTCAGAGTTATGGGTGTGCTCGTGGTCCTCCGCGTGATCGTGGGCGTGCCCATGCTCCTCCTCTTCTTCGTCGTGATTAGATCCAGTACCGTGGTCATGCCCGTTGAAATACTGCCAGATTCCGAGCCCGATAAGTAGCGCGCCTGCCACGTAATTCATCCAGCTGAGTTGTGTGAGCCCGAAGTATGAAAGCGCCCAGAAGTAGACGACCACCATCGCGATACTACTGATCAGGTGGCCGATCCCAAGGATAAGACTCGATGCGGCGCCGTAGAACCATTTGTTCGGCTTGTCGAGTGCATAGCTCGCCGCGATTGCCCATCCGTGCCCCGGGGCGAGCCCGTGCGTGAGACCCAGCGCACTTGCCCCGAGTGCGAGTGGCAAAACTTCGTTGGCCATCTACTCGATAGCAGAGTGAGCTCGCTTATACGGGTTGTTATGGTCCGATTCGGGAGTTCGTAATAATGACGCTCTTGAGGAGCGCCGTCTATAGTGGAGATATGAGAACAAGTTTGAACATTCCGCAAGAGGTCCTCGAGTCGTTCGATACGACGTGGCAAGACGAAGGATTGGAATCACGCTCCCGTGCCGTCCGTGAAGCGATTCACGAATACATCGAGCGTCACACGGAACTGGAAGAGTTGGAAGGCCCTGTCGTCGCAGCGCTGGCGTTCGATTACGAGCACACACTCGTCATCGGTGAACTCCATACGGTCCAGCACGAGTTCGAGGAGGTCATCAGTACCACACAACACATGCACCACGGGGAGTGGTGTCTCGAGACGCTCTTCTGCCAGGGCTCTGCGGCACGAATCCGGGAGTTGGTGTACCGACTCCGAGATTTCGATGCCGTGGGACGTGTAAACGTTATGTTTCTCCAACCAGAGCTCTCCACGGAACAGAACGACTGATTCGCCTGCTCCAATCAGTACTCCTATCGATACGATTCGTGCCTCTCATGCGGGAGAGGTAGTTGATTCGTCAGCGTCTTTCCACTCTCCGAGCCCTGCCGGATCCAGGTGGACGTGGACATCTGAAACTGATTCGACCTCACGGACGCGCTCGCGAAGATCTGATTCGAGATCGTGTGCCTCAACCACCGATAGTCCTTGATCGACTTCGGCGTGAAACTCGACTTCGATCATGTGCCCGGAGTAGTAAGTAACAAAATCGTGAATGCCATGAACAGCAGAGTGTTCCCGGATACGCTCCTTGATTTTTTCCTGTTCTGATTCCGGGGGAGCGCCATCGGCGAGATACTGAATATTCTCTCGCGAGATATCAACGCCTTGGTGGATAACCAGCAGGCTCACTATGCCGCCTGCAATCGGATCAAAAATTGGGTAACCAACTGCCATACCCAAGACGCCCACAAGGGCCGCACCTGTAGTATAGAGATCATTGAGACTATCGGCTGCAAGCGCTCGAAGACTTGGTAACTGGAGTTCTTGATTCTTGTGTCGCGTATACCAGTAACAGAGATACATATCACCGAGTGCGAACAGGAGCCCGAGTACGAGCCAAATACTGTACTCGACAGAGACTCCAGTCAGAATTGAGTGACCTGCATCGTACAAGAGTTTGAGTCCGAGAAGAACGAGGACGCCGCCAACGAAGAGCGCAGAGAGCGGTTCGAACCGATTGTGTCCATGCGGATGTGAGTCGTCAGCATCGTCGAAGGCGGATCGGCCCCAGATCAAGACGACACCGCTTGCGAGAAGATCGGCGACAGAGTGCGCTGCGTCAGCAGTGAGTGCGAGGCTCCCGGTGAGCAGTCCGAGTGTGCCCTCGACACCGATTTTGAGAGCATTTAACAGAACATTTGCCCAAGAGACTTTGAGAAAGGCTACACGTGAATCCGCCATAATACAGTGGTACTGCTACATCCACATAAGAGGCCTCATTAGGCGCGTATAATCGAGTTTTTGATTTAATCTAAACTTTTCACGGTCAGTTGAGAGTCAACGGGTAACCAAGAGGCTCTTTATATAACTGTACCTACCTATGCAATAGATAGTTGACCCAGCGTATCCTAATCAGAGCCCAATATGACCTCGAGCGACTGCACCGCTCTCTCCGAACAGCATAAATATCGATGCATCTGTACCCCCAGTAATGGCCGTTCGATTGAGGTCGGTATCCACGTTCCGCGGCCGAGGCTGTCCCTCTTCTCTCCGGTGGTGATCAGCTTTGTCTCCATCTCATTCATCACTTGCCACGTGCGCGCTCTGTGGTGGTGCTGTCCCCAATGACCGAGTCGCGGATGAAGACGGCGGCATCTACTGTTCTACCGGGTGTCGGGACGTCCAGCGCGTCCTCGGTGACGAGGAGCATTCCAGTCGCCCGGAGACGACACACGGACCCACTGGCGAGCCCGGCGCTGACGATGACGCTGGTGAATGCGAGACCCATACCCACCGAGAGCGGGCCGAGTCACGGATTTTTCTCCAGGTAGAAGGGATGCACTGTGCGACATATGAAGCTTTTCTGGAGTCGATTGCCGAAGACTGTGCAGGAGTCACCGACGCTGCAGCGAGCTACGTAACCGAGACGATTCGCGTCGAGTACGATCCCACGAGCATCTCGGCGGACGCCCTCTGTAACGCGCTGAGTCCGCTCGGCTATACGGCAACGCCTCGTGACGGTGGCAGTGATGGGGCGGCGACTGCCGTCGGCCAGTCGCGGCGGCAAGACGAGACGGGTGGCCGAGACATCGACGAGGTGCTCGGGTTTCGCTACGCTGCGGGCGTTATTTTCGGGACGTTCATGCTCCTGCCATACGCGGTGCTCCTCTATCCAGCGCAGCTCTCGTCGTTCTTCGGCGATGGGACGCTGGACATGTACGCGAGTGCATCCGGGATCGGCGGTGGAGATGGCCTGTTGATCCTGCCGCTCTTTCTCGTCCTGACGGGTGTGGTCTTGGTGTTTACCGGCCTTCCACTGTTACAAGGTGCGTATGTCAGTCTGAGGATGCGACAGCCGAACACGGACTTGCTCGTCGCACTCCCCGTCGTGAGTGCCTACGTGTACAGCACGATCGCCTTTCTCCTCGGGCGGATCGACGTCTTCTACGACCTGACGATCGTGGTTGCCGCGAGTGTGGTGGCTGCGATCTTCTACGAATCACTGAGCAAGCAGCGGGCGATGGACCGCCTGACGGACCTCACCATCTCGCGGGTTACTGACGCCCGACGATATGACGCCGATGGGACCACGACGACAATCGACGTGAGTGATCTCGAACCAGGAGAGAGCGTGCTCGTCCGCGAGGGCGAACGTATTCCGGTCGATGGAGTCCTTGCCGAGGGCGAGTGTACGGTCGATGAGGCGGTCGTGACGGGCGAATCGCTCCCGGTGCTGAAGCGAGCGGGCGACAACCTCGTCGGCGGAGCAGTCGTCACGAACGGCGCCGCTGTACTTACGGTGAGTGACAGTGCATCCAGCAGTATCGACCGCCTCATCACGTCGGTCTGGAATCTCCAGAGTGGGGACCACGGCGTCCAGCGACAGGCCGACCGGTTCGCGTCGTTCGTCATTCCAGTCGTCGTGGGTGGGCTGTTCTCGCCGGCGGCTGGTCACTCGTGGTGGGGGCTGGCGTCCCGCTCGCCGTCCTGACGGCGTTGTCAGTGCTCTTGGTCGGGTGTCCATGGGCACTCGGACTCGCAACGCCGCTTTCCGTCGCAACGAGTATCGAGGAAGCAGTGACCCGCGGCATCGTCGTGTTCGACGAAACCGTCTTCGAGCGGCTTCGGAACGTCGACGTCGTCGTCTTCGACAAGACAGGCACCATCACGACCGGTCGGATGGAAGTTCTTGAGGCGGATGCACCGGCAGATCTGTTGGCCGCCGTCGCAGACCTGGAGCAGCGAGCATCGCATCCGGCGGCGGACGCGATCGTGACCGCATTCGCTCAAGAGGGGCAAGCTGGCGAGGGTTCCAGAGCCGATGGTGGGGTCACGAATGAAGACGACCGCGAGCGAGCACGTAACGTCTCCGAGTTCACGAGCCACGCGACTGGTGTCGAAGGGGTTGTTGACGACACGCGAGTTCTCGCGGGCAATCTCGATCTCTTTGCGGATCTAGAGTGGTCGGTGAGCGACGCCCTCGAAACTCGGGCGACAGCGGCCCGTGACGTCGGGCAGCTTCCGGTTATCGTCGGTCGTGATGGTCGTGCGGAGGGTGTCATCGTCGTGGGCGACGAGCCACGAGCGGGCTGGGACGACACGCTCACGCAGTTGAGTGCCCGTGATATGGAGATCGTCGTCCTGACTGGCGATGACGAGGCCGCCACTGACTTCCTCGGCACTCACCCCGGAGTCGACCACGTGTTTGCAGGGGTTCCGCCGGCGGGTAAGACTGCGACGATTCGGCGGCTACAGTCCCGTGGACAGGTCGCGATGGTCGGTGATGGAACGAACGATGCTCCGGCCCTTGCGACGGCCGATCTGGGTATCTCGCTCGGCGGTGGGACCGCGCTTGCGTCCGATGCCGCGGATATTTCTATCGTCGATGACGACCTTGCGGCGGTGGAGACGACGTTCGACCTCGCAGATGCAGCACGTCGGCGTGTCAAACAGAACAATGGGCTAGCGCTGCTCTATAATGGGATCACGATCCCTCTTGCGGCGACGGGGTTGCTCAATCCAGTGTTCGCGATGGGAGCAGTCGTGGCGACCGGTGGTCTTCTCGCGGCGAATTCGTTTCGAGCCCTGCTTACCGAGTAGCGACTCCAACCCCGCGAAGCGGTAGATACCTGCTGTAGCCGGGTGAAGACGGTTCCTATCGAATCATTCGAGAAATTCGAAGGTACCGAGGCCCGCGTACCCGACCGCAAAGCCCGCGACGATGATGCCTCCAGAGAGGATCTGGTAGAACGGGGTCGACGGGAGGAAGCCGGTTCCGAGTGTGCCGACAACGATCAGCACCGCTGCTAGTCCCAAAAACACGTACTGTCGACGTTGTCCCATCATATCTTGAGACGCTCGCTTAAACCGTGTTCTCACGGCAGATTCGTCGTTTCAGTCGGCCGGGATAATGGCAGCCGATTGATCGGGCTGTCGGGCTGTTTGGACCGAGTAGAGCAGACTGCCAGTAAACAGGAGGAGACTTCCGACGATGAATACCGCACTGAGCGGCGAAGCGGAATCGACGAATACCCAGTAGAGCGGGGCAGCAATCGATGGCCCGGCAGCGAGCACCGCGATCTTTGCGACGAGTGGCCCGCAGCACCCACAGGTACACGTCCCGACGATTGCAGCACTCCCGGCGGTCCCTTCGGTCATACCGGCTCGTTCCTCGACGCGCCAGTGACGGGCAATGAGAGCGGCGTTCAGCCCGATGAGTGCGCTCAGCATCCCGACGACGATGACCTGGCCAGGTGACAGGGCTAGGAAGAACGGGATGTGTACGAACGGAAGATGCGGAATCGCGATTTCGAGCGTGGGCCACGATACCAGCTGATAGATTGCGGGCAGAACGACGACCGTCACCTTCTGGGGGAATCCTTCCTCGGGGAAAAACGAGAGGTAGCCCGTCACGGTAACAAAAAAGAGCGCTAACACGACACCGACGCCGATGCCAAAGCGACGCGCAACCGGATCACGCATAACTGCGCGAATGACACCCCCTGCGTCCTTCCAGATGACATAGCCAATCAGAATTGGCGTTCCGAGGACGATAGCGTACCCAAGTGGATGTGTATCCCTTGCCAGTTCTGGGAGAAGGTAGGGGTACGAGATCCACAATCCCATGAGGATGCCGAGGAACGTGTACCGTGGACGGGATGGCCAGCGGAGCCACCCAACGACGAAGCTCGCGACCATGATGCCCAAGCCACTCAGCAGCGCCAGTGGCTGATACCACGCTCGGGGGAACGGCATCAAACTCGCAGTATATGTCGGATCCGGCGAGAGTCCTTCGAAGAGAACAGCTCCGAGTGCAGTGATTGCGATCCCAACGAATACGCCGTACAGAGCCGTTGTTGGCGTGATACGATCTGTCCGTTTGAGAAGGATGAATCCGCCGAGGATAACGGCACCGACGAGAGCAAGAATGATACCGTGTCCTTGCGAGAGTCCACCGCTTCCGGTTGTACCGTGGGCGGACGCGACGGGAACCTGAGTGAGCGTAACAATCGCTGCGAGAAGTACAGAGAGTGGCCGAATAGATCCGATTCGAGAGGTCTGTCCACGGGGGGGTTCCTCCCGTGGTGGACGCTCTTCCGGAGACATTATTCAGTCTTGGACAAGGAGCCACTTCTACCTGACTGATTCACCTCTCATATCCTGGATTTGACTGTCGTTGGATCATGCTGGGTGTGGAAATGTCCTCCTCCGAAAGTATGACCGGCACGGTGAATTCACTCGCCGTCCAGAAACACGAGGAACTGTATATGCTTGAGGAACCAGACCGGAAGAACGGCCCCAACCCCCACAGCGAGTAAGAGATTATTTGACACTGTCCACACGATTTGCCCGAGGACGGCGCCAATAATCAAGACGCCGTTGTATGCGATCGCATTCACCGCTAAATCGCCTCTCGACTAAGGCCGGGGCCACTTGGTGAGACTGGGCTTGACTGCTGATTTCCGTCCAGAAGCTACTGCGACAAGCAGTCCGAGTAAACCGGATACAAACCATCCGAGGACAGCCGGTGGCCAGCTGTATACGATCGTAGCGGTGGCAAGAACAATCAGACACGGGCTGGTGATTGCACAAATTTCCACGGAGACATAGCGGGTTAAAATGTGTTCCTCGGTTTCTTCTTGTGCGGTGGCCATCTGTGAGGGGTATGAGTAGAGCAGTGAAACGGATGGGGAATGCTCCGTCGAGGATTTGAACCTCGGTCCTCGGCGTGAGATGCCGAGATGATTGGCCGAGCTACACCAACGGAGCGCCTCACACCTTGGTGTTTCAGTACTTCAAATATGGCCGGTGTCCTACTCAGTGGGAATCCGCCGTTTCCCCTTATGTTGAGGCCTTTGATAAAGTGGTATGGAGCGTCGACAGGTTCTCAAGACGGCTGGAATTCTCGCTACAGGTGGCGTAACTGGTCTCGCTGGATGCAGTAGTTCGGGGAACGGAGATGGTGGCGGTGAGCCGACCACGACTGAAACGCAGGAGACAGCTGGTGGGTCAGGAGACTCGAATACCGTTATGATGGTCACCGAAGGGAGCGAGTACTATTTCGATCCCATCGGTCTGTTCGTCGAATCCGGGGACACAGTCACGTTCGAAATCCAGAGTGGGAGCCACTCGGCAACTGCCTACAAAGAGGGAACGAGTTCAGCAGAGGTGACGCGGATTCCCGACGGAGCGGAAGCGTTCAACAGCGAGGTTCTGAGTGAACAAGGCGCAACGTACGAGCATACGTTCGAGACCACGGGCACGTACGATTATTTCTGTATCCCGCACAAGTCCCTTGGGATGGTTGGTCGGATCGTCGTCGGCGAACCAGGCGGTCCCGCGGAGGGGAGTATGCCGCCGGACGGAGACGTTCCCGAAAGCCAGACCATCGTCGATCAAGGCAGCGTCTCGTACAGCTCATTCTCCGGGTAGGCGGCCGCGTACACTGCGAGCTGTGCGCTCCGGAATCGCTCGTACACCATATGGCCGACACTGACTGTGCTTCGGACCACCAGTATGGAGACACACGCTGCCGATGACGCTCGCACAAGGTTCGTGGCCGACATACACGGATAGTGCCCTCGATAGTGTTCGGCGAGAACGACGCGAGGTCGAACGCGAATGTCGAGCATTCCAACGGTTTCGCCAGCGTATTCAGACCGTCGACACACAGACTCCTCGGTTCGAACGGTCCGTTGTTGGAGTGGATCAGAACCTTACATCCGAAGAGAAGTCGATCCGTGATACCATCGAGCCGTGGTATCATGACACTGTGATGGCGGTCGACCACTACGGCGACGTGTACGGTGATTCGTTCGAGGCGAGCTTCAGTGCCGAATTCGGTGTCGACGTGCTGGTTCTAATTTCGGAAGCGACTACGTTCTCACCGCTCATCAAACAACAACTCCTCGAGGCCGCACAGCACTGTATCGACAACCGCCGGGTCTTTCTGGAAACGCTCCAGGATGAATTCACTACCCTCAAAGACGCGCAATCTACAGTTCAAGAGATTCGAGAGGCGATTGCAGAACTTATTTCTACGGAATCACAGGGAATCTCAGATACTGAACTGACCGATCGATACGACACGCTTCACACGTTGAATGATGAATGTAAGAGTTGGATCCAGCAACGGCAGGAGGAAATCCACGCTCATCGAATCGATCGGTCGGCAGACGTGGATGCCTACACTGACCTCTGTTCGTATCTCTACGAGGGTCTGGAGGTTGATTATCCGGTATTGGCGACGTTTGTCGATCTCTTGGAGATTATCTCCCAATATGAGTAGTTCTCTCTTTCACCTCCTACTCAGTCTTGATGTCCTCCCATGGCTGAACAGTAGTTGGTGATTTGGCTGCGATTAGCGCTGGCAAACTGGGCGCTGGAATCGAAGGACCCCGTGCACCGGGTGCATGGCTCTCAGAATCGGGATGCGCGGCGAGCCAGTGTCTGTAGAGCTGCTCGCCAGTTTCGTCACCGAATTGTTCACCACAATAGTGGCAGGCGCTGTGAGCGTTCCATGTGTGGTCACGTGCTGCTCCAGCTGTCTCGAATTGATCTGTACAGATCGGGCAGGTATATGCAGTCATTCGTGATCACTACTCCAGGTGGCAGATTTCATAGGCTCCGTGTTGTGCTCTCGTAGTGAGCTGAATCGTCGGTATCTGTGTCATTGATTCATATGTAAGGTGTCATCAGCGGCGGAGATATGCGACGAGGCAGGTCGTCAGGAGACAGAGGAGAATGAGAATTGCCACGCCGAGGTGGGTCGTCACGATAATCGGTTGGAGATCTTCCGTGACGGTCAATCCTCCGAGGATAACCTGTAACGGAAGGAGGGCGAGAGCGGCCGTGGCCGACCATTTGACAATCGGGGTATTCCGGTGTGTCACCCACGCTCCAAGGGTCGTGCCGACGATCAGAACTCCTGCCGTCATCGCCAGTCCACGGTGAGCCCACTCTGCGAAGATTTGGAGTGCAGAGTATGGTGAGTTAGCAATGATCTCGGGTTGAAGGAAGGGAACCAACGTCCCGTAGCAGGTCGGCCAATCGGGACAGGAAAGTCCAGCCCTGATTGCACTTGTGTAGGCACCGAGTAGCATCACGATATACGTCACTAGTAGCGTGAACCCGGCGATATGCCTGTACTCGACCGGAATCCTTGAAATCGTGGTTCGCAAATCGTGCCAGCGGAGTCGGGATTGAGACATAATATTGGGTAGGGACTCCAATTCGCGGTGTGACGAGTTGGTGTGTTGGAGACAAAGTGTTAGGCCGGAGTCCCAGTGAGTGGGACACCGCCAGTTATTCATTGAGGAGCCGTCCCACGGCACTGTTAAGAAGACCCACGGCTTGTAGGGAAAACCCCTATACGTCGATATAATGATGTCTCAAGAATATACCCAGCAACGGTCGATAGATGAACGAGACTGTGAGGTGAAGTCTGCTAACGACAACACCTGTCCCGAGTGTCAGGGCCGTGTTACCCGGAACAGCGACAGCGGTGAGGCGACCTGCGAAAGTTGTGGGTTGGTTTTTGAAGATGATCCAATCGACCACGGGCCGGAGTGGCGTGCATTCACGTCGGACGAACGCGATGAAAAGAGTCGGGTCGGGGCTCCGACGACGCAACTGATGCACGACAAGGGACTCAGCACGACTATCGGCTGGCAGGACAAGGACGCCTACGGACAGGCTGTCTCCGGTCGCAAACGTGCTCAATTACAGCGCCTCCGAACGTGGGACGAGCGGTTCCGGACGAAGGATGCCCACGAGCGGAATCTCAAGCAAGCGCTCGGGGAGATCAGCCGGATGGCGTCCGCCCTGGGACTTCCGGAATCGGTTCGGGAAACTGCAGGCGTCCTGTACCGGCGTGCTGTAGAGCAGAACCTGCTCCCCGGTCGCTCGATCGAAGGAATGTCGACGGCGTCGTTGTACGCGGCTGCCCGACAACACGGAATGCCACGGCCGCTGACTGAGTTCGCCGACGTCAGCCGTGTCGAGAAAATCCGGATCCAGCGAGCGTACCGATATCTGTCCCGAGAACTCGGGCTGGAGATCGAGCCGGAGGACCCCACGCAATATATCCCACAATTCGCGTCATCGCTTGACGTGAGCGACGAAGCAGAACGGCGCTCTCGGGAACTGCTTGAGGTAGCTACAGATAATGCCGTCCACAGTGGGAAAAGTCCAGCCGGGTTGGCGGCTGCCGCGCTGTATGCTGCGACCCACCTCACGAACGAGCAGCTCACACAGGAGACGGTGAGTGAGGTCGCCCACGTGAGTCGAGTCACGATCCGGAATCGATACCAA
>Ga0207757_101161_pt1 | contig 12384 bp, 11 predicted proteins | sample A23P3SouthBayCA_2_FD_187752 | JGI IMG/M metagenome (GOLD analysis project Ga0207757, IMG submission 187752) | Aerobic enrichment media microbial communities from Eden Landing Ponds, California, USA - A23 P3 (2) (SPAdes) | ecosystem: Environmental > Aquatic > Marine > Unclassified | place...
CAGCGACATCGTCTCGATGATCCAGCGGTTCACCGGCGACCCGATCAACGTCCCCGAGACGTTCATGGACAACGCCGACGTGGCGCTGTTCCAGAACCGCGTCAAACAGGGCGACGACGTGCTCCGCCGGGTGACGAGCGTGCAGGAGATCGAGGGCTACTCGAAGGAGATGGACGGCGTCGTCACCCGGCAGGTGTTCAGCTGGGACCCCGTCGAGGACGAAATCGTCTTCCAAGGGATGAACAACTCCTACGTCCTCGAAGAACAGATCGCGACCCTCCTCGGCTACGCCGACACGCGTGACATCTACGACGACTTGGACTTCCGGGCGCGACTCGTCGAACGCATGATCGAGGAGAACATCCTCGGTTACCACGAGGTCAACGAGGCCATCAAGTCGTTCCAGCGCGACGGCGTCGAGGGTCTCCCCTTCGACATCCACAAATAATGGCGTCCGAACCGGCCGCGGAGAGCGGGAGCGACATCACCGCTTCGGAGACGCTCGCGTCCATCGTCGAGGCGTACGAACGCATGGACATGGAGATGTCGCGGTACATCTTCCTCATCGTCCTCCCGTCGCTCGTGTTCTTCGCCGGTACCGTCGCCGTCGCGGTGTTCGTCGACCTGCCGCTCTCCGTCCGCCTGCCCATCCCGTTGCTGGGCGGGCTCGTCCTCTTCGCGGCCATCGCGTACCCCAAACTCCTCGTGAGTCAGGAGCGCGTCGAGATGGAGAACCAGTACCACCTCATGATGACTCACATGACGGTGCTATCGACGACGAATATCGACCGCATGGAGGTGTTCCGCAAACTCGGCGAGGAGAAAGAGTACGGCGCGCTCTCGGCCGAAATCAACCGCGTCGTCCAGCTCGTCGACACGTGGAACCAGAGCCTCGACGACGCTTGTCGCCGTCGCGCCCGCCGCATTCCGAGCGAACCCCTCGCTGACTTCTTCGACCGCCTCGCCTACACCGTCAACGCCGGGCAGGAACTCAGCGAGTTCCTCCTCAGCGAGCAGCAGGTGATGATCCAGAACTACGTGACGATGTACGAGAGCACCCTCGACAACCTCGAAGTCATGAAGGACCTCTACCTGTCGATGGTGTTGTCGATGACCTTCGCCCTCGTGTTCGCCATCGTCCTCCCCATCCTGACGGGGACGAATCCGAGCATGACCGTCGGCGCCGTCATCGTCCTCTACGGTTTCGTCCAGACCGGCTTCTTCCTCGTCATCCGCACGATGTCGCCGTACGATCCGCTCTGGTACTACCCCGACGACGTGCGTCCGGAAGGCGAGTGGTCCCTGATCGGCAGCCTCGTCGCGGGCGGGCTGCTCTCCGTGCTCCTCGTCGTTCTCGTCGCGGGTGACCTGTTCGGTATCGGCCCCGGCCTGACGGACCTGCTCCCCGTCTCGTCGCTTCCCCGACCGATCTACATGGCCGTCCCCGTCACGCCGCTCGCGATTCCGGGGGTCGTCTTCCGGGTACAGGAGCAGCGCATCAAGTCCCGCGACGACGAGTTTCCGAGCTTCATCCGGGCGCTCGGCGCGAGCGAGACGGCGAAACAGTCCACGACCACGGCCGTCCTCAAGACGCTCCGGAAGAAGGACTTCGGGCCCCTCACCGAAGACGTGGACGACCTGTTCAAGCGTCTGAACATGCGACTCGAACCGGATCGGGCTTGGCAGTACTTCACGGCCAACACGCGTTCGTATCTCATCCAGAAGTTCAGCGAGATGTACCTCGTCGGCAGACAGATGGGGGGCGAGCCCAAACAACTGGGTGAACTCATCAGCAAGAATATGAACCACGTCAACCAACTCAGACAGCAGCGCGAGCAGGCGACGGTCACCATGATCGGCCTGCTGTACGGGATCACTGCCGCCTCCTCCTTCGCGTTCTTCATCGGGTTCAAAATCGTCGACATCCTCGCGGGGATGTCTCTCGACCTCACCGCCTCGTCTCAGATGAACGTGGGGAAGCTCATCCACACCGAGGTGTACGACCTCCCGTTCATCCAGTTTCTCCTGCTCGGCGTCGTGATGATCAACGCCGTCCTCTCCTCGCTCATCATCCGCACCGTCGACGGCGGCCACAAGGCCAACGCGCTCCTGCATTTCGTGATGTTGACGTGGATCGGCTGTGTCGTCGCCGTCCTGACCATGTCCGTCGTGGGGGGGCTGCTGAATGTCTGAACGCGTCATCGCGGACTTCGTCGGCCGCTTCTACATGACCGACATGGCCCGCGAGGATCCGGTCCGCGGACGCATCATCATGAGCCCGAAACGGCTGGTCCTCGCCGGCGACGACCACAAGGTGACCGTCCCCACGTCGTCGATGTTCGATATCGCCGTCGGGCACGTCCCGCCCGAGATGCACGGCTTCTTCAACGACTCCGTCACCATCGCCTACCGTGGCGACGAGGGCCGCCGCATGGCCGTCGTCGAGGCCGAGAGCGACACGGTCGACAAGTTCGCGACGATTCTGTTCAAGGCGCACCTGAACGGCCGGACGGTGACGGTCGAACACCCAGCTCGGCGTGGGGGACGAGTCGTCGACTCTCCCGTCCGGAAGGCCAAACTCTCCGTCGACGACGGCGCCCTCGCCTTCTCCGGGCCCGACGTTGACTTCGCCATCGACCTCGCGACGGTGACGGACTTCGAGAAGGAGACGCGGACGCTCGGCGGTGAGAGCCGCCCCGCCCTGTCCGTTCGCCACGTCCCGGGAACCACCGCCCTCGTCTCCGTCGTCGCCCTCCCGTCCGAACGGGTGATGAACCTCCTCGGCCGGTACTTCCGTCTGGAGTACAGCGACATCGTCGAGGACCTGCAGGACATCTCGCTCTCCGACGAGGAAGTGCAGGTGCTCGTGGCCATCTACTCCGCCGGCGAGGGCGTCGATCCGCTCGACGTCGTCGCTGCCGACGCCAGTCGGACGACGATGGTCCTGAACGGCCTCCGCGAGAAAGGCCTCGTCGTCGACGGCGACGAGGGCACGGTGCTGACCCCCAAGGGTCGGGTCGTCGTCAACAGCCGGCTCGAAGAGATCAACTCGTGACCCCGGTCGGTCGGTTCCGCGAAGCGGGACGATTATACAGTGCCGGCGCACTCTACGGGATAATCGATGGTCTCGCGGTGGAACTGTCGCCACTGTTCGTTCACGCTCTGGGCGGTGAACAGGGACGCCGCCGCCGAGCCCGTCGCGTCCCACCTGCTCCACCACGCCGCGTCGAATCTGACCCGCGACGATATCCGGACGGCGTGGCGCTGCCCGTACTGTGACACAGTGGGGCAGACGTACGCCGGCGACGGCGCAGTCGCGGCGTTCAAATCCCACCTGTTCGAGCACGCGACGCTGGAGGCGGGCGTCCACATCGCCGACGCCATCGGCGGGACTGGCAGCGTCCTGCTGGTCACGCCCCCCGACGGCGACGCCGCGGCCAACGCCCGTACCCACTTCCTCTCGCGGGGTGACGACGTGCTGATCGTCACGGCGAATCCGGCCCCGCGACTCCGACTGCTCGACGAAACCCTCGGCTCGTGGCCCGCGTCGACGACGGTCCTGACGACGGCCGACGACCCGCTGGCGTCGACGGATCTCGACCCCGCGGCCCCGTTGGAGTTCGTGACGCTCGACCGGCGCCCCGACCTGAGCAGTCTCGGCGAAACGCTCGCGGCGGCGCTCTCGTCCCGACGGGGGAGCGGGACGCTCGTCGTCGAGTTCGACATCCTCTCTGAGGTCCTCGACACCTTCGAGTTGCAGACCGTGTTCCGCTTTCTCCACCTCCTCCTGTCGCGCCTCGATCAGGAAGGCGCGCTCTCGCAGTTCTACCTCGATCCGCGACGCCACCAATCCGCGAGCATCAACGTTCTGGAGAAGGCGTTCGATCTGTCGATCAGGGCCGACGGGTCGGTGTTCACGGCGGACGCCGACGACTGACCCGGCGCCGTCACTGGTCGTTCATCGCCTCGCTGGCGATGTTGCGTCCGCGGGCGTTGAGTGCGACTTCGCGACGGACGCGAATCTCCTCGACCACTTCGAGTTCGATGAGACGGTCGAACACCTCTTCGACCTCGTCGACGTCCATCCCGAGGAAGTCGGGAATCTCGAACGGAGAGACACCCGAGTACAGCGCCATCAACACCTCGTTCTGTCGCTCCGTGAGGTCGACACCGATCTCGCTCCGGCTCTCTCCTTTCCGGAGCAGCGTTTCGAGGATCGAACATCGACGCTCCGACCCGGAGATGTACGTCTGGACGCTGGTGCCCTCTTCGCTGTGTTCGACTTCGAGCACCTGCCGTTTCTCGTCTTTGACCGAGCGCTCGTTCGCCTCCATCGACCCGATGTCGTCGAGGTCGATCTCCACGAACGACCCGTCGGCGATGGCGAGGTCGACGGCGCCCTCCTCGATTTTCAGCCGGGCTTTCTCCCACTCGGCGTCGGTGACGACGCCACCCTCCACCGCGGGGTGGCGCGCGAGGACGACCGTCCGGTCGAGGAGCGCCCGGTACAGCATCCGCTCGAACGCCTCGGGCTCTTTGGCGGAGACGAGCACCACGTCGCCGGTCGCAAGCTGGAGGCTCACGTAGCCCGACACTTTCGCGACGAGCTGGTTCACGTCGGTCCGGCCCTCGAGGCTCTCGATTTTGGGGAGCGGAATCGTCCGCTTGCCACCGTTGCCCGCGAGAATCAGCCGCTTGTTCGACAGCAGGATTCGCCCGCCGGTCCACTCCGCGTCGTTGAGTTCGCGGCCGTCTTTGACGACCTGCGTGAACTTCCCGCGCGTGTCGACGACTTTGCGCTCGCCCTCGCTCATCGGCGGCCTCCGAGTTTCGACAGCGCGGCGAACGCCTGTTTGCGAACCTCTTCGTCGTCGGTGCGGTCGAGCATCTCTTCGAGCCGATCACGGGCGCGCTCGCCCCCCACTTTCCCGAGGACGAACACGGCCTTCGACTGGGCCGCCTCCGAACATCCGGCGTCTTCCAGCAGGTCGAGGAGTTCGCGCTCGACGGTCTCGCCACCGAGTTCGACGAGGCTCGTCGCCGCGAACTGGGCGGTCGTGCCGTCGTCGGCGTCGAGCGCGTCGATCAGGGCTGCCACGGCGTCCTCGTACCCCTCGTCGCCGGCGACCCGGCCGAGGAGCCACGCCACGTTGCGCCGTTCGCGCGGTTGCTGGCTCTCCTCCAGCAACTCAACGAGCGGGTCGACGACGCTGCGGTCGGCCGACTCCAGCCGGTCGACGACTGTCTCGCGGATGCGGTGGCTCTGTTCCGTCGGCGCCGCCGCGAGCAACTCGACGATGGAGAAGACGGCGGCTCGCCGGACCACGTCGCTGTCGTCGTCGAGCGCTTCGATCAGCGGGTCGATGGCCTCCGGCCCTTGGTAGCCGCCGAGCGCCATGACGGCCGCGTAGCGCACCTCGTCGTTGTCGTCGTCGACGGCGTCGAGGAGCGGCGAGAGCGCCCGGCTGGTACCGATGGCGGCCAGCGCGTCGGCGGCCTCGCGGCGCACGTGGCCGACGGGGTCGGCGAGGCGCGCAGCGAGCGCGTCGGCCGCCGCTTCGTCGCCGATGGCGCCACAGGCTCGTGCTGCGCGGGCGCGAACTCGCGGGTTCGGGTCGCCGAGCGTCTCGACCAGCGCCGGGAGCGCCCCGGCGTCACCGAGTCCCCGGAGCGCGTTCGCGGCCGCCATTCGCAGTTCCGGCCGGTCGGCCGAGAGCGTCTCGACGAACGCCTCGGCGCGCACCCAGTCGGCGCCGTCGGAATCGACCCCGGCCATCTCGGCCACCAGCCGTTCGATGGCGTCTGGGCCGATGGCGTCGAGAGCGTCGATGGCGGCGCCCCGAACCGCTTCGTCGTCGTCCTCTTGGGCCACTCGTACCAGCGCGTCGACCGCCTGTGGTTCGTCGTCGACCACGTCGCCCAGAATCTCGGCCGCCCGTTTCCGGATCGAGGGCGAGTCGCTGAGCTTCAGGTGGTCGAGCAGCGAATCCACGTCGCCGTCTTTCTCGAGCTGGTAGAGCGACATCTATATTCGTCGGTAGACGCGTCGCCGTTTGTCGACCGTTTCGACCGCCTCGCGGCTCTCCCGCGGCAGCGTCTCCGTCATCCCGATGACGAGATAGCCCCCCTCGCGGAGCGAGGAGAGCACGGTGTCGACGACTGCCCGCTTCGACTCCGTGTTGATGTAGATGAGGAGGTTCCGACAGAGGACGAGGTCGACGTCCCGTTTCGGCGCGTCCGCGATCAGGTCGTGCTGTTCGAAGGTGACCAGATCCTTCACGTTCTGCTGGACGACGAACGTGTCGCCGTCTCGGTCGACGTACCGCTCGGCGTCGTCGAGGGGTTCCAGTTCGGCCGCCACGTCCCGCGTCTTGGTGGTCTGGTAGACTCCCTCGCGCGCCCGGTCGAGCACGTCTCTGTTGATGTCGGTTCCGACGATTTCGAGTCGTCGCGTCCGGATCTCGTCGTCGTCGAGCGCGAGCATCGCGAGCGAGTAGGGTTCGCGCCCGTCCGAACAGGGAGCGCTCCACACGCGCGTCCGGCCGTGGCCCGCGGTCACCTCCCGAAGCGCATCGCGGATCGGCTCCCACGCCTCCGGATTGCGGTAGAAGCTGGTGACGTTGATCGAGAGGGAGTCGAGGAGCTCTTTCGGCTCCTCCGGGTCCGAGCGCACGAGGTCGAGGTACTCGTCGTAGCGCTCCACGTCACGGCGGCGCATTCTGGCGGAGATCCGTCGGTCCAGATACGACTCGTTGTAGTACGACGACTCGAAGTCGAGCTCCGCGGAGAGGTGAGCGAGCAACTGCTCGAACGCCTCCTCTTCGGTTGTGGGGTTCGGGCTCATTGGATCAGAGCGTCACCACGTCGAGGATCGGGACGATGTTGCCGTCGCCGAGGACGGCCGTCCCGCTGAGGCCCGGAATCCCGCTCAGGACGCCTTCGAGGGGTTTGACGACGACCTCCTCCTGTTTGTTCACGGCGTCACAGCGGAGTGCGGCTCGGCGTTCCGACTTCCGGATGCGGAGGAGCATACTGTCGCCGTTGGCCGTCTCGCCGGGTACGTCGAGTTCCGACGCGAGGTCGACGACCGGGTAGATGTCCTCGTCGTGTTCGATCATCGGCTGCTCGTTGATCGTCTCGACCGTCGGCATCCGGCTCACCTCGTCGATGTTCTTGATCGGGACGCCGTACTCCTCGTCGCCGACCTCGACGAACAGCACCTTGACGATGGCGACCGTCACCGGCAGCCGCAGTGTGACGGTCGTCCCCTCGCCGTGCTCGCTCTCGACGTTGACCGAGCCGTCGAGCTGTTTGACCGTGCTGTGGACCACGTCCATCCCGACACCCCGGCCGCTCACGTCGGTCACCTCGTCGGCGGTCGAGAAGCCGGGGTGGAAGACGAGGTCGTACACCTCCGTATCTTCCATCGAGTCGAGTTCGGCCTCCGTGCGCACGCCTTTCTCCAGCGCCTTCCGCCGGAGTTCGTCCACGTCGAGGCCGCGGCCGTCGTCCTCGACGGTGACCGTGACGTGATCGCGCTCCCTGCTCGCCCGGAGTTCGATGGTGCCCTCGCGGTCTTTGCCCGCGGCCTCACGCTCTTCGGGCGGTTCGATCCCGTGATCCACCGCGTTCCGCAGGATGTGCATCAGCGGGTCGCTGATCTCGGTGAGGATTGTGCGGTCGAGTTCGATGTCCTGCCCTTCCATCCGGAAGTCGATCTCTTTCTCCTGTTCGCGGGCGAGGTCGCGGACCAGCCGCGGGAACTTGCTGATCACTTTTCGCATCGGGATCAGCCGCATGTCCATCACCGTGTTCTGGAGGCTGCCGGTGATCTTGTCGAGTTCGCCGAGCGTGTCGGTCGCGCTCCCGACATCGCCGTCGTCGACGGCGCGTCTGAGCTTGATCCGGCTGGTGACGAGCTGTTCGACCAGTCCGTGCAGGTCGTCGAGTTGGTCCACGTCGACCCGGACGGAACTGATTTCGCGAGAGGACCCGTTCGTCTCGCCGGTCTTCCCACCCGTGCCGCCGTCGCTGTCACCGTCGCCGGTGTCGCCGCTCGCTGTGTCGCCGTCCGTCGGCGAGTCGTCGGCGCCGGCGCTCGTGTCGTCGTCGGCCGCGGTGTCGCCGTTCGCCACCCCGTCGCTCCCCGCCTGCGACAGCGTGGCATCCTCGATGGCGGAGATGCGGTCGAGCGTCGCCCGCAGTTCGTCGGCGGTCGTCGAGGCCACGACCAGATCGAAGCCGTCCGCGTACGCTCCGTTCTCGATAGTCTCGGGCTCGGGCGTGGCGGAGACGAGGTCACACTCCTCCCGAATGGCTTCGAGGACGAGCATCCCGTCGACGCCTTTCATCTCCGACTCGCCGATTTCGACGGTCACGTCGAAGGTGTCGACTTGGTCGGGAGCCGCCGCCGCGTCGGCGTCCGCCTCGCCCGACCCCGCGTCGGCATCCGCGTCGCCGTTCTCACTAGTCGCGCCACCGTTCTCGATGACGGTGCGGATGTCGTCCTCCAGATCACCGGTCTCCACGTCGACGGTGCCGTCCTCGTCGATGGACTCGACGGCGAGTTCGAGGCGGTCGACCCCCGCGAACACCAGATCCATCACCTCGGGCGTCACCGCCATCTCCCCCTGACGGAGTTCGTCGAGGAGGTCTTCGATGGCGTGGGCGAGGTTGCTGGCGTCGTCGTAGCCCATCGCCCCGAAGTTCCCCTTCAGGGTGTGAGCCGTGCGGAAGATGTCGTCCATCGCCTCCTGATCGTCGGGGTCGGACTCCAGCGCCAGCAGGGAGTTGTTGAGGTCGGTCAACTGCTCTTCGCTCTCGTGGACGAACGCCTGTACGTACTCTTCGGTCATGCGTTAACCTCCAGTCGGGTGGCATCCAGAATGGCGTCGGGAACTTCGTCGTCGGGCAATACGTCGTCGACCGAGCCCAGTTCGATGGCCCGCTTGGGCATCCCGAACACCGCCGAGGTCGCCTCGTCTTGTGCGATGACGTGGCCGCCGTCGTCCTTGATCGCTCGGGCACCCTCGGCGCCGTCGGCGCCCATACCGGTGAGGACGACGCCGACCAGCGGGCCGTTGATCGTCTCGGCCGCCGAGCGCATCGTCACGTCGGCGGCGGGGCGGACGCCGTGTTCCGGCGGGTCCTCGGTCAGTTTCGTGCGGAGTCGCCCGCCGCCAGCGCCGGCGACGACGAGGTGTTTGCCGCCCGGCGCGACCAGCGCCTCGCCGCCACCGATGCGGTCGCCGTCGGTCGCCTCGCGCACGTCGTACTCGCTCGCGGCGTCGAGGCGGTCGGCGAACCGCCCGGTGAACGCGTCGGGCATGTGCTGGACGACGATGATCCGGAAGTCGGCGTCACGGGGGAGCGCCCCCACGACCCGTTCGACGACCGTCGGCCCGCCAGTCGAGGAGGCGATCAGCACCGTCGCTCCCTCCTGATAATCCCCGCCCGTGGCTTCCGAGCCGGCCGTCGACGGCGACGACCGGGACGTGGAGCCCGATGTGGCCCCCCGACCGCCGCTCACGTCGGCGCCGGCGACGGCTTTCACCTTGCGGACGAGCTGGTCCTCTTTGCTCGACATCTGCGTGCTGACCTCGCCGCCGGGTTTGGTGAAGAAGTCGACCGCCCCTTTGTCCAGCGCCTCGAAGGTTACGTCGGCACCGTCGGCGGTGTGGGCGCTGAGCATCAGGATCGGCGTCGGCCGCTCCGCCATGATCCGCTCGACGGCCTCCAGCCCGTCGACATCGGGCATCTGGAGGTCCATCGTCACCACGTCCGGCTCGTGTTCGAGGACGGCGTCCACCGCCTCGGCGCCGTCGGCAGCCGTGCCGACGACGCGCACCCCGCCGTTTTCGAGCATATCCGAGAGCATCGTCCGCATGAAATGCGAGTCGTCGACGACGACGGCCCGCGGCGTTCCGCTCATCGGCTCGTGGTCCCTCCGACCTTCGCCCACGTCGTCGTGGCGGTCTGGAGCGACTCGCCGATTCCGGGGGGAGTTCGTCCGATCATACGTTGGTCACTCGTTTCCATAGCGGTGAAATAAATACACCGGCACGGTTATCAGAACGGATAATCCGACCAGTACGCTTAATGTACGATTCGTCCTCTCGTAGCGTATGCAGACTCGCGACGGGACGAGGGCACGGGACCGTACCGCACGGGAGGGCGGACGATGAGCGAGACGGCGGCACGAACCCGCACCGTCCAGCTCTTGGAGTTCGAACTGGGCTCGGAGGCGTACGCGGTCGACATCGCCCACGTCGCCGAAATCGTCGACGTGAACGACCTCACGGTCGTGCCCAACTCGGCCCCCCACGTCGAGGGCGTGATGGACCTCCGCGGCAAGACGACGACCATCATCGATCCGAAAACCGTGTTCGGGATCGGTGGCGACGGCGACGGCAAACGGATCGTGGTGTTCGACCGTGATCTGACTGCAGACGGGAAGTCGATTGGGTGGATCGTCGACGAAGTCGATCAGGTCGTCGAAGTCGACCCGGACGACGTGGAGTCGTCTCCCGTCGACGACGCCGACGACGCGGTCCGTGGCGTCATCAAACGCGACGGCGACTTCGTCATCTGGGTCCGTCCGACGGTCCTCGATGCGTAGCGTTTGCGCCCACGCGGGGGCCGCCCGCGGCGACGCGATGGTGCGCCCCAAACACGTATCACTGTCGATAATTCGGCCAACAGGTTCATATATTACGAGTCGGATCGAACAGTCGAAGAATCACTGGCGGGACGCCGATGCTGGCGCGCTTCGGTGGCTCGGTGGTCCCCCGGTCGCGACGATCCGCGGCCGTCCACGCGCCCGACAAGGACTCCGATCATGACGCCCACGCTCTCAGACGCGACGGTGCTCATCGTAGACGACGAGCAATCGCTGGCGGATCTGTACGCTTACTGGATCGACGAGTTTGCCGAGGCGCGCACGGCCTACGACGGCACGGAAGCGCTCGAGAAGTTGGACGACGACATCGACGTGATGTTGCTCGACCGCCGGATGCCCGGCCTGTCGGGTGACGAAGTCGTCGACGAAGTCGAAAAGCAGGGTCTCGACGTTCGGATCGTCATGGTGACTGCCGTCGATCCGGGCTTCGACATCGTCGACATGGGTATCGACGACTACCTGATCAAGCCCGTCGACCAGCCCGAACTCGTCGACACCGTCGAGCGGATGCTGGTTCGGAGTACCTACGACGACCAGCTGCAGGAGAAGTTCCAGCTCGTCGAGAAGAAGGTGACTCTCGAAGCGGCCAAGACGCCCCACGAACTCGAGGAGAGCGAAGAGTACGCCGAACTGAACCGTCGGCTGGAGGCCATCGAGCGCGACATCGACTCGGCCGTCGAGGAGTTCGACGACACCGACTTCACCGCCGCGTTTCGGGAACTGCCGGACGGCGGCCCGGTAGATTCGACGGAAGGGTAGTTACCGAACGACCGTCACCGGCACCGGCGACCGCCGGACGACGGATTCGGCCACGCTTCCGAGCAGTACGCGGGTGACGCCCTGTCGGCCGTGACTCCCGATGACGATGCCGTCGATATCGTTGTTCTCCGCCCACTCGACGATAGCCCGGGACGGCATCCCGATCACCGTCTCCGTCGTCAGCTCCATTCCGTGGTCCGCGGCGCGGGCCTTCGCGTCTTCGAGGACCTGTTCGGTTCGTTCCTCCGCGGACTCTTGCAGGTGCTCGAACGTACTCGGCGCCGCCTCGATGGAGCCGTAGCCCACGTCCGTGGGGTCGATAACCGAGAGGGCCGTGATGTCGGCGTCGGGATACTCTTCGAGCGCGAATTCGAGTGCAGCGTCTGCGGGGTCCGATCCGTCCACTGGGACGAGTAGTCGTTTCGCCATGCCGTACCGTCCGCACGACACCCCCGTAAGCGTAGGGGATGGCTCCCCGCCGGCGAGAACTCGGCCTCCACGGCAGTCCCCCGGTCGCCGAATGGGATAGTCAGGTTTTCGTAGGATGGCCCGCAACCCCCGGTATGGGAAGCCATCGTTCCGTCTCGCGACGCGGATTTCTGACGACCGTCGCGGGCACAGCGGCGACGGCGGCCGCCGCCGGAACCGCCACGGCGCAGGCGTCGTTCGGCGGGTGGATGAGCGACGTGGGCAACTACAGCGAAGTGGCCGACGCGACCGGACAGAGTGAAGTGACGGTCTCGGTCGGGGCCGAGGGCAACGGCGGCGCGTTTGCGTTCGACCCGCCGGCCGTCCAAGTCGACCCCGGGACGAAGATTATCTGGGAGTGGACGGGTAACGGCGGCCAACACAACGTCGTCGCCGAGGAAGGCGGCGACTTCGAGAGCGAACTCACCGCCGAGGCCGGCTTCACGTTCGAACAGACCTTCGAGTCCGAGGGCGTCGTC
>Ga0207757_101162_pt1 | contig 12383 bp, 7 predicted proteins | sample A23P3SouthBayCA_2_FD_187752 | JGI IMG/M metagenome (GOLD analysis project Ga0207757, IMG submission 187752) | Aerobic enrichment media microbial communities from Eden Landing Ponds, California, USA - A23 P3 (2) (SPAdes) | ecosystem: Environmental > Aquatic > Marine > Unclassified | place...
CCGAGCGCGAGCGGCCCGTAGACGATGTAGGAGTGGCCCGTGATCCAGCCGATGTCGGCCGAGCAGAAGTACGTGTCATCCGGCTTGATGTCGAGGACGGACTGCGAGGTCCACGACACCCACGAGAGGTAGCCGCCGGTGGTGTGTTTCACCCCCTTCGGCTCCCCCGTCGTCCCGGAGGTGTACATCAGGAACAGCATGTCCTCGGCGTCGCGGGTGACCGGCTCGACCTCGGCGCCCTCGTGTTCCGCGACGAGATCGCCGTAGTCGATCTGGTCGTCACCGAGGTCGTGACCGAAGTCGTCGCCGTTCGGTCCGAGTCGGTCGACGACGACCGTGGTCGTGTCGTGCTCGACGCCGGAGAGCCCCTCGTTCGCCTTGTCGAGGTGGTCGAGGGGGTCGCCGCGGCGGTAGTAGCCGTCGCAGGTGACGAGGTACTCCGAGTCCGCGGAGTTCATCCGGGTCGCCAGCGCGTCCGCCGAGAACCCGGCGAAGACGACGCTGTGGGGCGCGCCGATCCGGGCGCACGCCAGCATCGCGATCGGTAGCTCCGGGATCATCGGCATGTACATCGTCACGACGTCGTCCTCCTCGACGCCCTGCTCGCGGAGCGCGGCCGCGAACTCGTTCACCTCGCGGTGAAGCTCCTCGTACGTGTACGTGCGGTCGTCCTCGTCGACCGGCTCGCCGACCCACTCGATCGCGGCCTCGTCGCCGCGCTCGTCCAGGTGTCGGTCGAGACAGTTGGCCGACGCGTTCAACTCACCGCCCGTGAACCACTCGTAGAAGGGAGGGTTGCTGTCGTCCAGCACCTGATCGTAGTCCGTCTCCCAGTCGAGCAGATCGGCGGCCGCCTCCCAGCACCCCGGCCAGTTCTCCTCGAACTCGTCGTAGATGCCGGGATCCGACACGTTCGCCTGTTCGACGAACGACTCCGGCGGCTCGAACACCTCCTGCTCTGCGAGTCTCGCTTCCAGTTGACCGTCTCCCTCTGTCATGGTACGGGCATACACAACCGATCTCACTATATAAACGCTGGCGCTAAATACGAAAAATCGTGATAGATACGCGCGCGATTCGGGGCGTCCCGATCGCCTGGGACCGGCTCACTCCCGACCGGCGCGCCGGGCCCGTCGCCCGTCCTCGAAGAGTTCGTCGAGCAGCCCGCGTTGGGCCTTCCGGAGGTGGTTGTGGAACGTCGGCGAGGAGACGTCCATGGCGTCGGCGACCTCCTCGGCGGTGCTTCCCCGCGGCCAGTCGAAGTACCCGCCGTGGTACGCGGCCGACAGCGCCGCCCACTGCCGGTCGGTGAACCGGTCGGCGACCCCCTCCCGCAGCGAGTCCTCGCTCCGGGGCGACCGCGGCACCGACTCCTTGCTCGCGAGTCGCGCGTCGGCGAAGGCGGCCCGAAACCCGTCGGCGACGGGGCGGACGTCGGCGCCCTCCGGCAGTTCCGCGACGACCCGGACCCGTCCGTCCTCGGCGGTCGCGTCGCGGACGGTCGCGCCGTGCTCCGTGAGCGTTCGGACCGCGGATCCCCCTTCCACGCGCGCGGACACGTCGCAGCCGTCCTCGCGGGTCTCGATCACGCGGAGGTCCGAGACTCCGGGTGCGCCAGCAACCGCGTCGGCCAGCGCCTGCGGGCGCGCCCCCTCGACCGAGAGGTAGAAGCGAGAGGCGTCGTCGTCGACCGCCACGGTCGAGGCCAACTCGATCCGACAGCCGAGCGCCGCGCTCGCGCGAGCGAGAAACGCCCCCTCGTCGCCGGTGTGGAGCTCCACCTCGGTCACCGCGTCGGAGTGGAGCAGATCGCGCCAGCGTCTCGCGGTCACCGCCCATCCGAGACACCGACCGAGCGCCGCTATCTCCCGGCGCTCGACCGACGAAACGGGCGGGACGGGCGAGGTGGACGACTCCCCGCCGGCGACGACGCACAGCGCGCCGTGCGTCACGTCGCGGTATCGAAGCGGAACCGCTATCACCGGTTGCCCCGCGGTCGCGGGAAGTCCCTCGGTCGCGACCGGCTCCCCCTCCGCGACCGCGTCGCGCCACGGGCCGTCGCCGTCGACGCCGCGGTCGACGAGCGTCTCCCGGTCGACGCCGGCCGCGCCAGCGATCTCGACGCTGTCGCGGTCCCCCAGCCTGCGGACGACCCACGCCTCGGCCCAGCGGTCGGACTCGATCACGCCCTCGGGGACCGCCGCGAGGGGGTTCGCCCGGTCGTCGCCGGCCGCGAGCGCTTCGAACCCACCGAGAGCGGTCGGCGCCGACCTCGCCGCCGGACCGTCTTCGGGCCCGGCCCTCTCCTCGGCGACGGCCTCGGCGATCGCCTCCCCGTCGAGCGGTCCGAGGTAGCCGTCGAGCGTCGCCAGCGTCTCCCATCCGCCAGCTTCGCGGACGGCGTGAGGGTCCACGCCGCGGTCGACGAGGAGCCGCCGCGCGAACGTCCGGCGGAGGTCTCGGGGCGTCACGTCGGGGGCGACGAGGCCGTCTGTCCGCGCCGCCGCGCGCTCCGCGGTCTCGCGCACGATCATCTGGACGCGACGGGGCGACACGTCGACGAACGGCTCCGACTCGCCGAGAGAGGCGCTCTCGGCGTACCGCCGCAGTTCCGCCGCCAGCGACGCCGGTATCGCCGTCTCGCGGTCGATCCCGTCTCGGTCCCCCGCCGCGGCGTCCGTCTCGGGGTCGCCGTCGGTTTCGGTCGCCCCCGCAGCGTCGTCGGTCGGGACCGCGAGGATCGCGAGGTCCACGCCACTCTCCGGCTCGCGGAGGTGTCGAGGGGCGACACGGGTGATCTCACCGGTCCGCAGTCCGGCCTCGCCGCCGAGGCGGACGACCAGCGCGGCGCGGTACGTCTCCGCCGCGGTCACGAGCGCGTCGTACTCCGCGGCGTCCAGTCCGTCGACCATTTGTTTCGGGTTTACTCAGAAACACGAAATAAATGTTTCCCCCTACCAGGCGTACAGATCGAGTGTTTTGACTAGTTCCGTTCTCACCCCTCGTCGTTCGGCGTGAAACCCCGAACTAATCGTCTATCTGTTTCGGATTTCTATCTAAACACGAAACCCACGTTATCGATCGTCAATCATCACCGACCGTCAGTCGTGACCGATCGCCAGTCGTCATCGTGTCACACACGCGATCGATTATCCCGTATCAATCGACTACCGACGGCCTGTCCAGTGAGTAGCCGTCGACTACCGGCTGACCGTCCAGTGACGGAGTTCAGATCCCACCTGGATCGACGACGCAGGCCGCTTCGGCGACGCTCCACGTCACGCGATCCCACAGCCGACTCGCTCCCGCGCGTGGAGCGCGAGACGAAACTGGCTCGCGTGGCGTCCGACGGTCCGGAGCGATACGAAACCGAGTGACGTTCCCAAATTTTGTAAACGAACCGCGTATCGGTTACGTTTCGCGAACCGCCGACTCGATCTCGCCGACGACCTCGGGGTTTCGCAGGGCGCTCACGTCGCCGAACTCGTCTCCGCGGGCGATGTCCTCCAGCAGGCGACGCATGATCTTTCCCGAGCGGGTCTTCGGCAGGTCGGGCGTGAAGACGACTCGGTCGGGCCGAGCCACGTCGCCGACCGCCTGCGCCAGCCGCTCGCCGATCGCCTCGCGGAGGGACTCGTCGGGGTCCACGTCGCCTCGGGTCGTCACGTACGCGACGATCCGCCCGTCGCCGTCGCCGACGACCGCGGCCTCGGTGACGCCGTCACCCCCGACGATGGCGGACTCCAGTTCGGCGGTATTGAACCGGTGCGTCCGGACGTTGATCACGTCGTCGACGCGACCGAGGATCGTGACGTAACCGTCCTCGTCGACGGTGGCGCCGTCGCCGGTGCGGTACCGCCACCCGTCGTCGCCGTCCAGCCAGTACTCCCGGCGATACCGCTCGTCGCCCTCGCGGAGCCCGCGGAGCATGCCGGGCCACGGGGCGGCGATGGTGAGATACCCCGGTTCGCCGGGGTCGACCGGCTCGCCGTCCTCGTCGACGACGCGCGCGTCGATCCCCGGCAGCGACGGCCCGACCTTCCCGGGCTTCATCGGGGTGACCCCCGGCAGCGTCGCGAGGGAGATGGCGCCCGTCTCGGTCTGCCACCACGTGTCGACGATCGGCGCCTCCCCGTCCCCGACGTGCTCGCGGTACCAGCGCCACGCCTTCGGCGTGATCGACTCGCCGACGGTCCCCAGCAGGCGGATCGACGACAGGTCGTGCGCGTCGGGGTACTCCGCGCCCCACTTCATAAAGGAGCGAATCGCGGTCGGCGAGGTGTAGAAGACGCTGACGGCGTTGCGCTCGATCAGGTCCCACACGCGGTCGCGGTCGGGGTAGTCTGGCGATCCCTCGTAGAGGACGGTTGTGGTTCCCACGGAGAGGGGCCCGTACACGCCGTAGGAGTGGCCCGTGATCCAACCGATGTCGGCGGCGCACCAGTAGGTGTCGCCCGGGCGCACGTCGAGCACGTTCCGGGTCGTCCACGCGACGTGCGAGAGGTATCCCCCGGTCGCGTGCTCGACGCCCTTGGGGCGCCCCGTGGTCCCGGAGGTGTACATCACGAACAGGAGGTCGGTGGCGTCGCGCGCGACCGGCTCGACGGTGTCCCCGTCGTGTGCGTCTACGATCGCCTCGTACTCGTGTTCGTCGTCGCCGAGCGGCACGTCGAGCGCGTCGCCGAGGCGGTCGACGACTACCGTCGCCGAGAGGTCGGCGTCGGCCCGAAGCTGAGCGTTGTCCGCCTTCGACTTCTGGTTGAACGCGTCCTCCCGGCGGTAGTAGCCGTCACACGTGACGAGGAACTCCGAGTCGGCGGCGTCGATCCGGGTCGCGAGCGCCTCCGCCGACAGCCCCGCGAAGACGACGTTGTGGGGCGCGCCGATCCGAGCACACGCCAGCATCGCGATCGGTAGCTCCGGGATCATCGGGAGGTACAGCGTCACGACGTCGCCCTCCTCGACGCCCAAGTCGCGGAGTCCGGCCGCGAGCGCGTTCACCTCGCGGTGGAGGTCGAGGTAGGTGTACGACCGGCGCTCCCCGCGCTTCCCGAACCACCGTATCGCGAGTTGGTTCCGCCGCTCGTCGAGGTGGCGGTCGATACAGTTGGCCGACGCGTTGAGCCGTCCGTCCGGGAACCACTCGTAAAACGGCGGGTCGCTGTCGTCCAGCACCCGATCGTAGTCCGTCTCCCAGTCGAGCAGGTCGGCTGCGCGGCGCCACGCCTCGGGTCCCTCCTCGGCGAAGGCCTCGTATATCTCCGGGTCGTTCGCGACGGCCCGGTCGCTGAACGCGGCTGGCGGCTCGACGACGTCGTCGCCGTCGGCGGTCTCGTCCGTCCGCCGGCCGTCGACTCCGGCGTAATCCATGATACCACTTCGCAATCGAAGGAATGTATACTTTGTCCGCGATCGCGGCACGCGAGCGCGGTCGGGGAGGGGGTAGCGCCGGCCGCCTACGGGGAGAGCCGGCCGGCTACGTCGACTCCGCGGGCGCGAGCCCGGCCGCCTTCGACCGGGCGCGGGCGACGATCGACGGCTTCGCCTCGAAGTCGAGCGTGACCTGGTCGTCCGCGTACGTCTCCGCCTCGACGTGGCCGTGGTCGTGGACCCACGAGACGAGGCTCATCGCGTCGTCTGAGAGAGGGAGGACGAGCCGCTCGCGCTCCCAGTCGGGCAGCTCTTCCTCGACGCGGTCGCGGAGCTCCGCGACGCCCGCGCCCGTCTTCGCCGAGACGGCGACCGGATCCGGGGCGACCCCGGAGAGCGCGGCGCGCTTGTCCGCCAGCTCGCCCGGCGCCAGCCGGTCGACCTTGTTGAACACGGTGACGATCGGGGCCTCGTTTCGCTCGTAGAGGGTGTCGTGGCTCGTGACGAGCTTCTCGCGCATCTCCTCGACGGGCTCGCTGGCGTCGACGACGAGCAGCACGAGGTCGGCGCGGTAGACGGAGTCGAGCGTCGACTCGAACGACTCCACCAGCCAGTGGGGGAGGTCCGCGATGAACCCGACCGTGTCGGTGAGGAGGACGTCGCGCTTTTCCATCTCGGCCCGGCGGGTGGTGGTGCCGAGCGTCGTGAACAGCATGTCCTGCGACTCGGCGGTCGTGTCGAGGTCCGGATGGCGCTCGGCGTTCTCGTCGACGTCGATCTCCGCCGCGAGCCGGCGCATCAGCGTCGACTTGCCGGCGTTGGTGTAGCCCGCCAGCGCGACCAGATCGAAGCCGGAGTCGCGGCGCTGCTCGCGGCGCGCCTCCTCCTTTTCCGCGATCGACTCCAGTTCGTCCCGGATCTCGGAGATCTGGCGTTTGATGTCTCGCTCGACGCTCTCGTCGTACTCGCCGAGCCCCATGAACCCCGGGCGCTCGTCGCGCTTCGCGAGGCTCGCCTTCGCCTCGGCGCGCGGGAGCTCATAACGGAGCTCCGCCAGTTCGACTTGAAGCTGCGCCTTCCGGGTGTTGGCGCGCTGGCCGAATATCTCGAGGATGAGCGTGAACCGGTCGATCACCTCGACGCCCTCGGGGAGTTCGCCCCCGATGTTGAACGTCTGGTACGGCCCCACGTCGTTGTCGATGATGACGGCGGTCGCGTCGGTCCGGCGGACCAGGTCGCGAAGCTCCGCGACCTTCCCCTTCCCGAACATGAACGCGGCGTCCTCGGTGCGGGTCTGGGTGAGTTCGCCGACCACGTCGTAGCCCGCGGCGGCCGCGAGCTGCGTGATCTCGGTCAGGTCCGCCGATCCCGACTCGACGCGCTTGGCGACGACCGCGCGCTTCTCGGCGGCGGTCGGCTCGGTGTCGATGGCCGTTCCCTCGCTCCCGGTCATGTCGCACCCTCGGCGCTCCCGATCATAACAGGAGGTCGCGGGCGGCGTACGCGGCGTGATGTGCTGCCTGCACTGTTTCGCGTTCCCCTATGCTCTCGACGTATTTAAACTCGGGTCGGAAGCTCAACCCCACCCGATCGGCGGGCTCCTCGTAGAACTCCCCGCCCTCCGCGACGATCGGCCCTTCGGGCGGTTCCGGGAGGTTTCCGACCGCCTCGGCGGTGAGCGCGACGGTCGCGTCGAGCGTCGGCCCCTCGCGCGCGGCGGCGAACCCCATCCCCTCGACCGTCCGGATCCGCGTCGAGTCGATGCGCGCGTGGACCGCGGCCGCGACCATCAGGTACTCGCCCGCCTCCTCGTGGCGGCCGCTGATGTCGACGCCGACGACCTCAGGGGCGGGCGCCCGTCACCTCGGTTCGATCGCGACCCGAAGTCGTTCCCGCGGCTGTCAGGTCCATACGCCCGGCTACGCCCGCTGGCGAATTGAACGTTTCCGTGGTCGGCGACGAAATGATATTTAAAAGAACCGCATCGACGGCGACGACCGCTTATAAATGAAGTCGATCGAGCACGACGAGGCTTACGCCTCGTCGAACAGCGTCTCGCCCTCGACCATGTGCTCCTCGACGGTGTCCATGTCGAGCGTGAGGCCGATACCCGGCTTCTCCGGCACCTCGATGTAGCCGTCCTCGATGACGTCCTCCTCGACGAGGTCCTCCCACCAGCCGAGCTCGTAGGAGTGGTACTCGATCGCGAGCGAGTTCGGGATGGAGGTGCCCACGTGGGCCGCCGCCATCGTCGCGATCGGGGAGGCGACGTTGTGCATCGCGACCGGGACGTAGTACTGGTTCGCCACGTCCGCGATCTTGCGGGTCTCGCGCATCCCGCCGACCTTCGGCAGGTCGGGCGCGATGATGTCGACCGCCTGGTTCTCGATGAGGCGGCGCTGCTCGGTGACGCGGTAGCGGTTCTCGCCGACCGTGATCGGCGTGATCGTGTTCTTCGTCACTTCCTCCTGCACGTCGAGGTTCTCCGGCGGAACGGGGTCTTCGAGCCACCACACGTCGTACTCCTCGATGGCGTCCGCGAGGCGCTGCGCGGAGCCGCCCGAGAACGTCCAGTGGCAGTCGAAGGCCACGTCGGCCTTGTCCTTCACGCGCTCGGTGACCTTCTCGACGATCTCCGCCTTGTGGCGGATCTCGCCGGGGCGAAGGTGGCGGTTCGCGCGGTCCTTCTCGTGACCGGACGGCACGTCGAGGTCGAACTTCAGGGCGTCGTAGCCGAGTTCGTCGACGACGCGCTCCGCCTCGTCGGCGCACGCCTCGGGGTCCGCCTCCTCCTCGGTGTGGCAGTCGCAGTAGACGCGCATCTTGTCGCGGTACTTCCCGCCGAGAAGCTGGTAGGCGGGCACGTCGAGGATCTTGCCGGCGACGTCGTGGAGCGCGACCTCGATCCCGGAGATGGCGGTGACGGTGACGCCTTCGACCGAGCCCTCGCCCGACATCTTCTGGATGAGGTGCTCGTAGAGGCGGTCGATGTCGAGCGGGTTCTCGCCGACGACGAACGGCTTCATGCGCTCGATGATCTCCGGCACGCCCGCGCCCCAGTACGCCTCGCCGGTCCCCACGACGCCGGCGTCGGTGTACACCCGGACCAGCGTCCACGGGAAGTTCCCGTCGACCATCGTCGTCTGCACGTCCGTGATCTCGACGTCGCGGCCGCCGCCTCGCGTCCCCGTGGTCCCCATCGTCTCGGCGGAGAGCTCTCGCATCGTGTACTCCGCGTTCGGGTCGTGGAGCGACTCGTAGTTTCGGCTCATAGCACTCGGTTCATTCGGAACAGGGTAAATGTTTATGTTCCTCCGGAGAGGGGGTTCGCGACGGTGCGAACCGCGCGTTTCGTCTCCCGCGTAAATAGGGAGTTTTTCATTCGCGTGTTCACAAGCACACGCATGGTCGAACTCACGGATTCACTGAAGTGCCTCTTTACCGGAACTATCGAGGAGCGCGGCGACGAACACGTCGTCACGATTCCCGCCACGGAGATCGAACACGGCACGGTGGAAGCGGGCGAGTCGTACCGCGTCGCCCTGATCAAACGCGAGGGGGACGGCGGTGCGACCGTCGCGACCGACGGTGCCGCGGACCGACCCGTCGCCAGCAACGGGGACGGCGGGGCCTCGACGTCGACGGCGCGCCCGTCAAGCAACGACGGGGCGTCGGGTCCCCCGGTCTCCGAGGGCGACGTGCGAGAGGTGACGATCGAGACGCTCGGCGACAAGGGCGACGGGATCGCGAAGATCGAGCGGGGGTACGTCGTCATCGTCCCGGACTCCGAGCCGGGCGACGAGCCGACGGTCGAGATCACGAGCGTCCGCGAGAACGTGTCGTTCGCGGAAGTCGTCGACGAGTAACTCCTTCGTCAACGCCGACTACCGCGCCGACGCCGACTACCGCGGTGCGTCGCCGGGGTCGCTCCGCGAGAACAGCTTCTTGAGATGCGCCGGCGAGAAGAAGGAACTCGGCCGGTCCATGTGGACGCCGATCTCGCCCGACAGCGCCCACAGCCCGGCCCGCTGGATCGGCTCGGGCAGGGAGTAACAGCGACGGATCGCCGAGCCGAGCCGAATTTCGGTGCCGATCGCGTCGCGCCACCTCGACTCGTAGTCGGCGAGCGTCGCCGGGTCCCGCGGGTCGATCGCCTCGGCCGCCACGTCGGCCGCGGTCATCCCGTAGAGGATCCCGCCGCCGGTGAACGGCTTCGTCTGCGCGGCGGCGTCGCCGATCAGGAACGCCCGGTCGGTCGTCACGCGCTCCGGGGGACCGATCGGGATCGCCCCGGAACAGAAGCGGTCCGTCGTCACGTCGTACGCGTCGGTGAGCCGGTCGAACATCGCGGACACGTCGTCGCTCGGCGGCGCGGCGAGCCCGTACTCCACGCCCGCGTCGCCGCGGGGGATCCGCCACGCGAAGAACGTCGGCGCGGTGAGGTGGACGTCGACGAGGTCGCCGTCGTCGGGCGTCTCGTCGAACGCGAGCACGCCGTGGAGCAGTTCGTCCGGCTCCGGGAGGTCGAGCGACCGGCGGACGCGCGACGTGGGGCCGTCGCAGCCGGCGACCATCCGCGCCTCGACCTCCTCCACGTCGCCCGCGGGCGTCCGGACTTCGACGACGACCCGATCCGACCGCTCGTCGACGCCGACGACCGTGTGATTCTCCCGCACGTCGGCGCCGGCCTCGCGCGCGCAGTCGGCGAGCGTGCGGTCGAGCCCGACGCGGTCGATCACGTTCGAGACGGGCTCAGATTTATAAAACGGGTACGCCTTCGACTCCGGCCCGCCGACGCGGAAGCGCGCGCCGTACACCCGGTTCTGGAGGAGTTCGTCGCGGGCGTCGTCCGGGACGTACTCCCACACGTCGTCCGAGACGTGGCCGGAGCAGGCCAGCGGCTCGCCGACCGATCCCTTCTCGAAGGCGACGACGTCGCGACCGGCCTCGGCGGCGCGCCGGGCGAACCGCGACCCCGGCGGCCCCGCGCCCACGACGACGAAATCGTACATGGCGGAGCGTGGTGACGGGGACATATAATTTCGCCGCGACTCACTCCGACTCGCGCCGCGTCGCCAACCACTCCAGCGCCGCGTCGAGGTCGGTCTCCGGCGGCGAGCACGTGCGTCCCTCGCAGACGTAGGCGGTCGGCTCGCCGTCGACCGCGTCGCGATCGGCCCAGATCGGCGGGGCCTCGTCCATGCCGAGCCGGTCGAGCCACGCCGTCAGTCCGTCCTCGGTCGGCGGGCGCGGGGCGACGAGCGCGCCCGGCAGGTAGCGCTCCCCGAGCGTCTCGCGCCACGCGTCGGGCACCGCGTCGGCGGCGACGGTCACCTCGACCCCGCCGGCCGCGACGCGGTCGGCGGCGCGCACGAGCGAGACGTGTTCCAGCGGGCTCGCGCGGATCCGGTCCGCGTGGGTCGTCACGACCCGTTCCGCGACGTCGGCGAACTCGCGGTCGGTCCGGAAGCCGTCGAGGACCGCGAGCGTCTCCGCCGCCACGCCGAGGCTCGACGGGGTCGACCGGTCGGTGAACTCCTGCGGCCGGGCGAAGAGGGTGTCGTCGCCGGACTTCGCTCCGCTGTCGCCCTCTCCAGCGGTTCCGTCCGGGTCCCGCGTGAAGTAGATCGTCCCGTCCTCGTCGTCGTAGAAGTCCGAGACGATCGTCGCCGCCAGATCGAGCGCGAACCCGAGTGCGTCCGGGTCGCCGGTGGCGGAGTAGACGTCGAGCGCGCCGCGCGCGAGGAACGCGTGGTCGTCGAGGTAGCCCGGGCCGCGCACGTCGCCGTCGAGCCAGCGCCGCGCGAGCGCCCCGGTCTCCTCGTCGTACAGGCGCTCGCGGCAGAACGCGAGGGCGTCGCTCGCGATCTCGGCGTACGGCTTACCGAGACTCGATCCGGCGGCGGCGAACGCGGAGATCGCCCGCCCGTTCCACGAGGCGAGCACCTTCTCGTCGCGGGCGGGACGCGGCCGCGACTCGCGCGCCTCGAACAGCGCGACGCGGGCCTCCGTCAGGGTCTCTCGGACCGTCTCCGTCGACGTGTCGTGCGTCTCGGCGAGTTCCGCGATCGACGCCGCGATCGTGGGGACGGTGGTGCCGCGCTCGAAGTTTCCTCCGGATTCGATCCCGTACCGCTCCTTCGCGAGCGACGCCGCGGGCTCGTCGAGGACCGCGTCGACCTCGCTCGGCGTCCAGACGTAGAACGCGCCTTCGACGTCGGCGGCGTCGGCGGCCTCGTCGTCGTCGTCGGCCTCGTCGCTCCCGCCGGAGTCCGCGTCCCCCCGCCGGCTCTCGGGCGGTCGGCTCCGGGCGTCGAGCGTGCTGAAGAACCCACCCTCCTCGTGGCGGAGTTCGCGGTCCAGGAACCCCAGGGTCTCGCTCGCGACGCGGGCGTAGGAGGCGTCGCCGGTGAGGCGGTAGGCGTCGAGGTACGCCATCGGGAGCTCGGCGTTGTCGTACAGCATCTTCTCGAAGTGGGGGACCGTCCACTGGCGGTCGACCGCGTACCGGTGGAACCCCCCGCCGATCTGGTCGTACATCCCGCCGCGGGCCATCCCGTCGAGGGTGCCCGTCGCGGCGGTGAGGGCGGCGTCTCTCCCCGTCTGCGCGTACGCCCGCATGAGCACGTCGACCCGGCCGGGCATCGGGAACTTCGCGCCGCCGCCGCTTCCGAACCCTCCGTACTCGTCGTCGTACCCGCGGATCGCGGCGGCCGCGGCCTCGTCGAGGAGGTCGGGGCCGGGCGCCTCGGCGGCGTCCGCGTCGGTCGCACCGCTCTCACTGCCCGCGTCGCCGTCTCCGGAGACTCCCGGCTCCGGCACCGACTCCAACTCGTCGCGGGCGCTCGTCGTCCACTGATCGGCGCGGCGCTTCATCTCCTCGCGCTGCTCCGGGTCCGCCCACGAGTCGGCGATGCGCTCGCACAGATCGCGGAACCCCGGCTGGTTCCGACGCGGCTCCGGCGGGAAGTAGGTCCCCACGTAGAACGGCTCGCCGTCGGTCGTACACCACG
>Ga0207757_101164_pt1 | contig 12373 bp, 15 predicted proteins | sample A23P3SouthBayCA_2_FD_187752 | JGI IMG/M metagenome (GOLD analysis project Ga0207757, IMG submission 187752) | Aerobic enrichment media microbial communities from Eden Landing Ponds, California, USA - A23 P3 (2) (SPAdes) | ecosystem: Environmental > Aquatic > Marine > Unclassified | place...
TGACTGACGGCTGCAATGATCTGTCCGTCCCGGCGCCGAACGTCGGTCACCACGGGTGCGTCGAAGGCGCCCGGTCCGTTGGTAGTGGTCTTAGGATCAGTCATCGTCTGCCGTCACCTCCTCGTAAGGCGGCACCTCGGCCTCTGGATCAAGCGCCAGCCCGCCGCCGTAGGTCGACAACGACGGCGTCTCGGCCGCAAGGATGTGCTCGACGAGTGCGGTCGCCAGACCAACGGGGACTGCGTTTCCGATCTGCTTGCGGCGTTCTTTCAGGGTATCGCCCGTGATCGTGTAATCGGCCGGGAATCCCTGAGCCTGCTTGGTCTCCGGGGGGTCCAGCATCCGGTAGCGGAGGCCCAGGCCGTAGGGGTAACACGCCGGGATGCAGAGCGCATACCGCGCCCGCGTCGACAGCGTCGGAAGCGGGTCGTCGACCGACTTGGCCGAGTACTTCGGCACCCCGTTGTACTGCACGAAAAACGGGGTCACTAGCCGGCCGTCGTGGTTCTTGGCCGTAACCGTGTGAAACGGGCGCTCCTCGGCTCGGTAGGCCGGGTTGGAGTACTTGCCCCGCTTGGATCCATCGCGTGGAAGAACGAACGGCTGCGCCTCGATCGAATGGATGGCTCCGGTGGTCGTCACGGTCGGCACCGGTTCGACGTCGGCGTCGCGAGGGATGGCACCGCCGTGCTGGCCCATCACTAACCGTGTGGGGACAGCTTCGTCGTCGACTTCGGCGACCCGACCCTCGACGAGTACCGGGCCCGACCGGGACTCCAGAGCCCCCGGGAGGTCCGCCGTAGAGACGATCTCTTCTTGCAGCTCTCGAATGTCCTCCTGCTTGAACCGTTCGAGCGCCCGAGCGTAGGGTTCCAGCCGGTCGTCGCAGTAGTCACGGATGCCCCTGGCGATGCGGTCCATCGTCTTCGCGCCCAGCGGTCTCGACCGCGCGAATAGTGACTCTCCCAAGTTATCCCAGTTGATCACGCTACTCGCAGGAACCCAGTCGGCGAGGTCGTCGTTCGGGTCGTCGGAGTGGGTCGGCGCCGGGGCCGTCGGCCGTTGCGTCCGGCTTGCGATGACGAACAGCCGCTGTCGTGTGGTCGGGTCGCCGTAGTCAGCCGCCCGTAACTTGATGCCGTATCGGCCTTTGTCGTCTTGGATGACGGTGTACCCGAGCGCCTGTAACAGTTCGATGTAGCGCTCGTAGATCGACCCATCTCGCGTAGGCTCGCCGTCACGAACCGGCCCCCACGATCGGAGGGCCCCAACGTTCTCGATCAGGACGTGCTTTGGCCGGAGGCGTTCGATCCAGCGGAGCATGTGCCACGGCGAGGCGCGCTCCTGCTCCTTGACGGGTTGCCCTCCTTTTGCTCGCGAAAAGTGCGTACACTTAGGCCCGCCGGTGAGCAGGTCCACCTCATTCGGCGCAGCGACATCGGGTGGATGGAGTGCCTCGACTTTCGCACAGTGGGTTTCGGCCCACTCGATATTTGCCTCGTGCGTCTCGATGGCCTCCTCGGAGTGGTTGATCGCGACGAGCCGGACGTTCTCACCGGGTGTGTAGCCGAGATTCCGGACCGCACGGTCGACGCCCCTCGAGATTCCGCCTGCGCCCGCGAACAGATCGATAATGGTGAGTGAGTCGGTCATTGACTGCTCACCACCGCGACCGCCGCTGAATTACAGTCGGGGCACTCGCCTTCGGGCCCCTGGAGAGACTCACCGTGGCCGTCCCAGTCACAGCGGGCGCAGGCGAACCGTTCGTCGACACCCGGGAACGGCTCTCGTGCGGCGGGCGGGCGACATCCGTACTCGCCGCGATGGTCACCGCCGCAGATGGAACAGTCCTCGACCCAGTCCGACGGAGGCACCCACTCGCTGTCACAGCAGGCGAGCGCCTCATCGATCACATCTGGCCGCTCCTCCTCGGCATCGGTATCGGACCGATAGGTCTGGATGCAGACCGGACACTCGACCTCCCAGTACTGCTCGATCCGGTCGGTCACCTTACCGTTTCGCCGGCGGACGACGTCGACGTGCTCGATCGAGGTGACGCCGTTCGTCGTGGGCACTCGCTGTCGGTCGTTCCAGTATTTGTCCCCAATGTGTTCTGGGTAGCGGTGGAGTCGGGTGAGGCACCGATCAAGAACCGGGACGACCTTCGCCGCGTCACCGCCGTGTTTGGCTCGCCGACCGATGGCTTCGTGGCGGGTGTCGTCGCTACCGGGCAGGCCGGTGACGACGTACCGGTACTGGTCGGTACTGGTCTCAATCTCCCCGGTCATTGCTCTGCCTCCTGATTTTGGATTAAGTGTTCATCGTGCTGAGACGAATCTGCCAGAACCCTCCGATCCAGTCGTTCCAGTTTATCCTGCTCTACGACAGCGACAGCGTCACGGCCGTAGAGGAGCTTGAGTTGATCGAGGCAGAGTTGCACGTCAGCAATCTCCTCGCGGATGTCCACGGGTGACTCACGCCCTCGCTGGCGTCGGGCGAGTTCCGTGGTCAACTCGCTCAGTTCTTCGATGGCGATGTCGACCTGGAGGTCCTCGCCCCAGACCTCGACGGCACGCCGAAGGACGGCAGGACGGTCCGAGTTGGTCTCCGATCTATCACTCGGCAAGGGCCTTCACCTCCTCAGAGTCCATGTCCTCGATCGCCGCCGCCCACGGGTCGTACTTGTAGGCCGCGGGACCGCAATTCGGACAGTCGATCACCTCGGAGTACGACGCTCCGCGCCACTCGTAACGGACGCCCGCGAACCGACCGCAGTTGCCGCAGCGCGTTCTGTTCACGAACGTAGCACCTCCTGCTCGGACTCTCCGAGCCACCTCCGTTCGCAACATGCGGGACACAGGCAGGTGAGTGCGTGACGGGTGTGGTGCGTCCCTCGCGCGTTCTGGCAGCCGTTTCGCTCCGCTTCGCCCTGCACAGAACCCTCGCCCTGACGCTGGTCCGTCATCGCTCACCTCCGTCGGCGATGAGCGGGCGGGCGCCCTCGACGGGCTCTCCTCGCTGAGCCAGAAACTCATCGACCGCCTCCCGGTAGACCTCGGACTTGTTCGGATACTCCCCGTTGTCGACAAGGTCGTCGACGGCATCCGCCTGTCTGTCGTAGAACCGGATCGTCTCACGCTGCATCGGAGTCCACCTCTAGAGCGTCCGCGTCGGTCTCCGGTGGCGTTTCGAGAAACTTCGCGAGGTAGTCCGCACAGTCCCCGCAGACGTACCCCGACAGCATCCTGGCCGGTTCCTCGCGCTCGACTTCGACGTACTGGCCGGTCCCCTCGACGTCGTGGGAACAGCCGACCGTGGTGCCGCCGTCGGCCCGCGGCGGGTTGGCCTCGACGTTGATGTTCTTCCCGAGGGCGTCGGCATGCTCTTCCAGTCGGTCTTCTAGCAGCCGACGCCCGTCGGCGGTGAGGGTGTAGTCGTTCGTGCGCTTGTTGTAGGCGCGTTTCTGGACCAGGCCGTCCTCGGTGAGCCGATTGAGGACGGGGTAGACGGCTGACGTTGGAATGTCCTTGTCGCCTTCCTGTTCCTGGCGGTAGTCGCGGATGTCGACACCGCGCACGGGGCCTTGCTTGGATTCGAGGACGGCGATCGCGAGAAGCAGGTCGCGAGCGCGTCCGGAGAGGTCGCCCCAGGTGACGCCCCCGTCGGCAAGTATCTGGGTGTGTGGTTTGGCTTCGATGCGGTTCCTGTGGGATTTTTCATCCCTCGGGTTGGAGTCGTTCATGGCTTGCGTCACCGAGTCTGACGGAAGCCCACGCGGACCCGATGTGCCAGCATCGGGGTCCGCTTTTGAATCGCGAGAGGACCCATCGTAGCGACGGGTCCGCGAGTAGCTTCCTGTCTCCCCCAATACACTATGGGCAGATATATCTTGCCACTGGATCGGTAAGTCTCTCCCTAAACATAGTTCATTATCGCAGTCCGATGTTAAGTTCGTCTTATCGCCGGTAATTTGATTTTCTTCATTGAAATAGGCTGTATGAGAAAGCGGTCGAGCTGGTTTACGAAGGCAGACGATTTCCTCTTGGAGTACCTTGACGAGTTCGGCAACAACCAGCCGGCCCAGATTGCCTACCGGATGGACGAGATTTTCGCGGACTTCTCCTATGATCGAAATTACCTGGGGCAGCGACTCCGAATTTTGGCGAACTACGGGCTCGTCAATAATCTGGGGAACGGTGTGTACTCGATTACTGATGATGGTCGCGCCTACCTGGCGGGCGACCTCGACGCCGGCGAGCTTGAGGAATCTGGCGAGTAGCGAAACCGCAGATGACGGTCGGTGAGAGTGTAGGAACTGCATAACGAATACGCCGCTCCGACACCGCAGCGTAGGGACAGCAGGTGCCTCTGACAACACTGGTTGTCCCATACCGAACCCTTCCCTCCCTTTCGAACACGCGCCGAGCCACTGAGCGGTGCGCTCCGCCGCCGAAGTGGGGCCATCTGGGTTAGCACCTCGTACTAACCAACAACCACCCGTCCCGTCCACCGTCCGCGGTCGGTGCCCCTCCGTCATGCTCGGAGTTGGCGGACGGCACTGATTGCGATCGATTCGACGGCATTTGGAGGCTCGCCGACTAGATCGCCTTCCCGATAGACGCGTTCGACCACGGGCCGGCTGTGCGTCGCGACTTCGAGTTCCCAGCGGGCGCCCTCGTACGCGAAGGTCGCCCGGAGCCCGCCCTGGGGATGTTGTTCGAGGCCGACACTGACCTCGCCGGGGACGTCATCAATTGGCTGCCGGCGAACGTCGATATCCTGGTGGCGAACCGTCGACATATGCAGGGGGTGGTGCGGAACTCCTGTAAGCAGGATCCGTCGGTGTCCGAATATCACCAGATATCGTCTCAGACGGGCCTATCACTGGATTAGACCTGTGTGAGTACAGTGTCCGAATGCTGTCCGAAAGAACACCGCTGTACATCAATCGACGAATCTGTACAGTCAGGCGAACTGAACTGAGGCTCCTCGCCTCTCGAACCCCTACGGCGTTGGCGTCGGCGTATCCATCGGAACCGTACACACGTATTCGCGATCGCGGGTTGAGCCGCGAGATTCGATCAGCTCGTAGGATTCTAATCCGTTGAGGTACCGCCGGCGCGTCCGCGTAGAACGCGGGGATTCTACGGCTGCCTTGTAGAGGTCATGGATGTCTCCAGCGTCGACGGCGTCAGGATAGGCTCGTCTGACAATGTCGAAGAGCACCCGCTGGTGACTGCCGAGGTCTTTGACCCGCCGTTTGTACAACTCCGCGCGAGCGTCGTCGACAATCGCCTCAACGTCCGCTGGCGTGACGCGAGCTCGACCGTCGTTGTTGACGTGGCGAACGGAACGGAGTAATAGCGTCAGCGCGTGGCGTGCGTTCCCCGCGGCGACGTCCGCACATCTTTCGAGGACACTGTCGGCAAGCGCCCCCGGCGCTAACGCGACACTCGCTCGGTTTCGTAGGATATCCACGAGTGCTCCGTGGGAATAGCGTTCAAGATGGACGGATCGTGAAGATCGGACCCGATCGGCCGTTCGGGAATCCATGCCGGCGAGCATAGTGTCGATGTCGGTCGTGATGTAGATCGGCGTCACACCGTGTGTGTCATAGAGGGCAGCCAAAACGGAGTCGTCCTCGGCGAAGCCGGCCTCGTCGAGAATCACGACGATCTGGTCCTCACAGGTTTCCAGGGTCTCGTAGTAGTCGGCGACCGGAGTCGCTTCGACCGTAAGTGCGTTCCCAACCCCAGCGTCTCGACAGACTTTGTTGAGCAGTGATCCAGGCGACGAGCGCGTGATGCAGTTGACATACCCGAAGCGAACGTCGAACGTGGCTTCCATGAGCCGGTCCACCACTTCCTTGGCGACAGTCGTCTTTCCCACCCCCGTAGGCCCACTGATTAGCACGGCCTCCCCAGGATAGCCGTCCGTGATCGGATCCAGGGCTGTGGTGATTGCGTCGAGTTCGCCATCCCGGTGGACGAGTTCTTTCGGGGACCCCTCTGGAGTGAGATGACGATGGTTTCGTATCATACACTGGATTTATCTGCCATCCGGTATGAATGTCAGCAGAGCGAAGTGAAAGTGAAAACCTCTCCTTGCTTATCGGGATAGGTCCGTTCCGCGAGTAGCGGTCCGCCAGTAAGTCCGGATTACCACGACGCTTGAAAGACGCGGCGAGGGGGAAATCCCCTACGCCGGGCGTCGGGGGGTGCTTTCATACCACCATTTGCTGCCACGGGTCAGAATATATCTGTTCCCGTTGATTCACACGATGCCACCCGGTTTAATGGCGATTTAAACCCTCCTTAAACGAAGTAACCTATGGCTAAACCTGACAGTCAAACTTTTTATAGACGGATGTCATAGGAGGTGTAAGACACGCGGCGCACAGAAAAGGCCCTCGCACGGGGGGTTGCCCACAAGCACACCCCGTCGCAAGGTGATAGGTCACGGCGACCTATAAGCGTTCTGTGGGGCGGGTGTCGGGGAAGACAAACCCATGCAACTCAAAGAACTATTGACGGAAGAACGGGCGGTATCACCGGTCATCGGCGTGATCCTAATGGTCGCTATCACCGTGATCCTGGCGGCCGTGATCGGGACGTTCGTCCTGGGGCTCGGCGACAGCGTGAACACCAGTGCGACTGCTGGAGTGAGTGTGGATACGAGCGGGGCTACTCCGAGCGTTACAGTCACCTCGATGGGATCGAATACTGACCGAGTTGCTTGTGTAAATAGTAGTGGTGTCGAACAAGATCAGGTAACAAGTGTTGGCGGGAGTATGGACTGTGGCGGTACCGCTCTTGTCGCAGTCGGTAGTGGTGATACCAAAAACTCCACCATTCGAACCCTATGAACCTGAGTAAGCATTTCCAGTCGGACGATCGGGCAGTATCACCAGTCATTGGTGTGATCTTAATGGTCGCTATCACCGTGATCCTCGCGGCCGTTATCGGCACCTTCGTGCTCGGACTGGGCGACAGCGTCCAACAGAGTGCCAATGCCGGGGTATCGGTCGATCAGAGTAGTGGACCGACGGTCACAATCACAATCAATTCGATGGGTGATGGCACCGACCGGGTGGAATATAGTATCGACCAAGGATCCACGTGGACCACTGTAGGGAGTTCGGTTGGTGCATCCGCAAGTACCTCGTCGGTATCTTCTGGTGATCTCGTCTCTATCCGAGCAATCGGAAGTGGCGATACGCAGAATGCCAGCATCCGGACCTACACGGTAAAGTAATCCCACTACCGCCGTATATTTTTAGTTACGTGGCGGGAACCACAGATGATTCTGTAGATCCAACGGACCAACCGTTTCTGTATCGACGGCTGGCGGAAACGTACAGCAATCGTGGATCGGTTGGTGCCTGGGAGCGTGTCGAACAATTTCGACGGGTTGAGGAATACCGCACCCGAAATCCGAACAAAAAATCCCAGGCGATAGCGACCGCGCTTGATCTCCCCCGCTCTCGGATCCGGCCGTGGGTGGACGGGAACAGCCGTCCCGATCCCGTCCGAGCAATCGGTACCATGGAACGACGAAATTGGGACAATCTCGCCTGGCGTGGGGATACCCTGGCTGCATTGAACGTGCTCCTCGCGTGGATCTATAGCGGCGGGAGTATCGACGTCAAGCGATACGTCCCAGGATTCACAACGACGGGGCGAACACATCAGGACCTCATTCACGCTGCCGACGAACTGGGGATTACGTTTGGGTCGCGGCACGAGGACGAAGAATCCCGAGCGACGGAACTTGTCCCATCAAAGGATGCGAGCATCTTTGGCCGACTCCTCGTCGCTCTTGGAGCACCAATCGGTTCCAAGTCCGATCGCGACTCTCCGTCGCTTCCGGACTACCTACAGCACCCCGATTGTCCGTACCATCTCGGCCTCGATTTTGCTCGGGTTGCCGTTCGGAACCGAGGAACGAAACGGCCTGATCGCCCCAATCATCCCGTCCAACTAACCGAGCAGCGATCAGAAGATTACAGCCGGTCGTTCCGTACGTTCCTCGGCGATATTGTGGGCGATCACGACGCCATTCGGGGTCAGCCTGATAGCAATGTGACCTTCTTGATGGAACGGGCTGCTGGCACACTCTGTGCCCGGCCGACGTTCGGAACCTATCTCGATTGAGGACTGCGTAGTAGCGGTTCAGGACCGTATGAGGGCCGAACATATATACAAATCCGGTATTTCACACCCCTTAACCGACAATATGGGCTATGGGATTTAAGTGAAAACAGTCGCCACTACCCACTAACCTCGTCACGCCGGTCCCGAAAGGGATGCGCCACCGTAGGGGCCCCGTCCGGGCATCTCACCTGCGAACCGCCGTCTGGCGGACCGGTGCCGTGGCGTGGAGCTTACCAGTCATTACTGTCCGATCATGAGCCAGAGTCCATCCAGCCCCAGCCCCAGCGACAGCGACACCCTCGGATCCCGCGAGAACTTTTTCGACGTCGAGAACGGTGGCTATCAACCCACCGACGCCGACGAAGAGACTGTCGGCCACGTCGAAAAGCCCGGGATCACCTGGGAGAGTTACGTCGCGGGGACCATCCTCCGCCAGAATCCGGATGCCGACCTGTACTGTCCGGTCTGTGCGTACGAACTTCCCGAGGACCAACAACGACACGTCCGCCTGTCGGACCCCGAGGACTACGTCCCGCCCGCGGAGGTCGAGCGCCAGCGCGAACGCCGTACGCCCGATGGCGACAGCGAGCTGATCGAGTGGACCGAAACACGGTATACGGACCACCGGCGTCACCGGTACTGTCCCGAGTGTTCGACGATCGTCTGGGGCGGCATCCTGTCGGACGTGCCCCGGGAGTCGTTCCTTGCGGTCGTCGACGAGGTCCTGGCGGCGGTTGGTCACGTCCCACCGGGCCGGAAGCGCGATCTGCGGGACGCCGCTGACGCGCGGAAACAGAAGGGCGTCTCCGACCAGAGCAACGTCGAACAGCTCCTCGTTGAACTCGAACACGGGCTCGACGACTGATTCCGGGCCCGATTTCACATGCCTGCTCGCAGCCCTCGAGAGCGCCGGGTCCGTGACCTATCCTGGCCCGGCTTTTTCCTCCTCACCGCGGCCGCGAGCGCCTTCGGCGTCGGCATCGCACTCGCGGCCAACGCGCTGCTGGCGTCGATCCTGGCGCTTTCTGTCGGCGCCGTTTCCCTGACGCTGTCGCCGCTGGTGCTCGTCGGCTTCGGGATCGCCGGCGCCGCCTCGATCCCGGCCACGATCGGCAGCCTCCTCATCATCATCCACTGAACCCATGACACGATCCATCCGTAACCTCGTTAGTCGCATCGCTCCACACCTGACCTCGCGCCGCCTGGAGGCCGTCTCGCTTCTCGCCGTCCTCGTCGACGTGACGCTGACCGTGCTGGCCGTCGGCACAGGCGTCGGATCCGAGGTGAATCCACTCGCTGCCGCGGTACACTCGACCCTCGGTCTCGCCGGCTGGGCGATCAGCTACCCCATCGCCGTTGCTGGGATCTGGTGGTGTGTGCGTCTCGGAACTCGGGAGTTCCCTCGCTGGTTCCGGGGTGCCGGCGTCGCCGCGACTGGAGTCCTGACCGCAAACGCACTCCGTGGAGTCGCGCTGTGGCTGTCGCACTCTCCGCAAGTCGCGGTGCTTGGAGGACCTCGCACGGCGATCGGCGCCTCCATCATCTCCTTGCTCGTGGTTTCACTCGTCCGTGGACGCGATCGGGTCCCACGGCCGTCGATGCGGTCTGTTGCGACAGTCTCGGTTACCTTCGTTGTCGTCGCCTCCGTGGTTGTCGCAGGTGTGGGACCGCTCAATAAGGCGTCGCCTGTGGGTGTGGTAAAAGCTGACAGTCACATCGAAGATTTCTCGTCCTATTCTGTCGGGACATCTTCTCCCGGTCCGTGGGATAGTGGGACGATTGTCTCGGTTGGCGACGGAAAAGCACTCGACATTGAGAATGGAGGTTCATCAAACACTTTTCCGCTGAACAACCAAACAAGAGAATTTCAAATCAACATGAATGGCGCGAGTGATGCTTATGTCTATTTTTCCACAGGGTCTGGAGAATCAATTCAAGGTGTTGCGAGCGCCCGGAACAACAATGTAAAAATAAAAACTGATGATGGAACTAACATTCAAGAAAAAACTGCCAATGTGACGATAGGTAAGCAATCGGATGTTAGGATAAAGATCGAATCCAAGGATGGGGTGCAGACGGTCACGATTGGAGGTGCTTCTGTATCTACGAATCTGTCGTTAAGTGACTCCTCGGCTTCTATTGATGCCAACGCTGGCCCAACTGGTGAGAGTATTCTTATCAAGGAGTACACTGCCGAAAGCGGGAGCCTCCCTAATGTAATCTCCGGGCAGGTCACTGATCCACAGGGCAACCCGATATCTGGGGCCAGCGTGGAACTTGACACGATGGCATGGGAGAAAAACATTAGCGGATATGGGACCAACGGCAACGTACCCCAGTCCCCACGAAAGCCGGAGGCATCCGCGACATCAGACGGCAATGGATCATATCAATTAACGGTTCCTTCAGGAGCAACCAACGTGTCACTCATTGCTGATGCGTATCCCGATGGAGCCGCGCTTAAGGACTTTACAAACCTCGACAGTAGCAAATCGGGGGTTAACCTTGTCGTCACAAAAATCCCCACTGGGGGAGCCCAATCCGATCCGCGTGCGATCACTGGGCGGGTCGTAAACCAGAATGGGGATCCCGTCTCCGAAGCGGTTGTCGTCGGGTTCGGTGCGAAAATCCCAGCGCCACCAAAGAACGCTGCGACGAAGGCGAAAAGCGAAATCGAGCAGTTGAGTAATCCAGTGCCCGATGAGTGGGAACCTCCGGGCAGTCTCTCCCTGGTTGGCGAGTCGGGAGCGCTGAGTTCGGCCCAGCAGTACGTCGCGGTCCATCACTCGGACGATCTCCAATCGACTGCTCCATGGCTCGACGGAGCGTCTCTCCAACCACCGCATCTAGTGCATCCGGCTCGAAGCGAACTCGTGCTCTCGGTGTGGGAGAATCCGGGGTCAGAGGTGAATCCTAGATGTACCCCGCTCTCAGGATCCGAATTCGACTGTCAGCTCCCGGGTCAGCACGTCAGCGACGCGAAGGTCGTCATCGAAAAAATCAGTCCCACACCCGGCGGCGGCACGGACGTCCTGAACAAAACTGTCGTCGACATTGATCAAGCGACCGGTGAGCCCGGTGGCTTCCAAGTTGACCCAGACCAGTTCCACTACACGGCAGTCAAACTCCCGCCGGGCTACTATCGCATCCACAAACAGAACGTCTCGAATCCGGCGACCCCGATTCACCGTGTCGGCGACCCGCAGGCGATCATGGATCAGACGCGCCAGAAAGCGACGGGGAAAGTCACCGAACAGGCAGCAAAGCTCCAACAGAAGATCAACGAGAAGGTGATGGTCCGGCGGGTGGTCACGACAAACGCGGGTGGCGAGTTCTCGATGGCGATTCGCTCGAACGCGACGAAACTGTACGCCTACAAGCCGGGCGGTGGAAACTTCTCGATCCTCGATACTGACCCCTCGAACGTCACCGCCTCACTGATCAGCCGAAAGTACAACGCCGCCCTCTCAAAGAATGCCACCGAGCGGACGCCAAACCAAAGCGAGGTTGCGAACTCCTCGGTGTACTTCCCGAGCGGCACGAAAACCGTCGATCAAGGGGCTGGGAACGTCACGATCAGGATGACCGAGATTCAGGCGCCCAACGGGGCGAACATCACCAACACCAACGACCAACTGGATCGCATCGAAAATCGGATCCAGAACCAATCACTCGCGAACGTCACCACCTCGATCCAACAGACCGTCGAGAACACGACGCGAGACGTTCTCGAAGAGCAACTCACGGACAAGCTCAACGCGACCGAGAACAACGACCAGGTCCAAGAGCGCCTCGACGAGGTCCGCGAGGAGCGTGACATCAACCTGAACGTCTCGGTTGATGACGCCTCCGAGAAACAACTTCGGGCCCAGCTCCAGGCGATGGAGCAAACCCTCTCGGAGATGCGATCCTCAACCGAGACCGGTGAGCCGGCGGTCGAACGCGGCCAGGATACGATCTCCTACGTGCAACCGTTCGGCCACGACATCACCCTGGATGACGTCTCGGTGACGGCCCACTACAGCAACGGCACCTCAACGCCCGTCCCCGAGAAGTACCTGACCGTCGACAGCGGCCTTGTCGGTGGGTCCTCGGTGGCCGTCGAGGACTACCCCGCTCCAACGGATGCAGCAAGCGTCCGCTTTGAGGTCGTCACTGCAAGCGAGGACGCGGTCGGGAAGGCCTCGGAGTCGGTGTCGAGTCCCGCCTACAACGGCTCG
>Ga0207757_101166_pt1 | contig 12370 bp, 14 predicted proteins | sample A23P3SouthBayCA_2_FD_187752 | JGI IMG/M metagenome (GOLD analysis project Ga0207757, IMG submission 187752) | Aerobic enrichment media microbial communities from Eden Landing Ponds, California, USA - A23 P3 (2) (SPAdes) | ecosystem: Environmental > Aquatic > Marine > Unclassified | place...
GGCGGAGCCGGCCCGCCGAGGAAACCCGCAGCGGAAAAAGCTCGCGTTCTAGTACTCCTCGTACGCCAGCGTCATGATGTACTGCGAGAACTGGTCGCTGGTGGCGTCGATCTCCTCGTCGCCGATGAAGGGGCTCAGCATGTCGCCGGCCATCAGCAGCGAGAAGTCCAGGTCCCGGGGGTCGTGGACCGGCTCGATGTGGTAGGTGTTGTGCCCCTCGTAGACGGTCTTCTCGCGCTCGATGAGGCCCTTCTCCTCGAGCGACTCCAGGATGCGACTCCCCTTGCGGGAGTCGACATCGAGTTCCTTCCAGAAGTCGCTCTGGTGGATGCTGCCGATCTGCCGGATCAGCTCCAGTCCGGCCTGCTCGTCCTCGGAGAGGTCCGCCTCTTCGTCGGCCGTACTCATCGTGCAAGACGACGAGACGACCCCCCATAAGACTGTTCCACCGTGCGTGCGGGCCGAGCGGCCGTCGTCCATGCCGGTGGGAGCGTCGTCTCAGACCGATTCATCGAGGCCGTAGACGCCCTCGTCGAGCAGTTCCCGGGTCGCCCGCCGGACGGCGTCGTCGCTGGAGCCGGGCGCCTCCCAGCCCAGCCCTGCGAGTTTCTCGACCGAGAGGCGCATCCGCGGAACGTCACCGGTCCACCCGCGGTCGCCGCCAGTGAACTCGTACTCGGGGTCGACCCCCATCTCGTCGGCGACGATGTCCGCGATGGTCTTGACCGAGGTCGTGGTGCGCGTCCCGAGGTTGTACGTGTTGACGGGCTGGTCGGCGTGCTCGACGACGTGGCACATCGCGTCCACGCAGTCCGCGACGTGGAGGTATGACTTCTCCTGCCGGCCGTCACCGAGTATCTCCAGCGTGCTCGGGTCATCGCGGAGTTTGCCGATGAAGTCCGGGACGACGGCGCCGAGCTGGAGCCGCGGGCCGACGATGTTGGCAAAGCGGAACGACCAGACCTGGAAGTCGTGACTGTGGGCGTACACCGAGAGGAGCGACTCCTCGGCGAGTTTGGCGGCGCCGTAGACACTGATGGGTTCCAGCGGCGCGTAGTCCTCGGGCGTCGGCCGCGGGGCCTCGCCGTACACCGTCGACGAGGAGGTGAAGGCGACCTGCCGGACGTCGACCTCGTCCATCCGCTCGATGACCCGGCGCGTCAGCTCCGTGTTGACGGTGAACTGCTCGGTGTCGTCCCGGGAGGCGTCCTTGTCGGCTGCGAAGTGGAAGACGATGTCCACGTCCGGGGTGATGGCCTCGGCCACGACCTCGGGGTCCGTGAGGTCGCCCTCGACCAGTTCGGCGCCCTCGGGCACCCAGTCGGGCGAGGAGTTCGAGAAGCGGTCCGCGATACGGATATCGGCGTCGTACGCGGCGATGAGGTGTTCGGCGAGGTGCGAGCCGACGAAGCCCGCGCCGCCGGTGATGCAGACCCGCGCGTTCTGGAGGTCCATTACCGGGGGCGTGGCGGTGTCGGGGCAAGTGGCTTCTGGTCGCTGGGAGCCGGCGCCCGACCCCGTCTAGTCGTCCTCGGTCTTGATATCCGCCGAGAGCCCCTGCGCCATCTGGATGTCCTTCGAGTTGTTCACCGTGAACGCCGTGCGCTCGGTGACGGCCTCGATGACCTCCCTGGCGGAGGGGTAGCCGTTGCCGGACTTCTTGACGCCGCCGAACGGGAGCTGGACCTCCGCGCCGATACACGGCAGGTTCGCGTACGCCAGGCCGAGTTCCGCGTGGTCGCGGTAGTGGTTGATCTCGCGGTAGTCCTCGGAGATGACGGCGCCGGCCAGACCGTAATCCGAGTCGTTCTGGATGGCCACCGCCTCCTCGATATCGCCCTCGTACTCGACGAGGGCGACGTGCGGACCGAACACCTCCTCCTGCAGCACCCGTTTGGGACTCCGGGGGTCGTAGTCGATCTCGTAGACGAACGGCCCGACCCAGTACCCCTCGTCGGCGCCGTCCGGGAGCTCCTCGTCTCCGAGCTCCTCGCGGTCCACGAGGACGTTGGCTCCCTCCTCGCTGGCGAGGTCGTTGTAGCGGCCGAACTTCTCGACCTGGCTCTCGTCGACGAGCGGGCCCATGAACGTGTCCTCGTCGAGCGGGTCACCGACGGCCACGGACTCGGCGAGGTCGACGAACCGGCGCTTGAACTCGTCGTAGACGTCGGTATGGACGATGAGGCGCTCGGAGGAGACGCAGCGCTGGCCGGTCGTCTTGAACGAACTCATCACGGCCGAGTGGACCGCGATGTCGAGGTCCGCCTCGGCGGTGACGACGATGGCGTTCTTCCCGCCCATCTCGCAGGCCGCGAGCTTCCCGGGCTCGCCGCCGACGCGGGAGGCGATCTCGTGGCCGACCTCCGCGCTCCCCGTGAACAGCACCGTGTCGACGCGGGGGTCATCGACGATCTCGCCGCCGGCCTCGCCGAAGCCCTGGACCATGTTGAACACGCCGTCCGGGACGCCCGCGTCGGCCAGCATCTCGGCGACGACCTCGCCACACCACGGCGTCTGCTCGGCGGGTTTCCAGACGACCGTGTTCCCCTCGACCAGCGTGACCGCCATGTGCCAGAAGGGGATGGCGACCGGGAAGTTCCACGGCGTGATGCAGCCGACGACGCCGCGGGGCTTGCGCCGCATCGAGGCGTCCTTGCTGGCGATCTCGCTCGGGACCACGTCGCCGTGCGGGTGCCGGGCGTTACCGGCGGCCCACTCGACCATGTGCGCCGCCTCGACCACGTCCGCGCGGCCCTCCGATATCTCCTTGCCACACTCTCGCGTGACGATCTCGCCCAGTTCGTCCGTGCGGTCGCGCAGCTCGTGGTAGACGCCCCACAGGACCTCCGCGCGGTCGATGTAGGACATCGCGCGCCACTTCTCGGATGCCTCGTCCGCGGCCGCGAGCGCGTGGTCGACATCCGCCGGGGTGGCGATCGGATACTCGCCCAGGGACTCGCCGGTCGCCGGGTCGATGCTCTCGAACGTCTCCTCACCCTCGCCGGCGACCCACTCGCCGTCGATGTAATGGCCGGAGGAGCTATCGTTGGCCATATCCGGCAATATCTGCGGCCGACATATAACGTTGGGCCTCGAGTGGGGGTGTTCACCTGGTCGTGCGGAGCAGGAGGTGAGGAGGCGAACGGATGGCTCGGTGATGCGACCACTCGGGGAGACGGCTTCCGGTCCGACCGCCGGGTGGAGCAGGCCGACCTCCGCTACGGCCAGACCGCCATCATCACCTCGTCGACGTACTCGTCGCCGATGCGGTAGTGGCGCTCGCGGACGGCTTCCGTCTCCCAGCCGTGGTCCTCGAGCCACTCCATGCCGCGCTCGTTGGTCGCGGGCACGGAGTTGTAGAGCTTCTCGTAGCCGTTGTCCTGGGCCCAACCGTAGGCTCGCTCCATGAGTTCGCTCCCGATGGTGTTGCCGCGGTACTCGGGAACGACACCGACCGTCAGCTCCGCGGTGTGGTCGAGGCTGTCGACCTCCGGGTGGTCGAGATTGACCCAGCCGGCGACCTCCCCCTCGACGGTCGCGACGAAGAAGACGCGCGACCGGACCTCGTTGTGCCGGAGGAGGACATCCTCGTGGTCGACCGTGTCCGCGACGGTCTCGCCGACGATGTACGTCCGGTCGGCGAGCGCGGTCCGGATGGCCTCGACCAGCCCGTCGAGGTCGTCCTCGTGGGCCTGCCGGATGGTGAACTCCACGTCGCCCCCGGAGTGGATCTCAACCTCGGCATCCTCGAACGCCAGGCGGAGTTCGTCCTCCGCCTCGTCGCGCTCGATCACGCCCTCACGCCGCAGGATGGCGACGTGGTGGCCGAAGGCCGTCTCGTCCATGTTCAGCGCCGCCCGGGCCTCGTCGTAGTCGACCCGCCCGTTGCGCTCGATGTAGTCGTAGATGTCCTTGCGGTCCCGGTGGTCGAACTCCAGGTCGTCACTGAACTGCATGTGGACTGCTACCATCACCCAGTACTTAACGTTTTTTGCCGGAAAATCGCTGACGGCTCGCTCGTGGCTCCAGCAGCCGGCTTCCGGAGGGGTCCATCGTGGACCGGGCCTGCCACGTCCTTGACCGGCCCGGAGCGACTCACTCGCGCGTCCCAGTGGCGAGGGCATCGCGCAACGAGCCGCCGAGCCGGGCGATGCCGCCGGCGACCGTGGTTCCAGCCCGCGCCAGGGCTCGTCCGCCCCGGGCCAGTGCGTCGCGTGTCCGGGCCGCCACGGTCCGGAGCCCGGCAGCCAGGGCCGCGAGGCGACGCGCCGTCGCGTCGCCGGTCCGCCGGAGCCGGCAGTCCGCGAAGACGGCGACCGACGCCAGCAGGACGCTCGTCGCGAGGCCGTAGCGGCGGACGCTCCCGGCAGTCGAGCGGGCACCGGCCGCTACCGCTGCCGCCGTCCGGCGAGTCGCCGCCGCTGTACGCGTGGCCCCACGGACACCTGCACGGCCGGCGCTCCGGGCACCCCCGCGGACCCGGTCTCCGACCCGCAGCAGACGGTCCCGACCGGTGGCCGCCCGCCGACCCACCCCTCTGCCAGCAGCCACGGGCCGCCGGTCGTCGGCAGCCGCGCGCTCCTCGATTCGGCCGTCGGTCCGGGGTGCCGTGGTCGTCCGGAGGTCCGCCAGGATGGTCTCCGCGACGTATGGCGCGCCGTTCTCGTGTCCGGTCGGGTCCGGTGGGTCGGCCACGGCCTCGAGGACATCGAGCGGCTCCTCGGCCACGGTGAATCCGGCAGTCTCGTCGTCGCGAAGCCGGTCGGCGACGGCTTCCTGCTCGTCCGTCGCCGGGTGGACGACACACGGCGTCCCCGCGACGGCGGCGTCCATCACCGTCGAGTAGCCCGAGCAGACGACGACCTCGGCGTCCCGGAGATACGGGAGCAGCGACGGGACCGGCTCCCAGTCGTCGCTTCCGACGTCGATGACGTCGTATCCCTCGCGTTCGAGCGCGGTCGCGATGCGGCCCAGCTCGGAGTAGTGGCTCGGCACGACCACCACGTCGGCACCGTCGCGGTCGCGGCTCTCTCCCTCCAGCGCGACCGGGGGAACCCGGGTCGCGCCCTCGGGTGCCAGTCCGGCGGCCGGCCACACGGCCGGGTAGAAGAACGCCTCGGCGGCGGAGACCTGGAAGGAGGTGTGGAACGCGGCGCCCGCCCGCTCCAGCCGGTTCCGGTAGAGCCCCGGCATGTCGTGTTTCAGGACGTACAGCGGCACGTCGATACGGAGCGCGGCCATCGCCGCGAACATGTCGTCGGTGACGAGTGCGTCGGGCGCCGTCTCGCGGAGCCAGTCCACGTAGTCGGCGATGCGGTTCGCCGAGGCCGGGAGACTGCCGGTCAGTACCTGCCGGACCGCGCCGTCCTGCACGGTGTCGATGAAATCGACGTTGGTGGGTTCGAACGCGTCGTAGCCGTTGAGCGCGACGAACCGGGAGCCCGCTCCGCCGCCGGCCATCCGGACCGTCGCGCCCCGGGTCTCCAGTTCGTCCGCGATGGCCAGCATCCGGGTCGCGTGGCCGGCTCCCTCGGGGTAGTGGGCGACGGCGATCGTCGGCTCGCCGCTCGAATCTGACGGCGGCCGGTGGGACTGCAGGCTGTCCGTGGCGGGCTGGCTGGGGGAGGGCATCGGGTGGGAATGGCCCGCCCAGCGGCATAAATCCCCCCCGACCCGGACGAGCAGGCCTACTCCGCGGGCGTCGCGTCCGGCCGGGCGTCCCGCTCGGGGACCTTCGTCAGCACCTCGGCCGTGTGTCGGACGTTCTCCGTGCGGACGAGGATCTCGGCAGCCTCACGGACGGTGAACTCGGCATCGATGTCAGCCCCGTGGCAGGCGGCGTACAGCTCCAGCCAGTCGTTCATGGCCGACTCCAGCGCCGCGAACGCATCGGATTCGAACCGGACCTGCTCGCCGCCGCCGGTCCGGGCCTCGAGATACAGCGCGATAGCGGGGCCGGCTCCCTCGCGGAGATACTCCAGCGCGCGCTCCTCGTCCGGCGGGTCGGCCGGTGGGTCGAACGCCGCCCGGTCGCGCTCGGCGCGGCGGGCGAGGTCGGCGATGCGGTCGTGGTAGGGGTCGGTCATGTGGTGGGAGCGGTCCGTGTTAGCCCTGCTTGAACTCGACACCCTTCCCGCCGGCAGGATGCTCCCAGTCGGTGTCCGCGACGATGGCACAGGTGCCACACTCGACGCAGGGCTGGGTGTCGAGGCTGACGACGCGTTCCTCGTGGCCGTTCGTCTGGACCGTCTCCTCGCGGTAGCAGCCGCCGCCGAAGTCGCGGGCGCTCACCGGACAGGCCGACACCGCGGCACCGCTGGCGTCCCAGGAGTTGTCCTTCACCTCGATGTGCGGGTCCCCGACGTCGTAGGTCAGGTCGCCGATGCGGTCGTCGAGTTCAGGGGGCTCGACGTGGCTGGTGGCGTGGACCTCGCCACCCAGCTCCTCCGCGATGACCGTCGGCACCGTCACGTACGGTACCTTCGTGTCCGGCATCAGCGAGAGGATGGTGGGGTTCGCGAACAGCTTCTCCAGCCCCTTCGTCCCGAGCGCGCGGATGCCGAGGCGGCCGACCGGTGACTCGACGAGCGACTCGGCGAGCCGGGTGGCCGTCTCGTTCTCCGCGAGGGGCGCGATAGTCTCGTAGGCCTCGGGGCGGAGCTTCTGCATCGTCCCCGAGTCCTCGAGCTTCTCGGTGTAGCGCTCGCCAGCCGAATGGGGGCGGCCCGCGCGTTTGGCCTCGGCGAACGCCTCGGCGGCGAGCGCGCCCGCTGTCACGGCGTGGTTCATCCCCTTGATGACGGGCCCCTGGGCCTGCATCTGCCCGCCGGCGTCGCCGACGAGGACGAGCCGGTCGCGGTGGGGCGACCGGTGGGCCACCTTCTTCGAGTCGGGGACGAGCTTCGCGGAGTACTCCACCTCGTCGTAGTCGTCCCCGAGCCAGTCCGCCAGCAACGGGTGCGTGAGCAGCGCGTCCAGCAGCTCGTGGGGTTCGGCCTCCTCGGCGACCAGGCTGTCGAGGTGGAACACCGTCCCGATGGAGAGGGTGTCCTGGTTGGTGTAGAGGAAGCCGCCCCCGCGGACGTCCTCGAAGATGTTCCCCGAGAACAGGTGCGCGACACCCTCGCCCTCGCCGACGCCGAACCGGTCGGTGATGGCGTCCTCGGGCATGTCGACGATGGCCTTGACGCCCTGGAACCACTCGTCGGGCTCGTCCCAGTCCATCAGGCCGGCGTCGCGCGCGAGTTCGGAGTTGACGCCGTCGGCGGCGACGATGAGGTCGGCCGTGATGGGCTCGATCTCGTCGCAGGTGACGCCGACGATCTCGCCGCCGTCGCGCAGCAGGCCGTTGACGCGGACGTCCGTGAGGACACCGCCGCCGGCCTCGCGGGTCTTCTCGTGGACCTGCTGTTCGAGCCAGGAGTCCATCTTCCGGCGCAGGACCGCGTCGGACCACTCGGTATCGTGCTCGTGGAGCTCGGTGATGTCCAGCGACTTCACCTGCGACCCGGCCATGTTGTGGATGTGGTACTCCGTGATGGGTCGCTCGGCGGCCTGCTCGCGGAAGTCCGGGAACAGGTCGTCGATGGTGTACGGGGCCGACTCCTCGGCGTAGATGAGGCCGCCGGAGACGTTCTTCGAGCCGGCCTCGACGCCGCGCTCGAGGACGAGCGTCTCCACGCCCTCCTCGGCCAGCTTGGCCGCGGCGGCGGCTCCGCCCGGGCCACAGCCGACGACGAGCGCCTCGTAATGCTCGTACTCGTCGGTGTCGATGGCACTCTCAGTCATCGGTCGCACCTCCGGCCTCCGCGACGGCACCGATCGATTCGCCCGATTCCAGCGCCTCGGTCATGGCGGGCAGGACCTCGAAGAGGTCGCCCTCGATGAAGTAATCAGAGAAATCCACGATGTCTGCGTCCGTGTCGGTGTTGATGCTGATGATGGTGTCCGATTCGTCCATGCCGACCTTGTGCTGGACGGCGCCGGAGATGCCGGCGGCGATGTAGACGGGCGGCTCGACCACCTGCCCGGACTCGCCGATCTGTCGCTCCTCGGTGATGTACTGCTCGACGTGGCCCTCGAACTGGTAGGAGGCCGTGATGACCCCTCGCGAGAGCCCGAGGTCGGCATCCTCGAAGGCGTCGACGAGGTCGACCCCGAGCTCGATGCCCTTGCTCGGGTCGTCCCCGATACCCCGACCGAGGGCGACCACGACCTCGCGGCCGGTGAGGTCGACGCCCTCGTCGAGCTGGTCGTGGTCGGTCACGTCGACGGAGAACCAGCCGTCGTCGAGGGGCGCGTCCCACTCGACCACCTCGCCCTCGCGCTCGGGGTCGGGCTCCGGCACGTCGAACGCGCCCGGGATGACCGAGCCACCCTGTGGGTGGAACTCGCGGTCGGGCTTGTCCAGACAGAGGATGGTCGAGTACTCGAAGCCCGAGAAGTCCGGCCGCTTCATGTGCAGGACGCGCTCGAACTCCTTCTTCGTGCCCGGCTCGCCCGTCTTCGCCGGGTTCGAGATGAGCACATCCGTGATATGAAGGTCCGAACAGTCCGAGGCGAGCCCGGAGTCGAGTTCGGCCTGCACGGTCGCGGAGAGGTCGCGGCCGTTGTTCGTCGCCGGGAACAGGACGTAGCGTGGCTCGTCGTAGCCGTGCCACTCCACGTCCGGCCGGTCCTCGCGGCCGTGCGGGTGACCGGTGCCCCGCGCGGCGTCGACGAATATCTCGGTGTACGGCTTGTGGAGGAACCGGTCGAGCCGCGGGTCCTCCTGGTACAGCGCGACGTCGGCGCCGTACTCGATGGCGAGCTCGGCCTGTTCCTGGATGTCCTCGCCCACGACGAGCGCGATGACCTTCTCGTCGGCATCGTAGTCGTCGTTGTAGTCGTCCATGAGCTGCCGGGCCTTCCCCAGCATCTCCTTCGAGACGTCGATGAGTTCGCCCTGCTGGGTCTCACAGTAGACCCACATGTCGCGGTACTCGCCGTCCTCGACGGCGCGGACGTGGCGCTTGTCCGCGGTCGGATGGTCGAGGTCGGGGTGGCGCTCCTCGGGTGTCTTGGGTTCTTCCTCGGCCGCCTCCTCGTCGGCGTCTTCGTCCTCCGTGACGGAATCGAGGCGGTTCTGTATCTGTGTCTTGACGCCACCGCGGTCCTCGCCGGCCTCCTCCGTCTCGAGCAGCTCGCGGAGTTCGTCGGGGTCGTCGATGTCACGGATGGCGTTGGCCGCCTCCGCCGTCGACATGTCGGTGAGGTCGGGCAGGCCGTCCGGTTCCTCGTCCTCTTCCTCCAGCTTCTCGATGCGGCTCTCGATGACCTGCTTGACCGGCGCCCGGTCCTCGCCCGCTTCCTCGGCCTCGAGGATGGCGCGCAGTTCGTCGGCGTCGTCGATGGCCTGGACCTTCGGACCGATCTCGGAGATGTCGTGCTCTGAGGGGTCGAATTCAGGCATGGTCAATCACCCGCCGCCTCGCTGGCCCCGGCGGCGTGGGGTTGCAGTTCCTCGAGCACCGATTCCATCCCCTCGGCGTCGTCGGCATCGACCATCGTGGCCTCGCGTTCCGCGGGCGGCTTCGGAATCGGGTCGACGGACTCGACGATGGTCGGTGAGCCGTCCAGCCCGATGAAGTCCGGGTCGAGGTTGAGCGCCTCGTGGTTCCAGACGGTGAGGTCGTCCTCGAAGTCGGGCGCCCGCTCCTGGGTGTCCGCGCGGAGGTCCTTGTGCGTGAGTCGCTCGCCCGCCGTTCGATAGGAGGGCTCGAACTCGGGGTCCATCACGATGAGGGCCGGCATCGGCGCCTCGACGGTCTCGATCTCCTCGATATCACCCTCGACGAGCCGCTTCACGCGGACGGTCTCGCTCTCCTCGTCGACGTCCAGCGCGACGACGTGGGTGACCATCGGGATGTCCAGGCCCCACGCCGTCTGCGGCCCGGTGTGGCCCGTCTCCCCGTCGGCCGTCTTGAAGCCCGCGAACAGCAGGTCCGGCATCTCCTCGAGCTTCTCGATCCCCGTCGTCAGGGTGATGGCCGTCGCCCACGTGTCGGCCGCGGCCATCTCGCGGTCGCTCAGCAGGTAGAGGTCGTCGGCGTACACCGACTCCATCGCCTCCTGGAGCACCTCCTTGTACCCCGGCGGGCCCATGCTCATCACGCTCACGGTCCCCCCGTGGCGGACCTTCGTCTGGAGCGCCCCCCGGAGGGCGTGCTTGTCGTTCGGATTCATCACCGTCGGGGTCTTGCCGCGCTCCAGGTGGCCGTCCTCGTCGAACGAGACCTGGCCCTCCCTGAAGTCGGGGACCCCCTTGGTCAGAACTACCGTGTGCATCGGTATCAAATCACCTTCGGGCAGTGACTCCCCCGGCATCCTAATAGCTCTTTATTATGTCTCTGGACTGTAACTACCAGCCCGTTGCCGACAGTGCGGGGCGGCCGTATTCACGGTCCAGAACCTCGCCCTCACGCGATTTACCCTCGCTCGAAGCGATACAGTAAGCAATCATTCATTTCGTGGCCCGGGCGCTTCGTGCAGTTATTGCCGGAAAGCGTCACGAGAACGGCAGGAATCGTTCCGGCGTCGGCCGGGGGACGGTCGTCCGCTTCCGGAACGGGGCCTCTCGGCTGTCGGACAGAATTCGCACCGAGCGGGTGTCCGCGACGTGGTCGTCGGGGAGAGAACGGCTACCCGGCCGCGGCTAGCTCCGGCCTTCGCGGCTGGGGTCCACGTCGATGGCGTCGACGGGGCAGACGTCGACACAGATCATGCAGTCGATACAGGAGGCCTCCTCCGCGGGGTCGGCCTTGATCTCGCTCTCGGGGTGGCCCGGCGTGTCGACCCACTCGAACACGTCGACCGGGCAGTCCTCGAGACAGGCGCCGTCGGCGAGACAGATGTCGAAGTCGACGGCGACGTGTGTCCCGTGGATACCCAGCGTCTCGGGTTCCTCGACGGGGCCCCACACGTCGTGTCCGTTGTGTTCGTCGACGACTTCGCGCGTATCCTCGAACTGGGGGTCGATGGCCATTGTCGGTTGGTAGCATACCGGGAAGGGACTTAAACTTGTACCCGAAGGGCCCACCGTGTGCGGGTCAGGGCCACTCCTCCTCCCGCCCCTCGATGGGTTCGGCGACCACGCCGTCCCGTGTCGCCATCCCGCGTGCGTGCGCCGTGCAGACCTCCCGGTCGGCGTCCCAGGGGATGCGCAGGCGAACCGCCGCCTCGCGGTCACAGTCCGGCTCGGCGCAGGTCACGACCGTCGCTTGCACCCCGTCGGTTACAATCGTTCCGGCGTGCGGTCGGGCCGCGTCAGGGCGTCGCCCTACTGCTCCCAGGTGGCGAGCGTGGTCGAGTCCCCGTTGGGGCCCTCCCAGACGACCTTGACCGTGTCGTCGCTCCCGACGCCGGTCGCGGTGTACGTGGCTCCGGCGCTGAAGTAGTCATCCGTGTCGGTATCCCCCGTCCAGTCGGGCGTCTTCGGCCCGTTACTGTGGCCCTTGATGGTGACCCGGTCCTCGCGAACCTCGTCGCCGTTCGCGTGCGTGATCTCCAGCGTGCTCGCGCCGGAGTCGTAGTCGAACTCGAACTCCGCGTTGGGTGCGGTGTCCATCTTCCGTTCCTCGAGGCCAAGTGCGAATCCAGCTACGATAGTGGCCAGGACGACCGTGATGGCGACCATCAGGATGACCCCGATGACCGGGGAGACCCCGTCGTCTGTCCGCACGTGTCCGAGGTGCATACCCACCCATGACACTGGTCCGTATTTGTGATTCGGCACGTATCGAGGGTCGAAACGGGCGCTTCGAGGGGCCGAGTTCAGGTATCGGGGGCCTCCCAGATGGTCAGGGTGGCCGAGTCGTCGTCGTTGGCCCAGAGGACGCGGATTTCGTCGTTGGAGTCGATAGCGACGCTCGTCGTGCTGCCTGCCGAGATATCGGTCGGGTTGCCGCTGGTACAGGCGGTCCATGTCTCGGAGCTGCCACCATCGCTAATCGTCACCTGGTCCGTGGGAATCTCGTCGCCGCTCGCGTGGGAGATATCGACCATCCGGATGACCTGGATAAATCAACGCACCATTCAGAACACCGGAGGGCCAGGGCAAGATACAGGCATCCTCCCCTCGTAGCAGGGAGTGATGGACCAGTGTGACCGGTGCGGCGGGTCGGTTGCCCCGGGTGGAGAGTGGATCGAAGTGAACCACCACCACGCCCACATGACCTTCGGAAGCACGTTCTGCTGTGGGGCGTGTGCCGCCGCCTATCTCGAGGACGGCCTGGAGGACGGTATCGAGGACCGGGTCGGGTCGGAGACGGACGGCTTCGAGGCCTGAACCGACCGGCGGGCCGTGAGATTCGTCAGATGGTTTTTGCGGCGG
>Ga0207757_101167_pt1 | contig 12359 bp, 16 predicted proteins | sample A23P3SouthBayCA_2_FD_187752 | JGI IMG/M metagenome (GOLD analysis project Ga0207757, IMG submission 187752) | Aerobic enrichment media microbial communities from Eden Landing Ponds, California, USA - A23 P3 (2) (SPAdes) | ecosystem: Environmental > Aquatic > Marine > Unclassified | place...
AAGCCTTCGCCTCGTCGGCCGCCTATGCGGCGGCCTCTTCGGCGAAGACATCGAGAACTCACTCCGTTCGTTCTCGGGCGTTCGCTCGCTACGCTGTCGCTTCGCTCGCGAACACGTCGTCGTACTCGCCGGCGTCGATCTTCTCCTTGAAGTCACGCGGGTTCTCGCCCTCGATGGTGACGCCCAGCGAGGTGCAGGTGCCCGCGACCTCCTTGGCCGCGCCCTTGGCGTCGTACGCGAGCAGGTCGGGGAGCTTCTGCTCGGCGACCTTCTTCAGCTGCTCGACGGACATGTCCGCGACGAAGTCCTCCTGGGGTTCGCCACTGCCCGTCTCGAAGCCGAGTTCGTCCTTGATGAGCGCCGCCGTCGGCGGGACACCCACGTCGATGGAGAACGAGCCGTCGTCCTCGTACTCGACGGTGACGGGGACCTCGGTCCCGTCGAACGCCTCGGTCTGTTCGTTGATCTCGTTGACGACCGCCTGCACGTCCACCGGGGTCGGCCCGAGTTCGGGGCCGAGCGGCGGGCCAGGGTTGGCCTGCCCGCCGGGGACGAGCACTTCGATAGTTCCAGCCATACGCATCGAAACCCACGCGGCGGGTTTAAGCGTTATTTCTTCGGGGCGCCCGTGTGGCCGCGACCCAGCCACCGCCACGACCACGGTCCGCGATCACGGCCGGATGTTGACCAGCACGATACCGACGACGCAGGTGGCCGCCACCAGCAGACCCACCTGCTCGAGTCCAGTGTCGAAGACGTACGCGAGGACGGTGTGGAGCAGTCCGACGAAGGCGATACCGCCCAGGAGGAGGCTCATCGCGAGCGCCCGCTTGTCCATGTGGCGACGAGTCGCCGCGGCGGCATAACGCCCGCGGAAGCGGCCGAGGGCGCGTCGGGTCCCACTCCCGCGGCAGCGACGGCGGACCCCTGTACGACGGTCACGTTCGTGGTCCGAACGGGAACGCCTTTGAGTCCGCGTGGCCGACACGGGAGTAATGGGCCTGGAAGAGGAGATCGAGGCGATCGAGGAGGAGATCTCCGAGACGCCGTACAACAAGTCCACGGAGGCCCACATCGGGCGGCTGAAGTCGAAGCTGGCCAAGAAGAAGGAGAAGCTCGAACAGCAGTCCGGCTCCGGCGGCGGTGGCGGCTACGCCGTCGAGAAGACCGGCGACGCGACGGTCGCGCTGGTCGGGTTCCCGTCGGTCGGCAAGTCGACGCTGTTGAACGCGCTCACCAACGCCGACAGCGAGGTCGGCTCCTACGAGTTCACCACGCTCGACGTCAACCCGGGGATGCTCAAGTACCGCGGTGCGAACATCCAGCTGATGGACGTGCCGGGGCTCATCGAGGGCGCCGCGTCCGGGCGCGGCGGGGGCAGAGAGGTCCTCTCGGTCGTCCGGACCGCCGACCTCGTCCTGTTCGTCCTCTCGGTGTTCGAGATCGACCAGTACGAGCGCCTCAGCGAGGAGCTCTACAAGAACAAGGTTCGCCTCGACACCGAACCCGCCTCCGTCTCCATCACCAAGACCGGGCGCGGGGGTATCAAGCTCACCACCTCGGACAAGGTGAGCCTCGACGACGAGACCATCGAGGGCATCCTCCGGGAGTACGACTACATCAACGCCGACTGCACCATCCGCGAGGACCTCACCATCGACGAGCTGGTCGACGCCCTGCAGGACAACCGGGTCTACCTCCCCTCGCGGGTCTGTGTCAACAAGACCGACCTCATCGAGCCCGACTACAAGGACCAGGTCGACGCGGACCTCCGCGAGCACGGCATCGACCCCGAGAACGCCGTCTTCATCAGCGCGGAGGCCGAGAAGGGCCTCGATTCGCTGAAGGAGGCCATCTGGGAGTCGCTCGGGCTCATCCGTATTTACATGAACAAGCCAGGCCGCGGCACCGACTACGAGGAGCCGCTCATCCTCACCGAGGACGCCAACACCGTCGACGACGCGCTCGACCGGCTCGGCGGCTCGTTCGACGAGCGGTTCAAGTTCGCCCGCGTCACGGGCGAGTCAGCCAAACACGACGAACAGCAGGTCGGGCGCGACCACGAGCTCGCCGACGAGGACGTGTTGCGCATCGTCGCACGGAAGTAGGCTTCCCGCTCCGTTCGCTCCCGGGGGCACGTCTCGCCCGGAACGACACGCTTACCGGACCGAGACCACAGACGACGGTAACGACCACTCGCGCATGCTGACCGAGAACCACGACGAGGACACACCCGAGGCCGAGCCCGCCCCCGCGACACGTGCCGACATCGACGCCGTCGCGCTGAAACCGACCGAACACGACCTGTCGGCGGTACCGGACCTGCCGGTCGACACCGTCGCCGTCGACTACGAGGGCCGGGACGCCGTCCCGAACGAGCGGACGCTCGCCCGCCTCGCCGACCGCTTCGACTGCTACGTCACCACGCCCGTCCGGGCGGATGGCTTCGACCCGCTGGGCGACGATTCGCTGGTCGAACGGCTGCCCGAGGCCACCCGGCGCGTCCTCGTCGCCGGCCACCCTGCGTACCTGACCGACGAGGAGCGCGAGCGCACGGTCGCGCCGCGCCTGGGTGCGGCACGCGAGCACGCCCCCGACGCCTGGGTCGGGACCGAGAGCGTCGAACGGGTCGCGCTCGCGGCCGGCGGCGTCCAGTACGAACTGCTCGCGCGGGGGACCGAGTCGGAGCTGCGGGCGCTCCGTGCCGCCGGCTTCGAGGGTGGTATCGCCCTCTACGCGCCGGTCGTCCTCAGCGACGACGAGGACGCCATCCTCGACGCCGTCGGGGACTACGCCGCCCGCCGCGCCCCCGTCCGCCGGGCGCTCCCGGACGGCGCACCGACGGATGCCACGGCGACCGGCCGCGCCCGCGAGGTCCTCTCGCAGGCGGTCCGTGACTACGCGCTCGTCGGCGACACCGCGACGGTCGCGGACCGCGTGGCCACCCTCCGGGAGGCCGGCGTCGACACTGTCGTCGGCTATCCGGCACGAGGAATCGACGAGTTCCGATAGCCACAGTCGAGTATCGGATTTAAGTCCACAGGTTACGATATTACTCCACTATCAGAGGGTTTTCAGAGATATCTGGTCGCCACACCGTCGGTGAACTGAAACCGCTCGGCCGAGACCCACGGGTATGGACGAGCGACGGGTCGCGGTCGTGGGTGCCGGCGCGGTCGGGGCGACGGCCGCCCACGACCTCGCTGACCGCGGCCGTGCGGTGACGCTGTACGAGGCCGAGACGGTCGCCGCGGGTGCGAGCGGCCGCGCGGCCGGCATCTGTTACGACGCCTTCGCGGAGGACGTGGACGCCGCCGTCGCCGACCGGGCACTCTCCCGGTTCCGCGCTCTCGACGCCGACCCCACGTTCGACTGGTCGTTCACCGCCCGCCCGTACGTCTGGCTCGCCCGCGAGGGTGATACCCGCCGCGCAGACGCCATCCGCGAGCAGGTGCCCCGGATGCAGGCCCACGGCCGTCGGGTCGAACTGCTCGACGGTGCCGACCTCGAGACCGAGTTCCCCGCGCTCCGGGCCGACATCGAGGTGGCCGCCGTCGCGCGCGACGCCGGGTCCGCCGACCCCGGCGCCTACACGAGGGGGATGGCCGAGCGGGCCGTCGCTGCGGGCGTCACACTCCGCGAGCAGGCTCCCGTCGAACTGCATGCCGGCGACGATCACCCACGCGTCGTCACGGCCGACGGGTCGGCGACCTACGATACGGTCGTCGTGGCCGCGGGCGCGCACACGGCGCGACTGCTGGGGGACGCCGGCCTGCCCGTGCCCAGCAAACCGTACCGCGTGCAGGCGGCGGTCACCGAATCGACGCCGCTGTCCGGGCGCGTTCCGCAGCTGTACGACGCGACGGGTGGGTTCTACTGCCGCCCACGGGGAGCGGGGCTGCTCGTCGGTGACGGCACCGAACCCGTCGAGCGCGACCCGGACGACTGGAATCGGGACGCGGACGACTGGTTCGTGGCGGACTGTACCGACCACCTCCGGCGCGCGTTCGGTGAGGAACCGCCCGGGGAGACGCCGGCCGTGGACCGCGCGTGGGCGGGCCTCTGCACCGCGACGCCGGACGGGAACCCATTGCTGGGCGAGCGCGCGCCCGGCGTGGTCGTCGCGGCGGGCTGGCAGGGCCACGGCTTCATGCGCGCGCCGGCGCTGGGCGAACGCATCGCTCGCGGCGTCTGCGATGGCGAATGGCTCGACCCGTTCGACCCGGCGCGGTTCGACGGCGACGAGTCGTTCGACATCGTCGAGGGGATGATCGTGGAGGGATCGTGAACGGGCGACGCCGAACGGGGCGCCGCACTACTCGTCGATGTCGGGGTCGTCGGGGGATGCCGCCCCGTCGTCTTCGTCGCCCGCGTCGATCTCGACCGGGTCGTCCCCGCGCCTGGGGACGCGGATGCGGACGGTCCCGTTCTCGGTGAGCGTCGCCTCCGCGGCGTCGACATCCACGTCGGCGCCCTCCGGGAGCGCGACCTCGCCGGACAGCGAGAGCCCTCGGCCGGGGACGTGCGTCTCGAAGCCCTCCTGGAACTCGCGGAAGCGGTCGATACGGACCGCGACGACGTTGCCCTCGTAACGGACCTGTACGTCCGCTCCCTCGGCACCGGGGGCGTCGAAGACGACGAGGTAGGCGTCGTCGGACTCCAGCAGGTCGGCGGCGAGCGGGCGTCGCTCCTGGACGCGCGCCGAGGCGCGCCCGATGCCGTCGAGGACCGCCTCCCCGACGGACTCGCCGACCTCGCGGAGCGACGGCAGGTCGACGCCGGACCCGGAGTCGGACTCGGAGTCGGCCGCCTCGAACTCCTCGTCGAACGCCTCCTCGAACGATTCGTCGAAATCGTCGTCGAAGTCGTCGGCGTCGCTCACGCGTGGATCGCCTCCACCTCGCCGCCGCAGTAGGGGCAGCTGAACGCCTCGGCACCGGTCCCGTCGGGCATGTTGTAGGTGTAGTGAAGCTCCGCCATATCGAGGTCGCAGCCGTCGTCCGCGCACTTGATCTCGAGCGTCTTGGGCATATCCGCCCTAGGCCCGCACGACGTATCAAACTCCCGGGCGGGGCAATCCACGGTCTCCCAGGCCAGCCCACGAGACACGAGCGACGGGTTCTCGGTGGCCGCGGTCCCAGTCCCCCCGTGCGCGTCCACGGTGTCGACTTCAGCGGGAGCGCGGAACCGGGCGACGATATCTGGATCGTCTCCGGGTGGTGCCCCGACGGCGAGCGACCTGACACTCCGGAGGGCGAACGGGGCGGGAGTCACCGAGCACGGGACGACATCGACCTCCGGGTGACGGACGCCCACCCGGCGAGCGAGGCGTTCGGTGTCACGGGCCGGGAACCGGTCCTGCACGAGCTCCGCGAGTTCATCGCGGGCGCTGCCGGGGCGGCCACGGCCCGACAGGTCACCGGCCTGGACTGCTCGTTCGGACTGCCCCGCGCGGTGCTTCCCGCCGCCGTGACCGCGAGCGACGACTGGCGAGCCACGCTGGACTGGGTCCGCGAGACGTTCGCGGCTGATGATGCCCGGTCGTTCCAGTCAGCACTGAAGGAGCGGGCACGGGCGAGCGACGCCGAGGGTGTCGAACTGAAGCGTGCCACCGACGGACCGACCGGCGCCTCCTCGCCGTACTCGTTCATCACGCGCTACCAGACGCTCCACGGCCTGCGCGAGGTACTGTGGCCCCTGGTCGAGCGCGACGCGGTGGCCGTCCCTCCGATGGCCACCCGGAACGACGAGCACCCGTCGCTCGTGGAGGTGTATCCGGCCGGCACCCTGCGCGACCTCGGACTGCCCGACCGCAAGTACAAGGACGACCCCACGTATCCCGAGGCCCCGGCACGGCGCGAGCGCATCCTCGACGGCCTGCTCGACCGTGGCGTGCGACTCGACGGCGTCCCCCGCGAACGACTGCTGGCCGACTCGGGCGGCGACGCACTCGACGCGCTCGTCGGGGCGGTCGCCGTGGCGCGGAACCGTGCGGCTGGTTTCGCGGTCGACGACGGGCGCTACGACCCCGTCGAGGGGTACATCTACGTGTAGCCGCCCCGTACATCCGGTCCGTGGGCGGCCGTGGGCGATTCGCTCGCTCGCATAACAGGAACGACCCATGACCGGCGTACAATTTATCATGCACAAATCGCTAGGACCGGACGGACATGGGCTTCGGGAGCTACGACGAGTCGGAACAGGAGAACCAGGAGATAGACACCGACTTCGAGGACGAGGAGGGGATGAACACGGCCGAACACGACCACCGCGGCGACGTGGAGTACGAGTTCGGCGACACGGACCGCGACGAGTTGCTGAACAAGCTCGAGGAGATCAAGGACCAGAAGAACGAGCAGGGGTCCTGAGGTGAACCAGGGGGTTCGCGCGCTGGGGGTCGCCGAGTCGACCGGCGGCGGCCGCCGCGCGACCGTCGCGGGAAGCGTCGTCCGCGCGGACCGCACCTTCGACGACCTCGTTCTCGACTCGTGGACGGTCGGGGGCACGGACGCCACCGACACCGTCATCGACTGCTGGGAGCAACTCGACCGCGAGGACATCCGCTACCTGCTGGTGGCGGGCATCGCGCCCGCCTGGTTCAACGTCCTCGACCTGCAGGCCATCCACGACGCCACGGAGCGGCCGGTCCTCTCGGTCTCGTTCGAGGCCAGCGAGGGGCTGGAACCCGCACTCCAGGACGCGTTCGGCGACGACCCCGAGGCGCTGGAGGTCCGGCTGGCAACGTACGACCGCCAACCGCCGCGCGAGCGCGTGGAGGTGAACGGGGAGACCTGCTTCGTCCGGGCGGTCGGCTGCGAGGCCGCGGAGGCCCGCGAGGTCGTCGACGGGTTCACGCCCGAGGGCGGCCGCCCCGAACCCGTCCGCGTGGCCCGGCTCTGTGCTCGCGGGGGCGACGATTTCCGCCACCGCCTGCCCGATGGCGACTGACTCCGGCCCGTCCCGCGGCGACCGCGGGGGCTTAGTGACGGCCGCGAGTCCGCCACCATATGAGCGAATCGCTCCCCGGCGAGATGGAGGGACTCGAGGTGACCGACTGTGCGGCGTGCCCGGAGCTGTGCGAGTCGCGCTCGCGCATCGTCAACGGTGTCGGGCCCGCGGACGCGGACCTGGTGTTCGTCGGTGAGGCCCCGGGCGCCAACGAGGACGAGCAGGGCGAGCCGTTCGTCGGCCGCTCGGGCGACGTGCTGACGGAGGCGCTCCGGGACCGCGGACTGGCGCGCCGCGACGTCCGCATCACCAACTGCGTGCGCTGTCGGCCGCCGGACAACCGCGACCCGAAGGGGGCGGAACTCACGAACTGCAAGGGGTATCTCGCGGCGGAGCTGGAGCAGGTCGACCCCGAACTCGTCGTGACGCTGGGCAAGGTCCCCGCCCAGCACCTGCTGGAGCGCTCTGTGGCGGTGACGAAGGAGGCCGGGACCGTCCACGACGCACGCGTCGGGGAGGGGAGCTATCGTGTCCTGCTCTGTGTCCACCCGGCCGCGACGCTGTACGACCGGAGTCAGGAGAGCACGTTCGCGGACGCGCTGGACGAGGCGGTCGCACTGGCGGGGCTCGACGAGGATGGCGGGGGACAATCGCGACTGGGCGAGTTCTGAGCCGGTCAGGTGGCCCGAGGTCAGGTGGCCCGGGTGACGACGACGCGGATATGGCTACCGGTGCTCGTCTGTGCCCTGCTGGGAGACTGACTCTCTCCCCGGAGGACGTAGCTCGACGGGTCCACGTCCTCACCACCGACCGTCACCTCCACGTTGTACTCGGGGTCGGAGTCCTCGTAGGTCGTCCCCTGGAAGGTGATGGAGTCGTCGGTCACGCCGATGCCGACCGTGTCCATCGCGTACTTGAGGGTGACGCCCTCGCCGTGAACGTGCCAGATGCGTCCGTTCCCACCCTCGAAGTGCCAGTAGTCGTCCCGCAGCTGGTACTGGTCCGTCGAGAAGTCGGGACTCTGACCGAGTACGGTCACGTTGATGGTCCCGTGGCCGTGGACCGCCCCGAGGTTGTGGGGTGTGGTCGCGCCGCCGGAGCCCGCGAAGAAGACGAGATAGCCGATGATGGCGGCGGCGAACACGACGATGGCCCCGAGGGCGATGGGACCAGCGGCGTCCGACAGCGTGCTCTCGTCGTTCCCCTCCAGACCGACCCGTCGCCGGTCGATAGGCCCCAGCTCACCCTCGTGTTCGGCTTTCAGATGTTTGTGATATGCCTTCTCGCTCCCGAAGGACTCCTCACAGTAATCACAGTCCGACATTCGTTGCCGCCCGTTCGCTGCCGACCGATTCAAGCGTTACGGTGGTGTGTGCGCCGGACGACGCCGATTCCTCAGTCGATCCGGAGCTCGTAGCGCTTCTCACGTGCGTCCCGGAGCGAGAACGCCTCGCTGACGACGCCGGCCTCTCCCAGCCGCCCGACGGCGTACCGGACGGTCCGGGGCGGCAGCCGGGTCTCCTCGGCGATCTCGGTCCCACTCAGTGTGCCCTCGTGTTCCAGCACGCGGGCCACCAGCTTCGCGCTCGCCGGGAGGTCGGCGACGGTCTCCCAGTCGGGCGTGCGCTCGGCACCGGCCTCGGCGTCGCTCCGTTCGTCCACCGCCAGCGCGTCGGTTCGAGCCATGGACGGACCTTCCGACGCACCCACAATAATAATTTCGAGTTTGGATATAACTCTAGAGAATAACGTCGTGAGCGGGGGTCTCTCGCCGGGAGGGCGCCGAGGCGCCGCCCATGGCGGGTCGTGGCGGGGGTTTCCGGGTGTGCTGACCCGAAACCTCTTATGAGTACACCCCCCTACTTGCAGTCAATGACCGACGCCGTGGACGATGTCGAGATGCCGTACGACGAGAACGCCTCCCAGCAGGAGAAGGTGGAGGCGCTTCGTGAGCGGTTAGAGGTGCTGGAGGGGCAGAACGAGGAGATGCGGGACAAGCTCCTCGACGCCAGTGCGGAGAACAACAAGTACCAGCAGAAGCTCGAGCGACTCACCCACGAGAACAAGAAGCTGAAGCAGTCGCCGCTGTTCGTCGCGACGGTGCAGGAGCTGACGGGTGAGGGGGTCGTCATCAAGCAGCACGGGAACAACCAGGAGGCGCTCACCGAGGTCACCGACGAGCTGCGTGACCGCCTCGAACCCGACGACCGCGTGGCGGTCAACAACTCCCTGTCCATCGTGAAGGTGCTGGACGACGAGACGGACGTCCGGGCCCGCGTGATGCAGGTCGAGCACAAGCCGGATGTCGGCTACGACGACATCGGCGGCATCGACGAGCAGCTGGAGGAGGTCCGGGAGACGGTCGAGCTCCCGCTCAAGAGCCCGGAGATGTTCGACGATGTCGGCATCGATCCACCGAGCGGCGTCCTGCTGTACGGCCCGCCGGGGACCGGGAAGACGATGCTCGCCAAAGCGGTCGCCAACCAGACGGACGCGACCTTCATCAAGATGGCCGGCTCCGAGCTGGTCCACAAGTTCATCGGCGAGGGCGCGAAGCTGGTCCGGGACCTCTTCGAGCTCGCCCGGCAGAACCAGCCGGCCGTCATCTTCATCGACGAGATCGACGCCATCGCCGCCAAGCGGACCGAATCGAAGACCTCGGGCGACGCCGAGGTCCAGCGGACGATGATGCAGCTCCTCTCGGAGATGGACGGCTTCGACGAGCGCGGTGATATCTCCATCATCGCCGCCACCAACCGCTTCGACATGCTCGACCGCGCGATTCTGCGCCCGGGCCGCTTCGACCGCCTCATCGAGGTCCCCAAGCCCGACCCCGAGGGCCGCGAGATCATCTTCCAGATCCACACCCGCAGCATGAACGTCGCCGACGATGTCGACTACGAGGAGCTCGCCGAGGTAGCCGACGGCGCCTCCGGGGCCGACATCAAGGCGGTCTGCACGGAGGCCGGCATGTTCGCCATCCGCGACGACCGCACGGAGGTCCGCAAGGTCGACTTCGAGCAGGCCTGGGAGAAGATCCAGCAGGAGAGCGACGAGGACGAGGACGAGATCTCGAAGACGTTCGCGTAAGCTCCGACCGTTCCGAGGCTACAGCTCGTATCTTCTACAGAGTCGCCCGTTCGGACACGTACCCATCGGCCCAAACGGTCCTCGTACCGCTCAGTCCTCGTCTGGATCCTCGCCGCGCGCCCGCTTGAACATCGCCAGGGCCTGCTCGCGGCGTTCTGCGTGATCGACAATGGGCGCCGGGTAGTCCGGCGCCAGCCGTTCACGCTCTGCATCGGACAGTTCGTGCCACGAGTGGATATCGTCCGCGTTCACGCCCTCCAGCTCCGGGACGTACTGCTTGATGTACTCCGCCGCCGGGTCGTAGCGTTCGCCCTGCGTCATCGGGTTGAAGATGCGGAAGTAGGGCTGGGCGTCGGTGCCGGTGGAGGCGGCCCACTGCCAGCCGCCGTTGTCGTTGGCGGTGTCGTGGTCGACCAGCCACTCCCGGAAGTGCGCGTAGCCGTGGCGCCAGTCCAGTAGCAGGTCCTTCGTGAGGAAGGAGGCGACGATCATCCGGACGCGATTGTGCATGTACGCCTCGGCGCGGAGCTGGCGCATCCCGGCGTCGACGATGGGGTAGCCCGTCTCGCCGCGCTTCCAGGCGTCGAGTTCCCCCCTGGGCTCGTTCCAGTCGATGGGCTCCTCGTACGACTTGTAGTTCTCCGTGACGACCTCGGGGTTGAAGTTGAGGACGTGGTGGTAGAACTCCCGCCAGGCCAGCTGACTCCGGAACTCGTCGACCGACTCCCGGGCGTCCTCGTCCGGGGCGCCGGCCCGCGCCGTAGCGACCGCGTCCGACACCTCACGCACGCCGATGGTCCCGTAGTGGAGGTGCGCGGAGAGGCGAGAGGTGCAGCGGTCCGCCGGGTAGTCGCGGCGGTCGTCGTACTCGTAGACGTCGCTCGTGAGGAACTCGTCGAGCCGCTCGCGGGCGGCCTCGTACCCCGCGTCGGGGACGGCCGCCTCGGGCGCGTCGAATCCGAGGTCGGCGAGGCCGGGGATATCGCCCGGGTCGTCGGGCGCGGCGAGCTGGTTCGCTTCCGGAGCGGGGTACGGGTCGGCCTTGTCGCGGTCGCGCCACTTCTTCCAGAAGTAGGTGTAGACGGAGTAGGGCTCGCCGGCGTTGGTGGTGATGGACCCGGGTTCGTGGTGGAGCGCGTCGTGGTAGGCCGCGACCCGGACGCCCGCGTCGTCGAGCGCCGCGCGGACAGCCTCGTCACGCTCGCGGGTGAGGCCGGAGTAGCCACGGTTCCAGACCACACCGGTGACATCGAACGCGTCGGCGACCGCGGGGAGGACCGCGGTCGGGTCGCCCCGACGGAGGAGCAGGTCGCCGCCACGGTCGCGATACGCGGCGCGGAGCGACTCCAGCGCGTCCAGCAGGAACGCGACCCGTGGCGGCGATGCGTGGTCGAGCACGGCGTCGTCGAGGACGAACAGACCCAGCGCGGGCGCCTCGCCGGGAGCCGGGTCGGCGCCCTCGACGCCGGCCGCGGCCGCCAGCCCCCGGTTGTCCGTGAGCCGCAGGTCCGCCCGGTGCCAGTGGAGACGCATACCCGAACGGACTCGCGGGCGGCGCATACAGGTTCGGGTCCCCCACGGCCTCGGCCGATTCCGCCCCGCCATGGACGGTGGCTCCCGATGCCCGTGGCCCGGGCGATTTACGGACCGGGGCGTCCCAGCAGTTCGTATGAGCGACGAGACGGACACCGAGGCGACCGACAACGGCGAGTTGGAGGACGACGCTACCGGGAGCGTCCTCGAGGACGACCCCAAGAACGTCCTGGTCCCCATCGACGGTTCGACGCAGTCCGACACCGCCCTCCAGCACGCACTGGACGCATTCGACGGCGCGACGCTGACGCTGCTGCACGTCATCAATCCGGCGCGGGCGGGCTACGGCGCCCAGGCCGGCATTCCGACCTCCTCGGAGGAGTGGCTCGAGGAGGCCGAGGACGAGGCCGACGCGCTGTTCGCGGGCGCCAGGGAGCGAGCGCACGGCTACGATGTCGACATCGAGACCGTCACGGAGGTCGGGAACCCCTCGCGGGTCATCGTCGAGTTCACCGAGGACGAGGAGTACGGCATCGACCACATCGTGATGGGGTCTCACGGGCGGTCGGGGCTGTCGCGGGTCCTGCTCGGAAGCGTCGCGGAGAACGTGGTCCGGCGCTCGACCGTGCCCGTGACGGTCGTCCGCTGACCCCCGGCCACAGCGGACCGGCGTCGCCGCCGGACTTATGAGTCGGTAGTCGAAGGGCCGAACGTGGGCGAGACGAGTTCCGACCTCGGCCCGGAGACCGCGCTCGACCTCCTGAGCGCCAGCCGACGGCTCGCGGCCG
>Ga0207757_101171_pt1 | contig 12322 bp, 13 predicted proteins | sample A23P3SouthBayCA_2_FD_187752 | JGI IMG/M metagenome (GOLD analysis project Ga0207757, IMG submission 187752) | Aerobic enrichment media microbial communities from Eden Landing Ponds, California, USA - A23 P3 (2) (SPAdes) | ecosystem: Environmental > Aquatic > Marine > Unclassified | place...
CAATTGTGGCGTGCATGGGTCACTTCGGGGTAGGTACCAGAGGTGACCCTGTTTCCACAGGAGTCAGTTACGACTCTAGACGAGTTTGGGACACGACCAGATTTCTGGCCGACGATGACGTCGTCGTTCGAACACTCAGGACAAGCGAGTTCGGGGGCTGGGCGATCCCGGAGTGCATCCCGAACGCTGGTCGCCTCCTTCGTCTCGAAGCCGCGCGACCACACTGGATAGCCGTCGACGAGGATTGCTGCCCGCCACTTGTACGCGTAGGAGTCCGGGGCACGATGCAGGACTGCTCGCGCTCCAGTCTCCGTGTTTCGATATGCCAGCGTGGGTGTTCGACTCTCACGTGTCCAGTTGGTGATTCGAGGCATGGTCACTCAGAAATGGACGTCTGCCGGCACGATCCAGCACGTCTCGCGCTCGCCAGTAGCCTCGAGGAGGCGATCGAGGTGTCCACGATGGCGGATCCCAGTCGCGTGTTGATCATACAGGCAGATCGACGGGCCACGGGAGGCACCGACGCGCTGGAAGGCGTGCCGATCGAGGCCCTCATCGCGCATGATCTCATCGTCGCTGCGTTCCTCAAGTGCTTTCTTCACCCGGTCTAGGTTTCGTTGGAACGTTTCCGTCGTGGTCTCCCAGGCCCGCTCAAGGAGTTCTTCGCCTTCGTCGGACGTAACGGGTGCAGCTGTCGGTAGGTTGCCCCACCGTGCTTTTCCAGCCACTGTTGTCTCCTCGTCGTCGAAAGTGACGTAGTAGTCGAACACCGCACAGGAATTCGGCTCCGCGCCAACCAGTCGATCGAACACGGTCTCTCCGGTTGACAGTGCCTCGTTTGCTGTCGATGCCTCTACCAGTGCGTAAATGATCATATGCATCTGGGATACCTCACTGCCCGACGCTCTGGTCAGTGTTCGCTTGATCCCACCCAGTGCGCCGGCACCCATCACCGGCGCAGAAAATCACTGGAGTGCACCAGTCTCACGGAATAGAGTGATCCGGATCGGTAGTGGTCGTCAGGTCGCTCGACTCGTCGATAGCTTCAAAAAGACCGCGGGTGTCCTTGGAAACTTGCACCTCTGCCTCGAGTGGAGTTGCTGGTTAGGGAGCATATGACAGACAGACTCGCAAGTAGTTTGTTTCAACCCCTTTTTGATTGAAGCAACTGGCAAGTAGATGTGCGAACTGAACGGGGAACGCTTAGTCTCGTCCGCGTGCTTTCCCAACGCTTGTTTAGCTAGGTGACGACACTGCTCAACAAAGTCGAGGAGATTGACTTCCATAGGTAAAAGTCGATTTCCTTGGCTTCACACCTCTAACGCGGTGATATCGACTGATTAGATCGATATTCAACAGAGAAAAATAAAAGATAGGTTACTGGACTCAGTTCGATACTTCGGCCCTCAATACGATACTGTTCGAGTCGAAATCGTCTCTAAGTTCGAATGTCCGGTGGAACTATCTCTGTTCTTATTGGGGGATCGGTGCGCTAGTCGGAGTCAGAGGCTACTACGATGAATCACGAATCACTCTCGATCACGGACAGCGAGGCGTCGACGCGGCGAACGTTCATGAAACAAAGCGCTGCAGCCACGGCCGGATTGGCTCTCGTTGGCGCGGGAACGAACACGGTGGCGGCCCAGAGTCTCGACGACGCGTGGAAGGCACTCATCTTCGCCAACAACTTCCATCCCGAAGCGCGGTTCGCCATCGTCTCCGGCGTCGTCGAGTGGACGCCCACCTACGGAGACATTCAGGATAGCTGGTTCTCAGAGTACAACACCCACCACATTCGGTGGCTCAACAGCGGCGAGATCGTTCCGCTGTTCATCGCCGAGGAAGCCAATATCGGCGAGAACAATCCGGATCTGGGATACATCCCGGAGCCCGAAGAAGGTCAGGACAGACCGCAGGTGTTCGAGATGAACCAGGAGTGGACGCCGTTAAGCGACAATCAGCGGCTCATCACCGTCAACGCGAACCCCATCAGCGATGAGGTCGCGGAGTCGATTCTCGAGAGCGACGACTGGTGGCAATCCGGCTGAACTACCGCTGGCGAGAACGCCACGACGACTGCCGGCGAACGGATCTCTACGCCGTGAAGCAGGAACTCCGCCGATGCAAACTCCACAATTTCGAGGAGTGTAGCGAGGTCTTTGCGAGTGAAATCTTGTCCTCTGAGCAGCGGGCAGCGAGACGCGGGCGTCTCGCCAGGCGCAGGACTCGAGGCGCTCGCAGCGCGTTGACGACACGCAGACGACGTGCTGCGGTGCATCCGCGGACGGTTCACCGTCGGGATGTGGCCGATGGTGAACCTCGCGATTGGCTCGCCACGTTTGCACTCGATCACGAACACGCGACCGGACGGCAGCAGCGTTATCAGATCCTGCGCTGTCCACCAGCGCTCGAAGTCCCCCAACATCCAGACGACGTACATCACCGACGGGATTCGCGTTATGACTGCTGATATCGGAAGTACAAGAGTGTCTGTCGGCCGCGGTCACTCTCCAAGGAGATCGCTACCGAGGGAGGGGAATATCATATGCGCGAAATGGACTGTGAGGACGACGACGATCGGGCCGAGGAAGAGTCCGTACCAGCCGAAAGCGAGGGTCCCGAGGAAGTATCCGAGGAGAACCAGTCCCATGTGAACCCCGCTTCGCGCAGACAGGTACGACCGCGCGAAGAAGTCGGGGATGGTGTCGACGACGACGAACGTGAGAACGAGGAACGCGATCGGGTGCCACAGCGGCGTCGACGTCGTCACTGCGAGTCCGAGCAGGACTAGTCCGTACGGGACGTAGACTATCTTCATCCCGACGGCCGGTATCAGCGTCCCGATCCCGATGAGCAGCGAGAGCAACACCGGCGTGGCGACGACGGCCCCTCCCGATGCGAGATAGTTGAGACCAGTGTACGTTGCGGCGGCTGTCACGGCGGCGACCGCAATAACTGCGAGATTACTGAGAAAGATCGTCTCGAGGTCGTCGTCGACTGCCTCGATGTACGAGACGATCTCGTCGTCGTGGTCGATGCTCTCGTAGAACCACCGTCGTACCTTCTGGTCGTCACGCAAGAGATAGAAGAGAACTGTGAGCATGAGGAAGAACCGAGCGAGAACCGAGAAGACGAACCCGGCGATCGATCGCAGCCGTCCCAGGGTGTCCAGCGTGCCCTGGGGAACGACGCTCCCGATCGAGCCACTGGTGCCAGCCGTGAGCACCTCCCGGAGTCGATCGATGTTGCCCGCCCTGGCCAATCGCAAATACGGCTGGAGCAGCGACCGGTACGCCTCGAGGTCGCTCGAGGCGAGAAACTGATCCAGTTCGCGGAGTGCGACGACGCCCGCGTAGGCGACGACGGCCGCCATCGGGATGACGACGAACAGTATCGTGACCGTCGCCGTCACGTTCGGGTGGTCGATGACGCGGTCGAGTTGGCGATACAGTGGACGCGTTGCGTAGTAGACGAATATCGCGAAGAGCAGGGTCCCCACGTATCTGAAGAGGGCAATGCCGATCAGTGCCGCGATCACCAACCCGACACCAACCCAGAGGAGACGCTTGCCGTCCCATCCGTCGAAAACGGCCATGGTCACTCACACGGGCACAAATCGGAAGAATGCCGGTATTGAAAGAGAAGACTGTCTCGAGTTCGTTTCTGACGCCGATGCCAATCAGAACCAACCTCAACCATATGGGCCAGGAACGGACTCCAGTCAGCAATATAAATCGACACATCACTGTCAGCGGCAGCTATCTCCGTCGACGATAGGGCCCAGATCACGTCCGTCGATCCGTTGGCTACGGACGTTCATCTCCATTGAATAGTTGCAAACTTGGCTGCGGATTTTAGTGTCTCCGAACCGAGTTGGTACGCTGTGGCGCTCGAGAACCTCGTCCGTGACGAGCGGATGAACGCCGTCATCGGATGGTTGCTGACGGGTATCGTGGTGTTAGGTGCTATTGAGAGTGTTCTTACAGGCGTTCTACTCTGGGGCGGGTTCGAGCTAGTCATCGTCGCTACGGTATCAGTACCAGCGCTAATCACCGGCGACTGGACGTCGATGGTTTCTTGGCCGCTCTTGGCAGTCGCTACGCTCACTGTCGTTGTCAGTGTGGCTGGATTTCCGTCCGAGACGGTGGTGTATCTCGCCGTTGCGACACTCGCACTCATCGTCGTCGTCGAACTTGAGACGTTCGCATCGGTTGACCTAAGCCGTCGGTTCGCTGTCGTCTTTGCAATGCTGACGACGATGGCGCTCCAGGCGCTCTGGACCGTCGCACAGTTCTACTCGGATCAGTGGCTCGGGACCAAGTACCTGCGCTCGCAGACCGAACTCCAGTGGGATTTCGTCATCGTCACCGTCGTGGGCCTCGTTCTCGGCGCGCTCTTCCAGTGGTACGCCGGTCGATTCGAGCCGGCGGGTACCGTCGCTCGAGCCGCGAACGGAGCGGACTCACCATGATGCTCGGTGACGCGCTGGGGCTGACAGATTCCCAGGAGCGCCGTATCGTTCGAGGCCTGCAACTTGTGCTCATCTCGCTCCTCGGTTACGGTGGAGCGACGTTTCAGTTCGGAATCACTGGAACGGCGGGGTTTGCCCTCGGGATAACGCTCCTGCCGGCGTGGTTGCGCCGGGAGTACGGATACTCAATGGACGCCGGACTTGTCCTCTGGATCACCACCGCCGTGATCCTTCACACGATGGGATCGCTCTGGCTCTACAAAGAGTACCAGTGGTACGACGAGATCGCCCATATCGTCTCGGCATCAGTCATCGCAGGACTGGGGTATGCGGCCTTTCGGGCGTTCGAACTCCACTCAGATGAGCTGAACGTCTCATCGACGTTTCGATCCGTGTTCATCGTCATCTTCGTCCTCGCGATCGGTGTCTTCTGGGAGGTACTGGAGTTTGCCCTCGGCGGCGTGGTAGTCACGGTCTATGGCATCGACGATATTGTTACCGATTTCGTGTTCAACGCAGTTGGCGCAGTGATCGTCGCAATCTGGGGAACAGGATCCGTCAGTGAACTCGTCGGATTCTTTCGGCGACGACTTCGTTCCAAGCCTGAGAACTAGATCCCTGCAGACGTTCGATCGATGGCACTGCAAACGACTGCAAAAGCCAGCACGAGGTCTATCCGAAGACGGCATGAATGACTGACCGTCCGAGAGGACAGTGATTCAGCATGAACGACCAACCTGGCCGGAAATCGCGACGGTGGTTCGTAAAGGCGGGGACGGTCACTGCGGCCGCGCTGGGGCTCGGAGTGACCGGAAACGCAGTGGCACAGGAGACAACGACTGAAAACGGTGACGGGCAGTTTCGAGCGGCGATCACGACCGGCGAGATGTACTTCTCGGGCGCCGTCTTCCGGGTCGTCTCGCCAGCACTGCAGGACGCCCCCGTCGTGGACAACCCAGACGTCCTGCAGAATCACAATGTGCGCGTCATCGAACATTTCAACACGACCGAGGAAGGGTATCTCTTCGTGCCTCAGGATGCACAGATCGAAGAGGGGGAGGAGTACGTGTTCGACGACCGGTTATCGTCGCCGACCGAAGACGAGTTAGCGATCTCCGATCTCGTGCGTGTCCAGTACCGACCGCTCACCGGAGAGGACCTCCCCTTCGAACTCGAGATCCAAGAGGACTTCGAGATTCTGGACGACGGCGGCGGCGAAGCCGCCGTCCGTCCCGATAACTTCTTTGCAAGTGCACCGTTCGAGATTACCTCAGGGCCGCAAGGCTGGGTCCCACAGGACATCGAGCAAAGCGGCCTGTTCACCGATTACAATACCGTCCACGCGGAGTACTTCGGCACGAACAACCGGTTCCTCTTCTTCCCGCAAGAGGGCGCGGACACGGAACCGGGACAGCTCTACGTGATGCGTGACGAGTCCGAAATCTTCGATCCGGCTGGGAATCTCGTAGCTGCCGAGTTCAATGTTGTAGACGAAGAAACACTTACTATCGACGATGAGTCTCTCCGATAGTGAGCCCAGCATTCTGCTGCTCTGGTGATTGACATCCTCCTCCGCCTGAAGGCGGAGGAATCCCGAGCGTTGGGATATTACGGTTTGCAGTCCCCCTGTTCTCTCGGTGTGAACCGTCCGCTCTCGCGGTCGAACAGGAAGACTCCGGGCTGTGCCAACCAGCCGTTACTCATATCCCCTGTCGGGGGACTTTGAGTTATCTTTCGTCGGATGTTCACTGCACCGTTTACGTCTGCGTTCATTGTCGTTTCGCACGACGAACAGACGTACAGACCACGCTCCACACGGTTGCTATCACGAATCTGTCCGCAACACGAACACGTCTTCGAGGTGTTCTCCTCGTCTACACGGTCAACGAGGATACCGTGTTCTTCCGCCTTGTATTCCAGCAGGTTCGTAAACCGGTCGAACTCCCAGCCGTGCAACTTCTTGTTCCCCGACGCGCCCCAGTTCCGCGAGTCGCCGTTCTCGTCCTCGCGGATGTCGCTGAGGTCGCCAACCGCTATTTTCTCCACGCTTTCTTCGACACACCGATCGACGATGTGCTTGCTGAGGGTGTGGAGGAAGTGGTCTTTGCGTCGGGAGAGTTTTCGGCGAGCCTTGAGCGCCCGCTTCGACGGGCCGTTCTCACCTTCGGTCTGATACTCTTCACGGGTGAAGTAGTGCTTGTCCTCTTTCAGCACATTCCCCGGATACAGTTCGGAGGGGACGTCCTCGTAATCGATAGCGAGGTAGTTGCTGATACCGAGGTCGATACCCGCCGTGTTGTCGCCGGGCGCGTCCTCGACTGGGATTTCCTTCTTGCAGACGAGGTGCAGTTCCCAGCGGTCACCGTTCCAGACGGCACGCACCTGCTGGATGTTCTCCACCTGTACGTCGGGGCGGGTTTCGTATTCCGTGAGTATGAAGTCAGACCGTGACTCTTTCAGGTTGAAGCCTTTCGAGAGGCGAACACGGTTGTGCTTGTCGTCGTGCTTGATGCCTTTTTGCTTCCACGTCACGGTGGAGCGGGGATGTCGGTCGCCACGTTTCCTGTAGCCCGGTGGGTTGTTGCCGTCGTCAGAGTTGTACCAACCGTTGAACGCTTCAGCAAGTTCTTCGAGAACTCGCTGACTTGACTGAGAATGCAGGTCACTGTAGCGTTCGTGGTCTTTCAACTCCGATTTCAGCTCGGCTTCACCGGGTATCTCACCGTCGTTATCCCACCGTTGTTGAATGTAGTAGCGTCCGACGTTCCACAGTTTGGATGCTGCGAACCCGCACTGGTCGAGGTCGTCACGAACCTGTGAGTGGTTCGTGATGCGTGCGACGTAGGTGCGGGTTGTCTCCAGCATCGTACTGTATCCATAACCAGTTATGGACAAGATATATTAAAGGCTATGTTTGGCATGGAATATCCGGCCCTGTCGGAATCGGTGGAAGGTGTCACTGAGTGACGGCGCGTATCCACGGCCTGAAGGCCGTGGTATTGCGTCTGTTCAGCGTATAAAACCGGCGACGAGGACGGCCCATCTTGCCGGGATCAGTCGAATGGGTATTGGATTTCAACGGCTTGAATGTGTAACGCGATGCCGGAACTACGATGGTATTGAACTTGCGGTAGATGGTTCGTAGCAGAACGGGTGCAGTAGTCCTCCTCGTAGGCGTCCTGATCGTCGCAACTGTAGGCTACGGTGTCTTCGCAGTAGACCGACCGCAGGTCGAATCGGTCGATAACGACTGGGGATCCGTCACGGCCGAGCGGACCGAAGTCGAAACGCAGATCGCCGTCGACAATCCGCTGTTGCTCCGCGCCGGCGACGCCGCGGCGGATGTCTCGTATGCGGTTTCGATGAACGATATCGAGGTCGCGACGGGGCAGAAAAACCATGTCTCTCTCGGCGGCGACAAGAGTACCGTCGCCGTCACTACATGGTTCGACAACGACGAGATTCCCGAGTGGTGGGCTTCCCACGTCAACAGAAACGAGACGACGACGGTTCGAGTCGAACCTGATGTCGTCGTCAACTACGCCGGTATCCGACTCCCGGCGGAAGAGTGGACTCGAACCCGAACGGTTCATACGAACCTGCTCGAACCGCTCGAAACGAACGAGAGTCAGCAGTTGCAGGCGTACGGCCAAACGGTGATGGTCGTCAACAAAACGAACGCACAGTGGGGCAACGCCACCGCCACCCGAACGCCGATCGACGCATCGGCGACGGTGACCAATCCAACGCCGATTCCGGTGCCGATCACGGAAATCCGCTACACGATCCAGCTAAATGGGATCGTCGTCGGGCAGGGCATCGCCGGCCAACAGACCGTGTTACGGCCCGACAGCACCCGAACGCTCGAGGCCATCGCGATGATCAACAATTCTAAGCTCGACGAGTGGTGGGTCACGCACCTCCGGAACGACGAACGGTCGAACCTGACGGTCGACTTTAATGCGACGCTGGCGTACGGCGGCGTCCAGCGGACGGCCCCGCTTGAGTTTCTCTCGTACGAGCGGACGTTCGAAACGGATCTATTCGGTCCTGAAAACTCGAGCGTGAATGAGTCTGCGAGCGAAGAGACTGGACGAGAACAGGGAAAGCCGTCGAGCCAGCGCTGATCAGGATCTTCTGGAGGCGCAGTAGCGGCGCGCTCAAGCGACGGGACCCGGCTATGGGTTCGGAGATCCGCCACGTGAATGCAACCGTGGATGAGTTGGGGAATGCCGTGACGAAGACAACAGAGGAGTCACCGAATGGCGCACCAACCTCGCCTACCGGATCGCGAACGAACTTGGCATCGAGAACCTTGTCTTCAAGGCGCCCGGCCTCGAGATGTTCGAGCGGTATATCAAGAACTTCGGCCCCGAGATTGACCTCTTCGTCGACAACTCATAGAGGGCGCATATCTCTCATTGGCAAACTGGGGACTGCGAACTCCGAGCCATCGAAGGTTAATTCCCGGGAATGCTCTCGTCGACGACGAGTACCGTCGTATCAGGATCGTTGAGCAGGTCGTTCAGTGACGTGTCGTCGAACTCCTGCTCGAATATTGTCTCGACTGGTAGTCAGTTAGCTAAGCATGAGCGGTCCCATCGAGAGGGTCTGTTTCGCGAGCGTCGCGAGCCGCAGGATGTAGGAGATGAACAGGAGAAATGGCAGCGCTGAGATGGCAAACGCGGCGCTAACAACCCAGAGAACGCTCTCGATACCGAGGAACGTGCCGAGAAACGTCGTCGCATCGACGAAGACGACCATCCCCCCAGCGACGGTGAGTGCAATCACTGCGGCGTACAGGATGGCTCGTGAGAGTTTTACCAGCGCCCACTGGATGTAGAGGTCCTTGATGTACTCGCGGACTGGCCCGTACATCGTAAGTGCCTCGAGCAAATTTCTGAACGCGCTTCGTTCCTCGTCGGTGAGGGAATCTTCGTACTCCATCCCGAGCCGGCGAACGTCGTGCATCTTCCGATCGTAGTTGTAATCGAGCGCGGGCGATAAGACGTCGAAGGTGCCGAAATCTGTGTCTTCGAGGTGGTTGCGTGCGTGGTCGGCGTTCTCCAACAGGTCGGTGACGTACTCGTCTATCTTCTTGTAGAGCTCCTGGTTTTCAGTCTCGGAGAGTGTGTCTCGCAATGTCTTTGCTCGCTGTTCGCTCGTTTCGATAAGCGCATCGAGGTATGCCGAAGGGTCGGCGGGCGTCGTCATCCCGAGGAGGCTGTCGGTGTTCTGGCGGAAATCCATCGTCGTGTCCATCCGACTACGCTGGCTCCCGAGCGAGCCGATTTCCTGGGAGAGGACGAGCTGATTGATCGTGACGACGAGTGTCGTTCCCGTGATGATTGCGCTGACGAGACTGGCGAATACTGTCTCGACCATATCGCTCGACTGCATGGTCGAGTACAACGACACCGGCTTCATCACACCCCAGATCATGAACACGAGGAAGATCAGGAAAGCGAGCCCGCCGGCGACGACCCACCGGTTAGCCCCGAGCAGCAACCAGAACCAGTACTTGTTGACGTCTGTCCGCTCACGGAGCGTGTTGTCCGTCGAGAGGTCACTCATGAGAAACTGGGCGTTTGAACAGCAGTAGTTTCGTGCCGCCACCGTCGTAGCTGATCGTCTCTGCGAGTTCCCAACCCTCTGCACCGAGGCGGTTGAGTTCGTCTGTTGGATCGACCGCCTCTCGCTTGGTCAATCCCTTTGGCGGTTCGAGTGTCTTGTATTCCCATTGTTGGTGCATTTCGGTACCCATGAGTTGTTATCGGCTCTCACGGTGATGACTCTGCTGACAGGCTGTTCCCCATCGTGTAATGATCAAGAACGGAGCGGTGTGCTCGTGCATCGTCGTCTATCACAATCATAAGTCCCAGGTAGTCTCGAGTATGAATCTCGAACGATCTGGAAATCCATTTCCAGTACCTCACGAAGCGTCCACATCCAACCGTGTTTGAGGTTCGAGTTCTGCGTCGGATCGGCTGCACCACCACGGTTGACGGGGTAACCATGAGGAGATCGATGGAGCCTTGTCGCTGTCGACGGCAGTCAGCCGCCGACGCGACAGCGTTGCCACTCCCGAAGAGGCGTACCTGGTCGGTGACTACCGGGAGAACCGGTCGTCGGGTGGTTGGTTCGCAGGGACGGCCCGACGCACAACCAGGGCCGTCCACGCAGCCCGTGTTACTGAATTAAGACGCTAAGGCCCCTTCCTCAACGAGCGACCGGAGGGAGCGAGTAGGGAGGGGATACAGCGTCCCCAGAAATCGGAGATTTCTGGTGTGCGAACGAGACGCTTCGCGTCTCGTCAACGCCGCACGAGTATCAAGCACGTTCGACGCTCGGCCCACAGGCCCACCGCCATCTTTGATAGTATACACTTTGTATCTACATCGTACATGGAACAGTTCACAATCAACGGCCAGGAAGTCGTGGACGGCGACGTGAAAGCCACCAGTAACGGCGCACACGTCTACGTTCCGAAGCGATGGCGTGGCGCGGACGTGAAAGTCGTCCGTGTCTCTGACCCAGACGACGAATAGCACCACGCAATGAACTACAGCTACAGGTATCGACTCCAGCCATCCGACGCTCTCGAAGAGCAGTTAGTGTGGACTGTCGATACCTGTAGGCAGGTCTACAATCACTTCCTCCATCGCTTGAATCGGAACGACGACACCTCGTCATACTCCGAACAGAAGCGACTCCCTGATCTCAAGAAGTGGTGGAGCGACCTGAAACAAGTTCACTCGAAGGTACTACAGAAGGTCGTGCAACGACTGTACGACAGCCTCTCGACGCTCCGTGGCCGGAAGCAGAACGGCCATCGAGTCGGGACGCTCAAGTGGAAAGGGCGAATACCGTTTGTTCACCTACAGTCAATCCGGCTTCAAACTCAAGAACACGGTGGCCGAACGCGACTGTGGCTCTCGAAAATCGGTGAAATCCCACTCACTTTCCATCGCGACCTGCCCGACGACGCCGAAATCAAGACCGTTACGGTCAAGCGCGAACCCACCGGCAAATGGTATGCCATCCTCGGCGTTGAAACCCCGGATGACACGCCGGAGAAGCCCGAGACACCCGAGAAGTGCGTCGGTATCGACGTAGGGATTCTCACGTATGGCCACGACACTGACGGTACGGCGGTTGGATCGCTCGAGCTCTCGGGCGAACGCGAACGCTTGGAACGCGCCCAACGCGACCTCTCGCGGAAGGAACACGGCTCGAACAACTGGGCGGAACAGCGCCGCGTCGTAGCCGAACGTCACGCCGATCTCAAGCACAAGCGCCGCGATTTCTCACACAAGTTGTCGAACCACTACGCCCGCGAATACGACCTCGTGGCCGTGGAGGACTTGGACGCTGCCGGGCTAATCGAACTGCCGGGCAGCTCCCGGAACCGAGCAGGCGCGGCGTGGGGGACATTCCTCCGTATGCTTGAGTACAAGTGTGAACGCGATGGGACTCACTTCGTGGCGGTGGACCCGGCGGGGACGACCAAGGAGTGTGCGGCGTGCGGTGTCTCAACGGACAAACCGCTGTGGGTCCGCGAACACTCCTGCCCGTCGTGCGGGTTCACGGCAGACCGGGATTGGAACGCGGCGTGGAATATTCTTTCTCGCGGTATCAAGCAGGTAGGAGCGGGACGCTCCGGATTAACGCCTGTGGAGACTGCGCTCCCTACGGGGACCACTTCGGTTCCTGCAAAGCGCGTCGTTGAAACAGGAAGCCCCACCCTCAAGCGCTGTCTCTTACCCATAACTCAGGTCTATCAAAGAAAATTAACCAAATACAGGACGGAATAATCAAATCAGTCAGGAAAACATCACTAATGAAAGGAAC
>Ga0207757_101181_pt1 | contig 12236 bp, 14 predicted proteins | sample A23P3SouthBayCA_2_FD_187752 | JGI IMG/M metagenome (GOLD analysis project Ga0207757, IMG submission 187752) | Aerobic enrichment media microbial communities from Eden Landing Ponds, California, USA - A23 P3 (2) (SPAdes) | ecosystem: Environmental > Aquatic > Marine > Unclassified | place...
CATCGCTCGCCTCGAAATCGACGGGCACTACCGCGTCTCGATGGACGCGCGGATCGCGCTCGCCGACATCCTGGAGGACTACGCGGACAACGTCGCCGCCGCGGCGGCGACGCTCGCCAACCACGCCGACCGGCGAACCATCCAGGCAGAGGACATCGAGACGTACTTCGCACTCTTCGAATAGATGCAATTCGGCTACAGCGAGGCCTGTCTCGACCACGATACCGGCGACCGACATCCGGAGACGGCCGACCGGCTGCGCGCCATCCGCCAACAGCTCGCCCGGCGTCACGGCGTCGAGTACGTCGACGCCGATCCGGCCTCGGTCGACGCCGTCAGGGCCGTCCACGACGACGGCTACGTGGCGGACCTCCGGGAGTTCTGCGACGAGGGCGGCGGCAACTGGGACCCCGACACCGTCGCGTCGACCGGAACGTGGGACGCCGCGCTCACGAGTGCCGGGCTGGCCCAGTGGGCGGCCGAACGCGCCCTCGCGGGCGACGACGGCCGGAACACGCCGTTCTCGGTCGGTCGCCCACCGGGACACCACGCCGTCGAAGCCGACGCCATGGGCTTCTGTTTCTTCAACAACGCCGCCGTGGCGGCACAGGCCGTCATCGACGCCGGCGACGCCGACCGCGTCGCCATCTTCGACTGGGACGTCCACCACGGCAACGGCACGCAAGACATCTTCGAGGACAGCGGCGACGTCTTCTACGCCTCGATCCACGAGCGAGGCCTCTACCCGGGAACGGGCGATGTCGACGAGACCGGGGTGGGTGACGGCGAAGGGACGACGCTCAACGTCCCGCTCTCGGCAGGCGCGGGCGACGCGGACTTCCTCGCGGCGTTCGAGACGATCGCGGCCGCGATCGAGCGGTTCGATCCCGACCTCTTCCTCGTGAGCGCCGGCTTCGACGCCCACCGGCACGACCCCATCTCGCGGATGCGCGTCTCCACCGAGGGGTACGCTCTCCTCACCGACCGTGTCCGCGAGGCGACCGACGCCGTCGACGCCGGTCTCGGATTCGTCCTTGAGGGCGGCTACGGCCTCGACACGCTCTCCGAGAGCATCGCGACGGTCCACGAGACGTTCGACGGCCGAGCGCCGGTCGAGGACGACGGCGATCCGACCGACGATACGATTGAGCTACTCGACGACGTGCGGTCGATCCACGGGCTGGACTAGGGAGTCGGTTCGAAGTAGCGCGCGAGTTCGACGCCGAAGTCGTCGGCCAGATCAGCCACCGCGTCGCCGACGACGAGTTCGTACCCCGACGCCAGCGCCGTCTCCACCTGCGCGCCGAGTGCCACGTCGAAGATGGCGTCGCTTCGCAAGAGGGCGCCGGGCGTCGTGAACTCGCGTTCGCGTTCGACGACGTAGCGGTCGCCGTCGAGGAAGGGGCCGTACACGTCGCGGTCGGCGTAGGCGTCGGAGAAGCCCGTCGCGTGGTCGCGGACGTGGACCGGCGGCCCGGCGTGTCGCGCTACGCTCGCTAGCTCGTCGACGGCGAGTTCGACCAGCAGGACGGCCCGGTCGTCGGCGACGGTGGTGGAGCGAAGCGGCGCGAACCCCCGCCGATCGAGTTCGCCGGTGATCCCGTCGAGGGACTTGCGGAGCTGGGGGTAGAGCTGGTCGTCGACGAGGTCGGGCGTCTCGAAGACGACAGCGACCGGCGTCGTGCCTCGGCGGTCGAGATGGGTGCGGACGGCGTCGGCGTCGACAGGATCGGGGTCGGTCGGGACGAACAGATCCTCGCGGGGGTCGGAGAGGAGGGCGCGGGCGTAGTGCTGGAGACGGGCGACGTTTTCGGCGGCGCAGACGGCCGCGACGTTGCGCTCGGGATCGGTGGGGTCGATCACGACCAGCGGATCGTCGAACGTCGCAGTTCCGTGGTCCACAGGGTCGAGACGAACCGGGGGGTGCCAGTCGGCGGCCGCACGGACAAGGGGTTCGAACCCGCCGTATTCGAGCACGAGGAGTTCGGAGAGATAGCCCGAGAAGCCACGGGTGCGGAGATCGCTCCCGTAGGCGCCGATGCCGGTGAGAAAGGCCTTGAACAGCCGTACGTCGCGTGCGAGGTCGGCGTCGAGTCGCGCCTGCAGGTAGGCGTCGTGGAAGGGCGTGCGGTCGACCGCCGACTGGATCGCGGTCGCATCGGCCACGTCGTAACAAGGGACGAGGTCGACATCGAACCCCTGCACTGTGCCGGTGACGTAGGGGTGTTCGGCGTACTCCTCGCGGCCGTCGGGGAGGGCCGCCCGACCCACGTCGAGGCCGTACCGTTCCAGATCGTCGCGGTCGAGGTCCGACGGGAAGCGGACGAAGAGATCGATATCGCGGTCGTCGGCGAGCCACGTCCCGCGGGCCGTCGAACCGACCTGGACCACGTCGGCGTCGACGGGGAGGTCGTCGACGGCGTCGCGGACCCGGTCGGTCAGGGTGTCGACCGCCGCCTGCAGTCGCTCGCGTTCCGCGGTGTCCGGCGTCACGCGGTCGGCCACCCGCGCGACGACGGCTTCGAAATCGCTCATGCGGCATCTATCCGACGGACCGCTGTAAGTCAGTTCCGGCTATCGCCGACCACGAGGACCAGTCCGCACCGCCCGGCCTGATGACGGCGTGTCAGCGCGACGGGACCGTGTGACCGACCGACGGGACCGGGTGAAAACGAAAGCCCTTTCATGCGACTTCGACTATCACCACCCGAGCCGTCGTAGCTCAGATGGTAGAGCACCTCGCTGTTAACGAGGTGGTCCCAGGTTCGAGCCCTGGCGACGGCGCCTTCTCCTGCCGATTACCTCTCCAGCGTCGCGTCTCGTCCACCCGAACAGCAGGGACGCGCGCCGGTGTATGATAAACATAACGATGAAATGTTTAAGGGTGGAGATTCCTATCGCCCTGCACGGGTATGTCTTGGTCATCCATCACGCGGCGCGACGCGTTGCGGACGACTGGCGCAGCGGTCATCGCCGGGGCCGCCGGCTGTGTCGGCGGTACAGGGGGCAGCGGTAACGACGCCGGCGGTTCGAGTACGAGTACGCCGACCGAACCGACCGACGTGTCGGTGATTCTGAACTGGAAACCGAACGCCACGCAAGCGGGGTACTTCGTCGCGGATCGGAACGGCTTCTACGAGGAGGAGGGGCTGAACGTCGAACTCGTGCCCGGACAGGGCGGCGGGTTCGCGGCGAAGCAGGTCGGCCTCGGGAATCAGGATATCGGGCTGGGGACGGGCGTCGCACTGTTGCAGGCGCGCAACCGCGATCTCGACATCCGTTCGTTCGCCGGGGCGCAGGACTCCAACGCGGCCATCTACACCGTCGAGGAGCAGTTCGGCGGGGAGCTCACCGAACCGTCCCAGCTCGCCGGCAAGCGCGTCGCCGTCGTCGCGGAGTCGGCCAAGACGATGACGTACCTGGAGATGCTCCTGAAACAGGAGGGAATCCGGGAGGACGTGGAACTCGTCAACGTCGGCGTCGAGCAACAGACCTCGAACCTCCTCTCGGGCAACGTCGACGCCGCGGTCGGCATCTTCTCCGACTCGCTCGGCCTCGACGACCAGGGCTACGACGCGTCGATGCTCTGGCTGGCGAACTACACGCCGGCCATCGGACGGACCGTCTTCGCCAGACCCAGCTACGCCAGCGAGCACCTGGACGTGATTCGGGGCCTCCTCCGCGCGACCGCAAGGGGATGGGCGTGGGCGTCGAACAACCCCGAGGGCGCGATGGACCGGATGGTCGAGGCGCGACCCAGCCTGTCGAAATCGCGAGCGATTGGCCTGCTCAAGATGAAGTACACGGCCAAGCACCTCGTGTTGACCGAGACAGTGCGCGAGAACGGCTGGGGCTACCAGCGTGGCGACGCCTGGGAGCAGGTCGTCACGAGCCTCACCGACAGCGGCGTCGTCGACTCCGGCATCGCGGCCGCGGACGTGTGGACCAACGAGTATCTCGATACGGGGACGAGCTACGTGGGCGACTACGCCGCACAGGTCTCCACCGACTACGACCTCCCCGTCTGAATGTCCGCGGTCCGCGCTCGCACTCGCGCCGGTGCCCGCCGGGTGATCGACGGCCTCGGGCGCCCTGCGGTAGCCGCCGTCACGGTCGCGGTTGCGGTCGGCCTGTGGCAGGTCGCGACGATCGTCACCGGCGTCCCGGCGATCCTCCTGCCCGCGCCGACGGAGGTGGCCGCCGCGCTCCAGGGCAATCGCGCGACAATCGCACGCCATCTCGCCTACACGGGCTACGAGATCGGCCTCGGGTGGCTCACCGGTGTCGGCGTCGGTATCGCGTTCGCGGGCCTCATGGCCGCCTCCAGACGGCTTCGCCTCGCGGTCTACCCCCTGCTGGTGTCGATCCGTATCGTTCCACTCGTCGCCATCGCACCGCTTCTGATCGTCGCCTTCGGCGCGACACTCTATACACGCGTCCTGATGGCCGCCATCCTCACGTTTTTCCCCGTGACCGTCGCGACGCTCGACGGCCTGTTGGCAGTCCCATCCAGTCAACTCGACCTCCTGCAGTCGGTGAACGCGCCGACGTGGGCGCGGCTTCGATACATCCGGCTCCCGAACGCCTTGCCGAGCGTCTTCGCTGGCGTGAAAATCGCGACACCGCTGGCGGTCGAGGGGGTGTTGCTCGCGGAGTTTCTCGCCGCGTCGCGCGGCCTCGGCCACGCCGTCCTGCAGGCGGCCGCGAACCTCGATACGCCCCTGCTGTTCGCGGAGGTGACGCTGATCGTCGGCGTCGGCCTCGCGTTGTTCGGACTGGTCGCGGGCTCCGAACGGCTGGCCCGCTGGACCGACGGCAACGGAGTGGAGAGCGGATTCGGCACCCGCGCGGTCGGCGCTCCGGCATCGGCGCCGGAGCGCGCCCTGTTCGGCGCGGTCGCGGTGGCCGTCCTCGGCGCCGTCTGGGTGGTCGGAACGGTCGTCCTCCCGAACGCCGCCGTCTTCCTACCGTCCCCGTCGGTCGTCGCCGCGTCGCTGCTGGAGACGCCGGGCCTGTTCTTGACGGCAGCGGCGGGGTCGCTCCACAAACTCGCCGCCGGGTGGGCGCTCGGCGCCCTCGTTGGCGGGGTCGTCGGCGCCGTCGTCGCGTTCGCCCCCCTGACACGCCCCGTCGCCGGACCGTTCCTCGTCGGTGCGCGCGTGACGCCGACCATCGTCGCCGCACCACTCCTCCTCGTGTGGCTCGGCATCTCCTTCTCCGCGGCCACCGTGCTGATCGCGCTCGCGACCTTTTTCCCCATCGCCGTCGCGACGGCAAGCGGACTGACGGCGCTGCCCGAGACACACCGGTCGCTGCTCGACTCCGTCGACGCCTCCGGCTGGGCGCGGCTGTTCGTTCGCCTGCGCTACGGACTGCCGACCGTGCTCGCCGGCGTGAAACTCTCCATCGTCAGCGGCCTCTCGGGCGTCGTCATCGCGGAGTGGTTCGTCGCCAACGGCGGCCTCGGCGTCCTCGTGAATCAGGGAATGCGGAACCTGCAGCCGACGCTGACGTACGCGGCCATCGCCTGTCTGTTCGTCCTCGGGATGGCGCTGTTCGGCGGGACGACGCTCCTGCAACGGCGGCTGGACTGGTAGTTACTGCCACGTCCACCGCGAATCGAGCACGTAGCGGTAGACGCCGCTGATCACGATGCCAGCGCCGTTCGCGATCAGATAGGGGACGGCCGCGGCGGAGACGAGCGCGTACAACACGCCGACCTGAATGGGGATGGCCGTCCCGCGGACGACGTTCGTCCGCAGGAGGCCGCGCGCGTACGCCCGCCAGCCCTGGTGGCGGGAGGCGTGGAACGTCCACCGGTTGTTCACGTCGTACTGGAGCAGGATCGTGATCTCGCTGGAGACGATCGCGGCCAGCAGGTACTGGACGTTCCCCCACTCGACGAGCGCGCCGAGGAGGCCCGTCTGAAAGCCGGCAGCCACCGCGCCGACAGCGAAAAAGCGCCGTAGTTGCGGGGCCTCGGGACCGGCCAGTATCGCCCGCAGGAAGCGTCGAAGCATCCGCGGAGCTATCGGTAACCGAGGGCATCCAGTCTCGTTTCGAGGTCCTCGTCGACACCCTCGTCACGGACGTCGACCGACACCAGCATCGACGCGCGATCCTCGACGAGCGTCCGGAGGTGCTCGCGGGCCGCCGCTGCCGGCGGATCGTCATCGGTCGAGCGATCCGTCCGCTGGTCGGGGGCCGCCTGCCGGTCGTACAGTTCCTCCGCCCCCGTCTCGATATTCCGGATAGACACCCAGCCGGCGTCGCGGGCGCTGATCAAGAGGTCACCCTCGTCGAGCGATCGAGGGATCGGCTGCTGAGTCACGTCCTCGCCGTCGACGCCGATGCGACCGGTGTCGGCGAAGACGGGGCAGGTGGCGAGAATCGGCGTCCAGTTGCCGTGGGCGAAGGCGTTCTCGAAGACGGTCCCCCGCTCGGTGAGCGACGAGAGTGTCGACGTGTCGTACTCGCCGCCGTACGGCGCGATGTCGTCGCTGTGTAGCGAATCGACAGTGACGAGAACGGCGTTGGAGACGGGAGCATCTGTCATGAGTGGTGGTGTCGACGGTGTGTGACGAGCCGAATCCCGACGCCGTCGACGACCGCAGTTGTGCCACTCATATGTCGATGGTGGGACTCAATCTTTTTGGTCGACGGCAGCGGAGTCCGGCACGTTCAAGGCGGGGGAGCGTCGATACGGGGCGTAGGGCCCTTAGCTTAGTCCGGTTAAAGCCCCCGGCTCATACTGGCCGTGATGTCCGTCGCGGGCATGAGACACCGGGTGATCGCTGGTTCGAATCCGGCAGGGCCCATCCACAGATTGCACGATTGTGAGCCAACGGATTCAGGCGCGTGACTGTCTGAAACCCATATTTCCACTTTTGCCGAGACGAATATAAATTTCAGGCAGTCTGGAGTTCAATCATACTGTGAATGCGGGTCGCCGCCGTCGTGCCTTCGCTGATGACTGAGAGCGATACCCCCGTAATCATTCGCTCGTTGTGGGGGGACACGTGTCTCATGATTGAGGGTGAATCCAATACCGAGCGAAACGACGAATGGGCGACGCACGGTAGTGGTTAGTCGCGTCGATCGGGACCAAGACATCGGCCGTTAGCGGCGATAGCGGGTCGTTTCTGCTGTCACCGTATTATGTCCAGAGAACAATTTTTAGATAGCCTATTCTCAGTTAGCCTATTCTGAATTAGGCTATTCGAGAGTCTTATTTGACTGGACGCCAGTCAGAAGATATGGAGCGATTCGTGGATCGGGAGGACGAACTCAGCCGGCTTCGAGACTGCTATGCGTCGGATGACGCTGACATGGTCGTGATTTTTGGGCGTCGCCGTCTCGGGAAGACCGAACTCGTCCGAGAGTCACTGGACGGCCACGATGACGCTGTCCTGTACCAGGCAACTGAAACGACTCGACGGATCCAACAGGATGCGTTCGTGGATGTGGCGGGAGAGTCGTTTCCAGGGATCGACCGTATCGAGGGCGAGTGGGAATCACTACTCGGGTATCTCGCTGACCAGGATGCGGTCATCGTGCTGGACGAATTCCCATACCTGATCGATGCCGACGAGAGCCTCCCATCGGTGATCCAGCGACTGTGGGATCAGGAGTTGCGTGACACCGGCGTGACCCTCGTCCTCATCGGCTCCTCGATTAGTATGATGGAGGAGGCGACGCTTCTCGGGAACAGTCCGCTGTATGGCCGGTTCACCGAGAAGATCGATCTCCGTCAACTCGATTTTGCTGCCGCACGCACGTTCTTCCCCGAGAGCTATCCCCCCGAACAACTGCTGCTCGCGTGGGGTGTGTTTGGCGGGACCCCGTACTACTTGGACGGCGTCGAACTGGACGACGACCTCGGAACAGTCATTCAGCAGTCACTACTGTCACGGCAGGGATTCCTGCACGACGAGCCGGAGTACGTGCTTCGCACTGAATTGACCGAGCCGAATCGGTACTTTGCCATTCTGAAAGCGATCGCGGCCGGGAACACGACGTCGAACGAAATCGCTCAAACGATCGGGATCGACGGCAAGCAGATTTCGACGTACACGCAGAAACTGGAGCGACTACGACTGGTCGAACGTGAAGTCCCGGTGACGGAGGACAAGACGAAGTCACGCCGCGGACGGTACCGGATTCTCGATCCGTTGTTCAGGTTTTGGTTCCGGTTCGTCTACGGCAACGAAGACCGGTACGAACGGTTGGGCGTCGACGCCTACGAGACGGTCATCGAACCGGAGCTCGCGGACTTCGTGAGTCGGGAGTTCGAAAGTCGCTGTCAGGCCATCCTTCCCGATCTCTATCCCGATCTGACGTTTACCGATATCGGCCGCTGGTGGTACAACGAGTACGAGGTAGATGTAGTTGGGTTCGCTGCAGACGGGACGATGGTGACGGGGGAATGCAAGTTCACGTCCGCACCGCTCGATTACAGCGCGCTCGCGTCGCTCGAAGAGCATACTGAAGAGATTCGATGGTCGCCTGAAGGTAGCGAAGTCAAGCACGAGTATGCTCTATTCGCCCGAAACGGGTTCACGCAATCTGTTCAGGATGCAGCGGCCGACCGTGACGATCTGCAGTTGTTCGACCTCGAACAGATCGTTGACCCAAGCGTGTCCCACTAGAGGTGTCGAGGGCTCTGATATCGGTCGATGACGAGACGTGGTGAACTACGTCTCTGAATCTTCAGGTTGGAACTGCTGAATACAGAGCGCGTCTTCCGCGTCGTTTTTTGCTGGAGAATTCAGATACGTGTAGGAGAGGCCAGAAACAAAGAGATTGTCGACGAGAAAAACAGTCCCCAATATGCCGGTTAGAGTTGTCCGTTTCATGGGCTATTGTGAGAGTTGAATGATGAAATAAGGGACATCTATCGTTTTTGCTCGGCTTTCTCGACTCATACATATGGGTCGACTCCAAGAAAACGCTGGTCGTGAAATCAGTCAGAAGCGTCAGATTTACTATCAAAGGAAGTCCGCCAGTACACCTTCGCAACACGCGAAAGAATGAACAAGATACGTTCAGGGGTGGATCCGGACGAGGAAAATTCAACCGGTCACTGGGCGTCCCCCGTCACGTCTGGCGTTCTGCGATAGTTGAATAGACCGTATCAGTCGAGCTGCGCTACCGGGAGCGACACCGTCGATTGAATCCACGCACCGTGGTTCTCTCGGTCGTAGATGATACACTCGCCGTTACCGGTGAGCAACTCGGCGTATCTACGCTGATCGGCGTCGTCGACCGGTTCGTCTCCGGCCTCGTCGTTGACGTTCGAACTCATGGGTGTCGGGAGCGGCGTCGCCGCCCCCAAGGGTGCCTCCGATCCGAAGTGATGGACACGAACGGTTAAACACTCCTGTCAAATTATCAGTAGCGGTACGGGGACACACCCGCGATTCAAACCGGATGGCGCGGCCACCGATCCCGTGCTCACCTTCAGCGGACTCGCGCGGGCGGCCTACTGTCCGCGGCAGTACTACTACGCCAACCGGGAGGGAGCGGACGAACCGCCACCGGCGGCGCGTGCCCGTCGCGACCTGGCCTTTCGCTATCCCGACCTCCGGGAAGCGAGCGACGCCGCTCTCGCGACGGAGCCGATCGAACGCTCGCCGGCGGCGTACCGGGCGGCGCTCGACCGCCTCGCCGACCGTGACGACTGGGCGGCGCTGACCGACCCGACCGACCGAGAGCGACTGCTAACGGGACGGGAGTGTCGCGGCGTAGCCCACAAGATTCTCCCGGGCGACCCGCCGACGCCGACGTTCGTCTCGCCCGGACGGCCGCCGGAGCAGGGGGTGTGGCGGCCCCAGCGCGTTCGGGCGGTGGCGATGGCGAAGGCGCTGGCGTGGGAGCGAGCGGAGGAGATTCCGGCGGCGCTCGTGGAGTATCCGGCCCACGGCGTCGTCCGCCGGGTGCGGCTGACGACGCACAATCGGGCTGCCTACCGACGAACGATCCGAGCGATCCGGGGAATCGACGGCCCGCCGCCGCGGCTCGACGACGAGGCCAAGTGTGACGCCTGCGACTACCGCGAGCAGTGTGGGGTTCGGACGCGCTCGCTCAGGTCACTGCTCGGCCTGTAGCCACGCCTCGATGGCGTCGGCCATCGCGCCGCGACGGTGGATCACGCCCCGGTCGGGGTCGACGACCGTGCTCTCGGTGCCCGGCGTCTCGCCGCCGTCGACGACGACGGCCGCACCATCCCGGATGCGGTCGTCGAGGTCGGCGACGCGGGTGACACTTGAGGATCCGGAGCGGTTGGCGCTGGTGGCGGTCAGGGGCGGGCCGCGTGCCAGCAGGTCGAGCGCGATCTCGTGATCGGGGACGCGCACCCCGACCCGGTCGCGGCCGGCGGTGAGAACGTCGGGAAGCGTCGACCGACGCTCGACGACGACGGTCACGGGACCGGGGAGGAAACGGCGCATGAACCGCTCTTCGAGCGCTGTCGGCCGGGTGTGTTCGAGCGCGGCGTCGACGGAGGGAACGCCGAGCGAGAGTGGGTTGTCCCGCGGCCGGCCCTTCAGGTCGAACACCTGTTGGACGGCGTCGGCGTCGGTGGCGTCGGCGCCGAGACCGTACACCGTCTCGGTGGGGTAGACGACTGCGTGGCCCTCACGGACGGCGTCGGTTGCGTCAGCGACGCTCATTCAGTCGACGAGCGCCCGAATCTCGGCTTCGAGATCGTCGTAGGACGGGAAGTCGGGCCACTCCTCGGCCACCCACGCGTACTGCACGGTGCGATCCTCGTCGAGCAGGAAGGTGGCGGGTCGGGGCTCCGAAATCCCGGCCATGCCGTCGAGGTCGTGTGCGACGCCGTACGCCTCGGCGACCCCGTTCGCAGGGTCGGCGAAGAGGTCGTAGGGCATGCCCCGTTCCTCGATGAGTCGCTTGTGGGCGTAGGGGGTGGAGATTGAGACGCCGACGACAGTGAGGAGGTCGTCGAACGCGCGGTCCTGGAGTTCGTTCCAGATGTAGGTCGCGGGGAAGGCGCCGTTCATGGGGTAGAAGACGAGGCAGACGGGGCCGTCGTCGGTCAGGTCGGACAGCGAGGCGTCCGCCCAGTACTCGTCGTTGACGAGCGGGCGAGTGAAGTCGGGCGCTCGCTCTCCCTCCGCGACGTGGTCGGCGTCGGGGAGGGGGACGACATCGAAGTCGGCCATCAGTCCGACCTCCCGTCGACGAGTCCATCGCCGTACGTGGATTCGAGATACTCGACGACGTTCGCCGATTCGGACATGGTGACGCCGGTGCGTTCGTCGACGATGGCGGGGACGGGCCGCGACCCGGCGACCCGCTTGACGACGTTGCGCTCGGAGTGCATCGGTTCGACGAACCGCGAAGTGTAGTCGAGGCCGAGATCCTGAAGCGTCCGAACGACGCGTTCGCAGTACGGACACGCCTGCAGTCGGTACAGGGTGATCGGTGGATCGCTCGCTGACATGGGCCGTCGTAGGGTAGGCCCGGGCCTAAGCCCTTCGCTCGGGTACTGTGAGCCTCGTGAGGGCAACGCTTAATTCAGGCCCGTGATTAGGGTCAGTACTTCCATGGGTTTGTCGCCGACAGCGAGCGCCGCCGGAGTCGGGAGCCCCGCGCAACTCGCCGATATCGTCCCGCTGACGGACACGACCGTCACCATCGCCGGCTCCGTGGCGATCCTGGTGTTGATCGCGCTATCGGCATTTTTCTCCTCCTCCGAGATCGCGATGTTCTCGCTGGCCCGTCACCGGGTCGAGTCGCTCGTCGAAGATGACGTGCCGGGAGCGGCGGTCGTCCAGGAACTGAAGTCCGACCCGCATCGGCTCCTGATCACGATCCTCGTCGGCAACAACATCGTCAACATCGCGATGTCCTCCATCGCGACGGGGCTCTTTGCCATCTACCTCTCGCAAGGACAAGCGGTGCTGGCGGCGACGTTCGGGATCACGACGCTCGTGCTCCTGTTCGGCGAGAGTGCGCCCAAGTCCTACGCGGTCGAGAACACGGAGTCGTGGGCGCTTCGGATCGCGAGCCCGCTCAAATACTCCGAACTCGCCTTGCTCCCGTTGGTCGTGATCTTCGATTACCTGACCCGCGTCGTCAACCGGGTGACGGGCGGGCGCTCGGCCATCGAGACGACCTACGTCACCCGCGACGAGATCCAGAACATGATCCAGACCGGGGAGCGCGAGGGCGTGATCGAGGAGGAGGAACGCGAGATGTTCCAGCGCATCTTC
>Ga0207757_101183_pt1 | contig 12194 bp, 8 predicted proteins | sample A23P3SouthBayCA_2_FD_187752 | JGI IMG/M metagenome (GOLD analysis project Ga0207757, IMG submission 187752) | Aerobic enrichment media microbial communities from Eden Landing Ponds, California, USA - A23 P3 (2) (SPAdes) | ecosystem: Environmental > Aquatic > Marine > Unclassified | place...
CTCGCCAAAGATGGGTCGACGCTTCTGGTATGACGCCTATTCCTCGTCACTCGACGTCGTCCTCGGAAGCCTCGATGAGATTGCGGCCGAACAAGGAAGCGCGAGTGCCGACGTCGTATTGCAAAATTACCTCTCTGATTCGCGGGCCCGAAAGCTTCGTCGAGAGTATATGCGTGACCAGCTAGCTGCCGCCTTCGAGGAAGCTTGACTGAACGCCAGAGTGGTCTCATCCGTGTCCGTTATTGGTGGATTCTCGAGGGACGTATCTCAGTGAATCACAGGATCAATGAATCAGTGATTCAGTGAATCACAGAGTCTTTGAGTACCTGATTCCTATAACTCAGTGAATTATTGAGGATCGTGGAGTCAATGAATAGTTGAAGCACTGAATCAATGAATCAGTGAATCCATGAGATAGTGATTCAATGAATCTTCTACTGCAGGAAGTACAGAATCACTGATTCAATAAATACCGTTAGTAAGCCCTATTCCTCGAGGTCTCAGGCATAGCGAGAAATCCAGATGCTTTGAATCAATGAATCAGTGAATCACTGATTTCCAGCAAATATAGTCGAATCAGTGTCTGTTAGATGTTCAAGCCACGGAATACGGCGATTTTAGAGTTTCTAGACCGGCATTGGATGTCTGACGTAGATTTATGAATCATTGAATCAATGATCGAACTATGACCGAGTCACCCCGTGGATGGGGCGTCACACCATCGACCGGTATTCCCACGGTCGCCTTTGGTAACCAGAAAGGCGGGACGGGAAAGACAACGGCGACGATCAACAGTGCCGCGGCGCTGGCCACTCGCGACCACGATGTCCTCGCTATCGATATGGATCCACAGGCCGATATGACGAAAGGCCTGGGACTGGGGCCGGGCGACGACAACGATCCCTCAAGCCCGAAGAACGACCTTCCAAATACGCTCGCGACCGATGACGCAAATCTTCTCGATGTCCTCGTCGACAATCCGCGCACGCACGACACGACACTCTCAGAAATCGTGATCCACAGCGACGAGTACGAACACCTGAACTTCGATCTCGTGCCGAGCCACAAGGACATGGGGCTCGCCCGGGATTGGATGGACGATGCAAGTGCTCGTCTCTCGTTAAAAGCTGCTCTCGAAGAGCTGGTGGACGATGGCTACGACTACGATTATATTTTGATCGACTGCCCACCAGATCTCTCAGTTCTGACGGATGCAGCGTTCATCGCGGCGCAGAACGTGTTCCTGGCCGCACAAACCCAAGCGACATCACGAGATGCCCTGGACGACCTCTGGGACCAGCTGGAATCCATCGAGGACAACCAACAGATCGAGATTGCGATCGTGGGGCTGCTGGCAAACATGTATAGAGACGATGGTCAGTCACAGAAGTTCCTGGAGGCATTTGACGAGTCATATGCGTCACTAGCGCCGATTTTCAAGCTACCAATGCGGGTGGCGATACAGCGCGCGTGGGACAACGGCTGCGATATTTTCGAATGGGAGGACGCGAACGACCAGCAAGTCGAGCGCGACCTCTTCCTAGAGGTTGCTGAGACAATGGAACAGGCGTTCGACAAAACGCAGGTGGAGGTGTAAGTATGCCCCGAGGAATGGACGAGCGATTTGAGGACCCGTCAGAGGAAGCAGAAGATGAAGAAAGCGCGGGCGACGACGAGACGACGGAGGCGACGTCGGAAACAGAGAGACAAGACCGCGAATCTGCAACCGCCACGGAAGAGCAATCAGATCAGCAAAGGGGTGCTGGCTCGGCGGATACTAAATCCGCCACTGAGGAGGCAACGGAAGCGGATGAGGACCCGTTGAACATTCGAGAGGACTGGGACTCGGCCACGATATACGTTGAACCAGAACAGAGCGAGGATATCGAGGTCACATTCACGCGGCTTAAAAAGCAGTTGAAACGAGAGAGCGTCACGCTCGAGAAGAACAAGCACTTCTACCGTGGGATTTTCGAGGTAGCGTTTGGCGAGCACCGAGAAGAGACAAAGGAAAAGATTCGCGAATTGGCGCAGGAAGACATCGATCATTGAATCACTGATTCATTGATTTAAGCATAGAGAGTCGACGTTGCGATGGCATAACTCATGGTTGAGACGCTGGATATTCAATGAGGATCCGCAGATAGCCCAATCGTTATTGTGGAGGCAACAGAGGTTGCCTATTAATGTCGTCTTTCTCGTGGCTTTCGTACTCCGAAGCGGAACGAGAGCGAACACGTGATCTCATCTCTCAGTTCTCGGAACGAGACACGCGTGATGAACTCGGCATTGGCCGTATCAGGGATGCATTCGCGGACTTACTCTTTCCAGGTACGACGACGATCCAAACCCGAGTAAAGTACTTCCTTTTCGTGCCGTGGACGTACCGAGACCTCGAGAAAAAACAGGTCTCATCGGCTAATATTGAGTCGAAAGCACGCCGCTACGAGGTCCGAGTTATCGAGGCGTTGCTAAAGGGAGATGATCCAGAAGGGGTCATCGGCCGGTATTCAAAGGGAGATCTACAACGCTTCCCGAGCAACATCTACTGGGCTGGCCTCGGTACGTGGAACATTCGACGCTTCAACGGCTCGCAGAACGAGTACCACGACTCCCTGGACGTCTACTACCAGCTACAGCAGGAGCAAGAAGATCGAGTAGGAGAAACACCACCGAATTGGGATCCTGCACTTCCAGATCCGCCTGATGAGTTCCCGGACACGGCTAGCTTTGCTCTCCGTAAACGGGACGCAGAGTACCTGCGAGACCGAATCCTCCAAGCTATCCCGGATTCGATGCTAGCGGATCTCCTGCACGAATCTGAGCTCAGCGGGACGCCAGACTTCCCCTGGGAATACCCCCAGCAGAGTCACCTCTCAGACGAAGTGAAGGAATACCTCCACCATGCACAGAATTTCTCGGAGATTATGCACGGTGCCACCCTCCTCTACAACCTTATGCTTGCGAGGAAAGCAGCAGATGAAGGCCTAATTGAAGAATACTCGACGAAATTTGAGAAATGGAGCCAGAGGATCGGCAGCCGGCAAACTGAGTTCCGAAATTGGGATCTAAATCGATTTTGGGAGATCGTCACCGAAGCAAGTGCGAATACGCCAGTACGGATGCAGCGCTTCGTCGAGCGATGGATCGAAATTGCATCAGATTCTCCGGAGGAGCTCGCTAATGATGACGCTACATTACAGCTTATTGAGAGACGAGAGAGGCGGCTCAAGGGCGGCCGCGCCCGTCTCAGCAACCAATCCGCCTTGGAGCAATGGAACGGAGAAGCGGGCACTGAGCAACTCGCTTATCGCTGGAACGCAGCGAAGACTCATCTCGAAGATATCATCTCAGGATTGGAGGGAGAATAGATGCTCGAACCGCAGGATCGAGAGCTCTTACACGAGTCACTCAAACCACCTGCCGGCTATGACCTAGACTACGCGCTTGGAGCCACCTATTCAGTTGATTTATCTGCCCTGCTTGCCGTTCCACTCGCGTTCACTCGACACCAGCACCAAGGCCTGGATCAGGAGGAACAGGATCCAGTAGCAACTCTCGATGCCCTTCGACGGAACGCGAATCGGATGACTCTCTTCTGTCAGAGCGGTCGGATTCACGCACCAAGCCAGCAGAACAGATTGTTCCAGTTGCTCGAGGATGTCGTTGTCGAGGCGAACGCACTGAGCGACCACGGTGCGTTTCATCCCAAAACGTGGGTGCTTCGGTATACAGGAACAGACGAACAGGTTCACTATCGTTTCCTCTGTCTCAGTCGGAACCTGACGTATGCTCGCTCGTGGGACACCGTGCTCCGACTGGACGGTGAATTTCGGGATGATCGTCAACTAGCCTATGCACGGAACCATCCACTGGGGGATTTCATTGAGACCCTTCCAGAAATGGCGGCGAGGGATCTAGATACCGACCGACAGGCTAAGATCGAGACTATTCAAGATGAACTCCGGCGTGTCGACTTTTCTCCACCAGATGCTTTCGAAGAGGTTGATTTCCACCCATTTGGTATTGACAATCGAAATCAATGGCCGTTCCCCGACCGGGAAACGGACCTAATCGTGGTATCACCGTTTCTCTCAAAATCGCTTCTCAATCAGTTCGATCCAGCGTCACGCAATACCACCCTCATCTCGCGGTGGGAAGAACTGGATACGCTCTCGGAGGACACTCTCGACCCGTGGGATGAAATATATACACTGGACACCGCCGCTGAGCTCAACCCCGACAGCGATCCAATCGAGATGCCGGATGAGGAAGAGGAGATCACCGATGAAGACACGCTCAAGAGCCTACATGCGAAGCTGTTCATCGTAGATGATGGGTGGGACGCACGCGTCTATACGGGATCCGCAAACGCTACTGGTGCAGCGTTCCATCAGAACGTCGAATTCTTAGTCGAATTGAAAGGAAAGAAGCGCTTGTGTGGAACCAAGGTCTTTCTGGGTGATGAAGACGATGACATCTCGATCCGCGATCTTCTGGTTCCCCATCATCGAGATGAGCCTCCGGAAAAGGATACTGTAGCCGAGAGGCTGGATGATGCGCATCAAGACATCCGACAGGCCATCACCGGCCTCGAGCTTAGTGCACAGATTGAGGAGACACCCAGTGATGATGTCTATCGACTTCGACTCAGAGGGGGCGATATTCCCCATACAATACCGCACGAGCCCACAATCGAATTTCGACCGATCACACTTGAGCAACGAGCGGCTGAACCCCTTGCGATGGATGCAGAGAAGGTCGCTTCATTTGACGTCTCGTATGAATCCATCACATCTTTCATCGCAATCGAGGTGACTGTCGAAATAGAAGGAGAGACCAGATCAGAAACCTTCGTTCTAAATGTTCCACTAAATAACGCACCGACAGACCGGTCTCAACGCCTCCTTCGGTCGATTATTCGCGACAAAGAGCGGTTCCTACGATTCCTTGCTCTACTTTTAGGTGAGGTCGATGCGGGCTTTGGTCATCAAGTCTCGCAGATAGAGTGGCAAGAGTGGGATAGTAGTCACGGTGTCAATGCCGGAAATCGAGTCCCACTGTTGGAGCAACTTCTACGCGTGCTACACGAGAATCCTGAACAACTGGCGCGTATTCAGGAACTCATCACGGATTTAGGGGGAGGCGACGATGTCGAGCAAGTACTTCCAGAGGGATTCGATCGTGTCTTCGATCCGATCTGGGCGGTGCTGAATGAGGAGGGAACCGACAATGAGTGATGAGCAACGGCCGGATGTATCGACAGTTCTAGAGCCGCTGAAGGAGTTCCAAGAGCAGACAGCGCGGTATGTCTTCGACCGGTTGTATACCGACGAGGAGTACGCCAGACGATTCCTGGTAGCTGACGAAGTTGGGCTGGGGAAAACATTGGTCGCACGGGCGGTCATTGCGCAGGCTATCGATCATCTTTGGGATGACCACGATCGGATTGACATCGTCTATCTATGCTCAAATGGGAGTATCGCTCGGCAGAATCTGGACCGTCTGGTTCTTGATGAGGATCAAGAACACGCCTTCACCTCTCGAATCACGCTTCTCCCGAAAACGGCGCATTCATTCGATGAGAACAAAGTGAACTACATCTCGTTCACACCAGGAACTTCCCTCGATCTCAAATCGTCCATGGGACGGAAAGAAGAGCGAGTCCTCCTCTACTACCTTCTCAAGGAACCATGGAATCTGACCGGAAAAGCGCCTTTGAACGTTCTACAAGGTCGGGCTGGAGTGGACGGCTTCAGACCGATGGTGAATAATTTTGATGCTACAATCGATGAGGATCTGGCAGAGGCATTCATCGCTGCGCTTGACGAACGACCGGAGCTCGAGCGTGAATTCAAAGATCTCTGCGAACACTATCCCCGGTACAATAGCAGAGTTTCTGATTCAGTACAAGCCCGCCGCCGAGAAGTTCTAGGTGAAATCAGGAGTGTCCTTGCATCGGTCTGTGTCCAGGCTCTTAGCCCCGATTTGATCATCCTTGATGAGTTCCAGCGGTTCCGGGACGTACTCGATGGGGAGACCGATGAAGGTGAGCTGGCCCGCGAGCTATTCTCCTACTCGGACACCCATGCAGAATCGCGAGTGATGCTCCTCTCGGCCACTCCGTACAAGATGTACACGATGGCCCACGAAGGTGATGAAGATCACTTAGCTGACTTCGTCAGGACGCTCAACTTCCTCACAGAAGATGAGACCGCCGGGGAGATCCGTGATCTGCTAGATCGATACCGTCGAGAGCTCTACCAAGTTCATGAATCAGGGACAAATGAGTTACGAGACCTGAAAAACGAGATCGAAACAGAACTGAGTCAGGTAATGGCTCGGACGGAGCGTCTCGCAGCGTCGTCAGATCGCAACGGGATGCTGGATCCCGTTGACTATCCCAGTATTGGGCTCCAACCCGACGAGGTTCAAGCCTATCTTCAACTCCGGGATGTTGCTGACCTGCTTGATGCACCGCGGGTCATGAACTACTGGAAATCTGCCCCGTATCTCTTGAATTTCATGAATAACTACTCTCTGAAGGAGAAATTTACAGAGGGGATAGAATCTGATGAGGAGTCATTGTTAGCGACTACGCTCTCGAACAGCGATCAGCTGAACCTCTCAGGCGATCAAATCGAACGCTATGATCCGGTTCAATTTCGGAATCCCACACTTCGGGCTCTGGTTGATGAGTATCTCGACACTGGGATCTGGCAACTGCTCTGGTTACCTCCGTCTCTTCCGTACTATGAGGCAAGGGGGCCGTACGCTGAGTCTGATGTACAAGACGCCACAAAACGTCTCGTCTTTTCCTCTTGGAGGGTCGTCCCGAAAACGGTCTCGGCGCTGGTGAGCTATGAGGTTGAGCGCCGAATTATGCAGAACTTCGACTCGGACGCATTATACTCACAGGGACGAACCAACCGGGGCTACCTCCTTGATATCTCGAAATTCGATGGGCGGCTCACCGGAATGCCCTTGTTCTCAATGCTCTATCCGAGTCCCACTTTAGCGGAAATCGGAGATCCCGCCGAAATAGAAAATCGTATCGAGGGCGATGACCTTCCAATGAAAGAACAGGTTCGGGCAGAGATTCGAGATGCTATCGAATCACGTCTGAATCCAATAATCGAACAACGAGCCGGCGATGAGAGCGACGTTGCGGGTATTCAGCCCTATGACGAGGCTTGGTATTGGGCGTCCCCCCTGCTACTTGATATCGAAAATCCAGATGTCTCCGTTACAAACTGGCTCGATCAGTCGGATCTTTCCTCGAAGTGGCAGGGAGAAGAATCGGATGACGGTCCAGCAAGTGAATTCGAAAACTGGCAAGCTCATCTTCAACGCTTCCGGCAAGTTGCCGATGGCGATTACACATTCGGGCCTCCACCAGATGACCTCGTCGAAGTAGTGACGGATATTGCCTTAGGATCGCCAGCAACGGCTACCCTCAAAGCATTAGATCGGATTATTGATTCCCCGTCAACTATCGATTCGACGGCGGCACTCACAGGGGCAGCTCAAGTCGCCTGGGCCTTCCGCTCGGTATTCAATCTCCCCGAAACGACGGCACTTGTTCGTGGAATCTATCCAGCCGAACCATACTGGCGACGCGTCCTCGAGTACTGTCAGGACGGAAACCTCCAGGCAGTCCTCGACGAGTGGATTCATATGCTGGATGATTTCGGCCTAGCTGATGCTCCCCCGACAACGGTAGTCGAAACAATAACCGATCAAATGACCGAATCGCTCAGTCTTCGAACCGCGTCGGCGAAAATGGACGACATCACGGTCCAGGAACACGATATCGAACTCGACGAGCGACGTATCCGATGTCACTTCGGACTGCAGTTCGGACGAAGCGAGGACTTTGATACAGACGCTGCAATCCGAGCGGATCAGGTCCGGACCGCGTTCAACTCCCCGTTCTGGCCATTCGTTCTAACGACAACATCTGTGGGGCAGGAGGGGCTTGATTTCCATCCATACTGCCACGCCGTCCTACACTGGAACCTTCCACCGAATCCGGTCGATCTCGAACAGCGAGAAGGTCGTATACATCGATATAAGGGCCATGCCGTTCGAAAGAATGTCGCCGACGTCTACGGTCCACAGGTACCTTCGAGAGATGGAGATATTTGGTCTGCAATGTTTCAAAAGGCCGCCAACGATGCCGGTGCGAACTCAGATCTAGTTCCTTATTGGGTCTTCCCGGACGATAACTCGGACGCGGCCAAAATCGAGCGACATGCGCCAGTTCTCCCAGTCAGCAAAGAAGAACAACAGCTGGCTAAACTCAAGGAATCCCTAGCAGTGTATCGGATGGCATTCGGTCAACCCCGACAGGACGACCTAGTCGAGTACCTATTACAACATCTGTCTGAAGATGAAATCGAAACAGCGCTATCGGATCTTCAGATTGACCTCTCTCCGGTCTAAGTTCGCGGAATGAGCGATTTCAAAACGCAGGAACAGTTTGAGAGATGAACTGGACTGTCAGGACCGCGCTGAGAGGTATTTGTATCTTATTGGGCTGAATACGATGCCGAAGAGTGGCAGATGCCAAGCGTAGCGCCTCCGCAACCGTAGCAACTGACCGATATTGATCCTTGAGTGGATTCCGGAAGTTTCCGGAAACAGCAACTTTCTACAAACAGTATTGCACGACAGAACGCCACATAACACGTAGAACGGGAGTATAATTAGTCTGTTTCCGGAAACAACCCGATTATGCTTTTATAATTTGACCTAAACCTATCTATCAACTTCATATGATCGGCGATGCTCGGGTCCTCCGCGCCGGATTCGTCCCTCGGGAAGTTGAGCATCGCGACGCCGAAGTCAACCATCTATCCAGTGTCCTCGAGCCCGTCACGAACGGCGAACCCGCCGACACCGCCATCGTCACTGGACCCAGTGGGACGGGGAAGACGTGCATCTCGCAATTCGTTACGGAACGACTGCGTGAAGAGGTCCTCGACGTCGAGGCCACCTACGTCAACTGCTGGCGCAACTACACTCGATTCCGGACGCTCTACCAGATCCTCGACGACCTCGGCGCCACCATCGACATCCACCGGCAGTCGACACCCCACGACGAACTCGTTGACCGCCTCCAGCAGCACGACGGCCCGCGAACCGTCGTCATCCTCGACGAGGTCGATCAACTCGAAGACCCGAGCGTCATCTACGACCTCCACAGCCTTCCCCAGTTCGCAATCATCTGCATCGCGAACAAGGAAGAGGAACTGTTCAGCCGCGTCGACGACCGCCTCGTGAGCCGGCTGCGCTCCAGCGAACACGTCCGGATGGACAAGTACCACGACGAGCAACTCTTCGACATCCTGAGTGCGCGCGCGAAATGGGGCCTCGACGAGGACATCATCACCGACGACCAGCTCTACCGCATCGCTGACGCGGCCGCCGGCGACGCCCGCCTCGCGATCGGTATCCTCCGGACCGCGGCCGGCAAGGCAGATCGCGAGAACCACGAGCGGATCACCGACGATATTCTCCTGGACGCCGCCGAGGATGCCCGTGCTCAGATCAAGCAGAAGAGCCTGGATTCACTCACCCCACACCAGCGGGTCGTCTACGACATTGTTCGTGAACACGGCTCGCTCGCGCCGAGCGAGATCCACGAGCGCTACACAGAGGCGGTCGACGACCCACGAACAAAGCGAACCGTCCGGACATACCTCTCGAAGATGGCGCAGTACAACCTCCTCGAGGCCGAGGGGACAAGCCGGGACCGAGAGTACTCACTTGTCGATTCGGCAGCCGCATCGCCGATGCAGTGACCGTAACTCTGGAAACGTTCTCGGAAAGAGTCGAGCGACCGCAAAAACTCGGCGACTGCGGACGGCACATTACCAGTCTCGTACGTTCCCTGAAACACGGAAGCGCCACGCCGCGGCTTATCGGGGCCGTGAGCAACTAGTCGCGTATGGGAAACCACTCAACGTCGAACCGATTGGCGGTGGACTACCCGACCCGGGGCGCTGACCGCAATCGGTCGCTTGCTGACCACGCCGATCCAGCCACGGACGAGATGCTGCTTCCGTCACTCGATGAGAGCATCACGCTATTCGACGTGGAGGGGTGCCGTGGCGTCCCGATTCTGCAATCGCTCGTGCTCGATCATCTCCTCCTGCACGACGGGCCCGCCTTCTGGGTTGACGCAAACGGTCACGCGACGACGACGACACTCGCGCAGATCGCCCCCAGTCAGCGGTTACTTGACCGGATTCATGTTGCACGCGGGTTCACCGCCTACCAGCATTACGGTGCTGTCTGTGACCTCCCGACAGCGGTGAACCAGGCCATCCAGGAGCCCACCATCGATACCGGAGGGGGTGGTCGACAGTCCTCCGGTCGCGACGAAAACGCATCTTCCCAGACACCCGCACTCATCATTGCACCTGCCGTAGACGCCAAGTACCGCGCCGCCGATACCCTCGGCGAGACCCACGCCAAAACCCTCCAGGCCCGAACACTCGCCCGGTTGGCGACCTACGCCGATGGGTACGACATTCCGGTGCTCGTTACTCGAACCGAACGGAACGAATTCACCGAACCGGTCGCGACGGCCGCCGACCACCATCTGGAGTGCGAGCAGACCCGAATGGGGCCACGGCTCGTCGGCGACGACTTCGAGACGCTCGTCTACCCCGTCGACGACGGCGCGTACTACCAGACGACGTTCGCGTACTGGCGGCAACTGCTCGCGGCACGGGCCACGCAGGTCGGCGTGGAACCGACGACGCCGGCGCCGTCGACGCCAACCCCGGAGGGTGTCGGCACGGGCGTCACAACTGACGGTGAGACGGTGGTGGCCACCGCTGATCCCCTACTGGATGCGTGGACGGCGACCGGTACAGGAGGCCGATAGCGATGGGGCGCACGAACCCGACGTACCGGGATGCCCTCCGAGCTATCGAAGAGCGTTGGGCGGAGTTTCGCCGGGCGCTGCGGCGTCGCGACCAGCCACGATTCGACCGGCTGTTCGAGTACGCCCGCGAACACGCTGACGCGAGCGGGCTGTTGAACCACCAGAATCCCCTCCTGCCAGCGCTGCTCAGCATCGATCTCGAACAGGAAGCCCGCCTCGACGACTACGAGGAACGCCTCGAGGAACTCGAAGCCGCGGTCGCAGCAAGCGATGACCAGGAGGGCGCCCCACCGGACTCGAACCCGTGACGATGCCGTTCAGTATCGACTTCCTAGATGACGGTCGCGTCCTAGAGTGGGAGGCAACCGCCGACGGCACCGTGGCGACAGAACGGGACGACTACACACCGCGGTTCTACGTCGCCCCTCGTGACCCAGACGCCGACCTCGACCTCACGAGACTCCAGTCGGTGTACGACCAGCACCCGGACATCGTCGCGACCGAGATGGTTGCCCGACGGCCCGGCTTTCGACGAAACGAGGAGGCCGTCCTCGCCGTCGACGTCGCCCACATCGACCGCGTCACTCCACTCGCCCGGCAAGCGCGACAGCTGTCGGACTATCCAGTCGGTGATCTCGCCTGCTTCAACGTCGACTTCTCGCGAGAGTTCCGGTACTGTTTGGAGACCGGCATCGATCCGACGCCGGCGAGCGAGCTGTCGACGCTCCGGCTCAGCGTCCCGGTGACCGAAACGAGCAACGACGTCTACGGGGAGCTGTCCGTCGACTGCAACGCCATCACTGGCTCGCCGACAGAGCTCTTGACTGCCGTGCAGGCAGCGCTCGAAAAACACGATCCGGACGTCCTAGTCTGTTCAACGAGCGAAATCGTCCCGACGCTGTACGAGATGGCGACGGTCGCCAGCGTCGATGACTTCTCGCTGAGTCGGTGGCCGGACGTGGACTACCAGCAGCTCGCGAGTCGATCGACGTACTCAAGCTACGGCCGCGTTGGTCACTCGCCGGCGCGGTACAACGTGCCCGGCCGCGCGATCATCGATGAGTCGAACACGTTCTTCTACGGGGAGACAAATCTCGACGGCGTCCTCAACCTCGTGTCGCGCTCGAAAAAGCCCGTCCAGGAGCTTGGGTGGGCGTCGATCGGGAACGTGCTCACCGCGATCCAGATCTGCGAGGCCCACGACCGCGGCGTCCTCGTGCCGTGGAACTCTTGGCGCCACGAGTTCTACAAGCCGATGGGGACGCTCCACGACGCCGACCGCGGCGGGGTTATTTTT
>Ga0207757_101187_pt1 | contig 12161 bp, 14 predicted proteins | sample A23P3SouthBayCA_2_FD_187752 | JGI IMG/M metagenome (GOLD analysis project Ga0207757, IMG submission 187752) | Aerobic enrichment media microbial communities from Eden Landing Ponds, California, USA - A23 P3 (2) (SPAdes) | ecosystem: Environmental > Aquatic > Marine > Unclassified | place...
CGGCATCGTCGGGATCCGGTCTTCGCGCATCGCCTCCTCGAGGACGAGCATGAGTTCCTGCGAGCGTCCGACCGCGAACGCGGGGATCAGGATCTTCCCACCCTTTTCGTGGGCCGCGTTGATCACTGTCTCGAGTTTGCGCTCGGAGTCTTCCTGGTCGGTCTGGTAGTCGTTGCGACCGCCGTAGGTCGATTCGAGGACCAGGGTCTCGACGCGGGGGAAATCGTTGACGGCACCGTCCAGCAGGCGGGTGTCGCGATAGTGGATGTCCCCGGAGAAGGCGACGTTGTAGAACCCCTCGCCGACGTGGAAGTGCGCGACGGCAGACCCGAGGATGTGCCCGGCATTGTGCAGCGTTAGCTTCACGTCCGGCGCGATATCGGTGACGTTGCCGTACTCGACGGGGATCGTGTGTTTGAGCGCTTCCCGGACCATCGAGCTGTCGTACGGCGGGGTCCGGCCCTCCTTGGCGGCGACATCGAGATAGTCGATCTGGAGCAGACCCATCAGGTCTCTGGTCGGCTCAGTCGTATAGATGGGACCGTCGTAGCCGTACTTGAACAGAGTCGGGATCAGCGCCGAGTGGTCGAGGTGAGCGTGGGTGAGCACCACGGCGTCGATGGAGTCCGGGCCGGCGGCGAGCGCTTCGGGCGCCTGGAGGTAGGGGACTTCTCCCTCGGCGCCGGGCTTGTCGCCGCAGTCGATCAGCACCCGCGTCTCCGGCGTGGAGAGGAGAAAGGCCGCGCGCCCGACTTCGCGACAGCACCCGAGGGTCGTTACGCGGACCCACTGTTCGTCAGCCGTGGACGGACTGTGGATCTTCCGGCCGATGTCTTCGAGGATATCGCGTCGCTCGTCGCGTTCCTGCTTGAGGAAGTTGCGGACGTTCGAGACGGTCGAAGACTCGATCGGCGGCGTCCGCACGACTTCGGGCGTCCAGCCGACTGCCGCCTGGATTTCTTCCAGGGTTTCACCGTGACGGCCGATGACCATGCCGGGCTTGTCGGCCTCGATGAGTACCTCGCCAGTCGAACCATCGAAGTCGAGTGACTGGATCCCGGCGTCGTCCGGGATCGTCTCACGGATTTTCGCCTCGGCTTCCCGCTCTGGAACGAGCGCCGCGGCTGTCGGCCGCACGGTAATACGTTTTTTGAACGTGCTCGCAAGCTCCGGTACGAGCCGGTCTCGCTCGGCGAATATCTCCACGTCCGGAGTGTAAATGACCAGGTCCGGTCCTTCGAACTGGACGCTGTCGATCGTGATATCGTCCGGTGTCTCCTCGTCGATCCGTCTGCGGATCTCGTCGATCGAATCGTGTGTCGTTTTCATGCGTATGCTTCGAATCTGCGCGGCGGCTCCGCGAGAATCGCAAAGTACCCGACCACTGCCGGGTTGATACCTAGAGCAAGCCGACCGCGAGTAAGAACCTTTGCCTCTGGAGCGGACGTAGTTCGTAGCGAATCCTCGTGAGTGATCAGAAAAACAGTTCTGGTTCTACTCACCGGACGACAACGTATCGGAGCCACCGATCCGACCCCGGGTTGCGCTCGGACGTTTGGAATCGTTTCCAATCAAGAGTGGTAAATTACTGGCTCTGCTGAAATCTTGAGTACGAGACAAGTCTTGGTCCAGTTTCAGTCAGTACAGATGGTGAATTCACTACGGGCGTGAACAGATAATTATAGAAAGGAGGCCAAGAATGAACATGCGACCGGAGAACGGAGAAGAGTCTGATACCGTCCCGTCGAGCGAGGACTCGAGCACGGGATTCGATTCTCAACACGTACTCCAGCGGGCGACTGAGGACAGTCGGGCGGATATTGTTGCCGATATCATCGGTCACCCCAAAGGGATGCCGAGCGTCGAGGAACTCAAGTACATGAACCCTGGGCTCAGCGACGACGCGATACGTCGCCATCTCGCAGAGCTCGCCCAGGTCGGTGTCGTCGAAAACCGTTCGTTCGAAGCCGACGAGGGGAAGCGCGAGCTCCACCGTGATTTCTACGAACTAACTACCGAGGCTCGCGAGGTATTCGACCGAAACGGGTTGTTCCCGAGAGACACCTGGCAAAGACAATACGCGGCTGTCGAGAAAACGGCCCGTATCAGAGAGATAGAAGAGCTACCGCGGCCTTGACGTCTCCTTTCGAGAGATATGGGGTCAAAACGGGTGCCGTGCGAGAGGTCGTCACTTCGACGCTGTCGTTTGCCAGTCCAATGTCTAACACTACCCTACATACTGTAATATCGGTTGAGACGCTTCAGACACTATTACAACCGTCATCTACTGAATCAAGCGTTAGATTTCTCAACTCCAGCTGAGGAGGTGCTGAACTAGACAGTGCTGTAGATAGTGAATGCCAACCCTTCTATGACACACTGGTAGTGAATAACTAGTATGACTGAGCTCGTGACTTGATTGCTATTCAATTTGAGACGTAGTGGCGCATCGGCAGATCAAGCTTGAAAATGTTGTTACGATAGGTTTGTTCAATGTGGTCGAAATTCGGATGGAGGTAGTCATCAATAGCATCTGGAAATTCATCCATTGGCTCAACACGGTCTCCCCGCATATATTGGACCTTTTCCCGTTTTAGCCCAACATTGAGGCGCCAATGTGAGCTGAACCAGTGCCGGCCAAAGTGGCTTGTCATTGATTTGGTCTCCTCAGTTTCGGCGAATTCTGGATGGAATGCCTCTTTCCAGATATCGTTCACATATTTTGGACCGAGTTGACTAAAGCTGGTATCCGAAAGGAAAACCCAAGGCTCGTCCACTTGGGGCCGTGCGATGAGATGCTGAATGAGGAGCCACCGAAGTTCTTCGTCGATAGGGAGGAGACGTGGATTTGAGGACTTGTTTCCGTCACGATCCTGGGGAATGTAGATCGCATCATCTCGACCTTCCAAAGCGGGATGGGTTCCAAGTTCTGGGTACTGGTTTAGGAGATCGTTATGACTAATGTGAAGATCCTGAAGCTGCATATTACAGAGTTCACCCTGCCGGCACCCCTCCTTTAGCTGGGTTCCAGTAATTGCCCGACTGCGAACATCTTCGATATCTGCGAATGCAGATTGGAGAGTCGATAGAGAGGGGTCAGGAAACGGTTTGGCACTATTAGTGCCGAGATCTGTCCGGTCCCGTGCGAGTGTAAATGGATTGAATTCAGTAGGATGGGGGAAAGCCGATTCATCTTGCCAGTGTTCGTAAGCACGAGTGAGTCGATTTAGCTTGGACTTGATTGATCGACGACTGTTTTCATGAATATCACGCCGCCACTCAATAAATCCAGAGACGTGGGCTGGGTTAGGGCATGCAGGATGGCGGTTTGTCGGTTCCATATGATTTTTCCACTGGCGATATGTTCGGTAGTATTCTTCAACCGTCTTCTCTTTTTCAACGCCGTTCTTATTCAGAAGGACGTTGTCGATGTAGTATTCGAAAGGGTCAGGCAGCTCGAAAAACACATCACTGTATTGGGCCAATGGGTCCGCGGATCTGTCGAATGCTTGTGCAAAGTCCTCTCGAGTCGGGTTCTGTGAACCAGATGCTGATGGTGCTGAATTGTCACTCATAGTTATTCGAAGGACGGTTTTTCACACGGTAGTACCAGACTTGGTAGGCCGCGTCGTACTCGATTGCGGCTAATAGTAAGGGATTATATAGATGGGGGTGGCGATGATTCGATTTCAGGTAGTTGTAGAAATTTAATATTCGGCTGTAGTACGTCTCGTAGCTGACTTTAGTGGAACACGAATTGAGTACGTCGTCGCACCATGCATTGACGTCTTGGGGTTTGGCGAGGGCGTGATGTCGGTCTCGATCCTGCATATGCTCAATCCAAGACCCTTTGGCCCGATTTGCACGTTTCCGCAAGGAGTCCGTGACGGGCGCACGGGCAGGAAAGTAGACTTCCTCATAGTAGTCTTCCAAAGTGTCTTCACCTTCGTAGTACTGAGAATACGTTTCCAGTCGATATCGAGCTGGAATTTCGCTATAAGATTGGAAGATACCAGCATGTCCCTCAGGAGTCGTAGGTTTCCGCTTCATTATTTCACTCAGCACCCTTCGTCGATGATTGTTGAGCGGTCGCACCTTCTATGGCGGCTTCAACACCATCCACGTCCAAGTGATAGCCTCCATCTTGTTTCGTTAATGCTTGCCCCTCAAGCAGATCCAAGTGACTTGCAACGCGCGCAGGAACTGTTTCAGCGATATGCTGAATGATTTCAGGTGTCGCGGCTCCTGGGTTCTGTTCGACAAATTCTACAATGTCTGCCTGCGCTGTATAGTGGAGTTGTTCTTCAAGTTCTCTCACACGACTTCTCTGATGTTCAAGTTCCTGCTGTAGGTCGGCCCGCTGTTGACGGAGCTGTTGAATGGAATTGCCAGCGAGTTCTTCAAGGTCAACCTGCTTACGGCCGGCCTCAACCATCCGAATGATGTACTGGCTGGTCGCAATGCCTCGCTGGTCGGCCTCAGTACACCACGACTCGTAGAGCGTTTCAGGTGGGTACGTCGTCGCGGTCACCTTGTCAGCACTTATGTCAGGCATAATTGGTCCATATTGCCAGATAACGGGTAGTCAATCGGTCGTTGAGACAGTGGCTTCCGGAGAGGTAGTTTCAGAAACGGACTGGAAGGTGAGCATACACGATTCATCAAACTGGACGACTTGATAGCTGATCATCTCAGTTTCGGCGGGTTCAATCCCGAGATCTCGAAGTTGGTCTGCTGAGAGATAGATGCACACGCCGATCTTTTCCTTCTCATAGCGTGCGATCGCTACTGTCCGTGACGGACTGATCGGGCGACTATTGATATGTGAGTCCATCATGCCTCACCTCGAGCTGGGAGGGGGGAAATGGTCTGTTCAGGGAGATTTCGGGTCATCTCGTGTTTGGCGATAAGGGTTCAAGGTCCAGCAGGTCAGCGAAAATCCAGATTTCAGACGATACTTAAAACCCGGAGAACTGAAATCTTGAAAAGCATCAATACATCTGTTTTACCCCCTGGCAAGGGACTAGTCACGTACAATAGGCGGGTTGAGATCCTGCTATCCCCGCTCTACTGGGTTTGAAACGGGCTATTCTAATAACGGGGTTATTATATCAATTCAGAAAACGGATTTCAAGCGGGTATTAATGCCTGCTCGCCACCAAACCGTTTGATAAGTCTGTCAGAAGTAGTTTCAATCCACTGGTGGATTGTGAATTAGGATGCAATCCTGGTCTTTCAATTCATAAGATATTATATCTATTTCTTCTATTGGCAGCCCCAGTTTGCGCAAATCAGAGGCTGTAAGGAAAAGAGAAACCCCGATTGGATCACCACTATCATCCCGAATGATTGGAGATTCCCAATTGGGGGTCTGCCCTCCAGACGACTTCTCAGATGTACATTCTCTCGATGTTTTCTCACCGATCGGACAGGGACAGTCGTTATTCGGCATCCATCATCTCTGCGAGTTCGTCCCTCAGCTCATTTTCAGTCTCGTCATCAATCTCGGTCACCCTCAAATCGTGAACAGTCATACAATCTTTCCCACGACATCCACGAATTCCCTCAGCAAGACGGCCCTCGTTTTCATTATATAACCAATATACAGTTCGACCACAATTCGTACATTTATATTCTATTTTTAACACCATGTGACTTGGGGAGGGTTTGGGCTCGTGCTATCTATGCGACCCTGCCATAATCTGGTCATGTTCCGATTTCTTTCGAGGTGTATGGTATAGCTCATACGTTCCAAAAAATGGTTCAGGCACCTATCTTCAACCGGCCATTGAGGGATCAAACCAGAATACGAAACTAAGACGACACCATCCGAAAGAATACGGTTGCCAATGGTAGTTACCACTTAGCCTCTTTCAGTTTTTCCCGTCCCTTGGGTCAGAGGCAATTTTGAAAAGTCGCGTGCCTTCATGTACGCACTCCACAAAGCCTGCCGCTTCAAGGACCTCTAATCTATTGTAGACACTATTTCGGGAGAATCCAGTCCAGTCTACGAGTGCTCCCTTCGTCGCCCTTCCCTTTTTGAGTTCGTCGAGGATTGCTTTATCAGTTTCAGTGAGATCCTCTGGCTCCATCTCAATCTTATTGAACGCTGTGACCAGACACTGCATAAACTCCCATCGTACGCAATATGGGGTGTCTTACTAAGTGTGCATACTGCACACCTACAATGCACAATAGATGTTTAGATGCAAGGTCGAACGACGAAATGGGTCCGCTATATCAACAACTGGGTTGGCATCTATACTGGCCCTCACGTGGATAACGGATAGAGTACTTGATAGGGCAATAATGTCCTGCTGTGTAAAGCAATGTAGTCCATCGTTGAAGACGGTAGTAATTCGGGTGATCTAATTGGAGGAAAAATATCCGGTAACCTTGTATACGGACCCATCGATATCAGCAATCCATCATACTTTGCGACCAGCGCGGCGTCGTCTCGCTATAGTCATTTTGGCGCGTTCCACATCAATAATCGACATCACATCATCAGGGCCACATCTGACACAGCCCGCTCCAGAAAATAATAGTGCCTCCGAGATCTCCGTCCGTGAACTGGCTAGAACCATAGTTGCTACCAAGCAAGATATTCCAGTAGATTCAGCTACTGGAGACGCTTATCACAATATGTATAATTCACTTGATCAGACGCATCTCCCACGACTTGATGACGTTGGTGCCGTCAACTACGACCAAGTCCGAAAGCGAGTGTCACCTGCACCGAATTTACCTGCTCTCGTGGCAGTCGTCTCAACGATTGCTCCTCTCGCAACGTTTCTTTACTCCCTACCGAGTGGGTCCGGCACGACATGGAGAGATTGACCCGCTGTTTGGTGGTTACCATTGATTCAACGAGTGCTAGTACATATGGGCTTTTCAAGGTGAAAGCCAAGAAAATGCTAGCACAACCACTACACCATGTTAGCTAGCCCCCCCGCTTTCAGTGGCTTCAATCCGTTCTCTGTACGCATCTTGGAACACGTTTTGATCACGATCTGATTGTAGATGACCGAGTGCGAATGCGTAACAGCCACTTTTTATTTCATTCTGGTCTGGAACTCTGGTAATTGTTTGATCTTCAGGTTCAAAAACTCCTGTTGAGGGTTCTGCTATCTCATCCACGACTTCATACTCGAGATCAATTCGTCGTCCTGCAATTAACTGTACAAACAGTTCACCATATGCTGTTAGCGAATTCTGACTTCGGTTTTGAATAAGTGGATATTCGACCCATGGTTCGGGAGTAGTACCGTTTCCAGCCATATCCTTCAAGTGTTTTCTGATTACTTGTTCGCTAGTCTTCATATTCTCCTGGCTCAGGACCGTTTCAGTTGTCGCCTCTGCGTCTGTGAAAGTCGAGGAAGCCAACCAGTACGCTGCGAGAATATCTAATGCAGGATATTCATGGCGCCATTTCTTGCTTTTTAATACTTGCACGTCCTCGGAGATTGCCTGAGCCAACTCATCGGCCCTAGAGATCGATGGATCTCCCTTCAGTTGGGCTATTTCTGGCCAAATCACATCTGCCAAATTCAATTGTTCAATCTGGCGCGGAGAAATATACTGATTATTACTGCCTGGAGCCGAGATATCTGGAACAATTCGCTGGTATACCTCAGCCACTAAAGGGAAGACTGGCTCAAGTCCGGCCTCGGATAGTCGGTCTTCGATTTTCTCGTGCAGCCCAACCTCTGACATACTATTGTCAATAGATTCAAGAAGATCTGTTCGAGCCTCACTAATATTATCTAACGGTTCGGATAATGGCCCCTCCAATTGTTGCAGCCAAAGATCTTCCCGTCCCACTCCATAGCTCTCGTCAAGCCATTTCCCCGAAGAACCAAGTATGAACCCTGCAATTATCGCAGAATGATTAATTTCAACGTCTGAGTTTGTCGCCGGTACATATAGAAGATGTCCGAGGTTGACTCCAAGTTTAATCCACCTCAGCTGGTGTTGCGGAACACCCAGAAATGATGTTGGTGGATCAAATGATTCATCATTTCGAGAAATATCCAGTAATTCACCAAGGAGGCCCTGGCCCGATACATCTGAGAGACTATCAGCTCTGGATTCTGTTTCCGATTGGATGTTTTTGTCCAAGAACTGGTTTCGATGAAGGGCTGACAGATCCTCAATCAGATATTGAATTCGTTCTGGAAGGGTATTGACAGCTTTATCGACTGCGTTGATAACAGCCTCATCATCTTCGCTGTACTGGTAGTCACTCAGCCCGGTACCGGTCACGTAGTCAAGTTGGGCAGCCGACAAATGGAGACGTTGAGCATCAACTCGATCCTGTGGATCGATTCCCATACAGGTGGGTTTTAGGAGGATACTACAAAGTGCTTTTCCAGAAATTCGGAGCACCTTCAAGTCCAATTTATAGGCGTGAGCGCAGAATGAGAGGAAGTAAGATTCGGGTCCTGGAATTGGGCTTGCGGCTGTCTGAGATTCGCCGTCTCAAACATACTGATATGCTCAACCGGCAATTGATCTCCACAAGCCGTCACGTACGAGCAGACACGCGTATGCATGAATGCGTATATATGTGGACGACGCCATCGGAGGGGGAAGAAGACTGATGAGTAGTGAATCTTCCTCCGCTGGGGACGAACAGAACGGTCATACGACAACGGGTCAGAAATCGGTTGCCACCTCTTACGTGCCCCAACCCCAGTATGAGAGATGGCAGGAGAAAGCTGACGAAAAGAATCAGTCGGTTAGCAGTTTCATCGCCACAATGGTTGAACTCGGCCTGAACGAAGTGAAGTTAGAGCAGGCCTCTCCTTCCGAAATTGTTGAGGTACGTCAACAGCTCCAAAACGTTCGTGCGGAACGTGACGATCTTCAACAATCGCTCCGAAAACAAACCCAGCAGGACTACTCTGTTGGACTGGGCCGGATCAAGGAGGTAATCATCGAAAATCCAGGAATCGAACGACGAGAGATTGTGAATTTCGTTGTAAGTAACCCGGTTCAGTTCGTTGATGAATACTTAGATGAACTGGAGGAGTCCGACTTCAGAGTCAAAAAAGGTCAGTGGTATCCACCCGAGAACTTGGAGGATCAGCAATGAAGCTGCCTCGGAGTCTCATAGACGCACCATGTGCGTTTGAGTCTCTTGATCGGGTACCTGAAAAGAAGCGATTGCGGCAGTATTCGAGCGAGTTCAATAGCCGGGATGTCTGGAATGAATTCCATACGGACCAAATCCGAGGATGTGGATACAGTCAATCACATAAATCGACGATTGAGCACTGTGAGGTAGTATGGAAAGATCATTGTCAGGGACACGGACGGCATCATGCATTAACCACTCCGGAGATCGTCCAGTCGTGGTGTCATGACCTCATCAATGAGCGAACGCAAGAAACCGCACAACAATATTATCTCAATTTTGTAAATCGATTCTACATCTATCTGATGTGGAGCGACAATTACCCCCACATGTATAATCCGGTACAATTCGCTATCAGCGACTACCCAATAGTGGCTGAGATATGGGAATCAGGGCCGCATGGAGATAAAGAATGACTAAAAATAACCAATTGACTGCATACGAAGATATTGGAAAGGCGTTTGATCAAGAAGATGATCCTCTACAACAGTACGATCAAAAATTCAAAAGGCTTGACTCAAACCCAATCGAGATATATAGGGAACAGAAACTAACTGGCGAGAATGTGACAGATAAAAGACGGGCCGAAAAAGATCGGATGTTGAATCGATGGCAAGATCATATGGCCGAATTTAAACGGCATCCTGCCTGCCCCAGCACGGAACACGCGATGCTGTACATTGATAAGTTGGTTGAGAAAAACAACGTCCGGAGATATGTCAACAGCCAACTCAACATCGTAGCGAAGATGTTTGATTACTGGGCAAATCATCCGAAACTTCCCCACGGGACGAAAAGTACTGAAGGGTACAATCCAATTGATTCCGCTAGGGCGCTAAGAGAGGACGCTATCGGCCAACTCCCCTCGTCGAAAAAGAAACAACCTCATCGGATCACTGTTGAGGAGATATCTCACAAACTAAGGAGCACCGAAAATATACTGCACCGATCTGTAATAATGAGTCAATTCAAATACGGATCACGTGCAGGACAAGTACAAAACGTCAAGATTGGGGACATCCATATGCAACATGAGGGTCTCAACGATCTCTACCCTGAACTTGGTTCTCATCCGCGACTTGCCGAGTTCGAAGATGATGTAATTCATTTTCCGACGCGGAACGAACGCCCAGGCGTCAAATCTCAGCGCCCGATACTGATGCCAATTGATACCGAACTCCGAAGGCTATTAGTCAGATACCTTCGTCGGCGTCCTCCTGTTGGCGAGGATTGGTTGTTTGTGAATAACAGCACCGGCGACCAGCTCAAAACGCGATACATCCGCGATAAAATGTGGAAGCCGATGTTCCATCCAGAGTACGAAGAGACAGAGCAACACCGGGCAGTCAATTCCCACTATGCCCGGCATCGGTTCTCCACATATTGGCGAAAAGAGATCGATTTGAACCGTGAACTGGTGAAATACATGAGGGGTGATATTGAATCAAGCGACGGTTCAGGGAATTACGACTCGCTCGAAGATTACGTTCACACGTATTATGAGAATGTAGCATCTGAGTATCTGGCGAACATATATAAATTCAATCTGTAAATCACTACTAGACGCAGGAATATGCTACTCTACCAAACCCCTATATTTCTTCGAAACGAAAGCGGCACATGCCCGATTCCACTGGTTCCGACGAATTCGCCGATGTGAATGAGGCAGTCGGGGCAGAATGGGAAGACGAGACTACACCCTATGAGCGAGTCCGCGAGGTCATCAGCCGGGCCTACACTCCGGTATCAGCCGACGCCATCGCTGAGACTGCACGCACATCACCAAAGACAGTCCGTAAGCATCTCAATACCCTTGCTGACGAGGGATTCGTGACAACCGGTACAGGCGAAAATGGGGCCACGACATACCGACGCTCCTCAGAGTCGCTTGTCGTCGAACAGGCAGCAGATATCCTTGACCACGTTTCGATGGACGAGTTGGTAGCTCGTGTCTCGGAGATGCGTGAACAAATCAGCGGTTTCCAGGCCGAATACGGCGTTGACTCTCCCGAGGGGTTACTCGTTGATCGAACGAATCAGACCCTCGCTGAGACCGCCAAGGATCACGACGACCTCGATCCCGAGGTGCTGCAAGAGTGGCAGACGACACGCCGGAACCTCGCATTTGCCAACGCTGCCCTCTCAATCGCCAACGCTGAACGGTTCGTCAACGACGAATCACACCCCTCTGACGAAAGCGTCCTCGCCCAGTAATAATGGGTGGCAATAGCACAACGAATGAAGGTCACTCATTGAGGGGCCCGCTCGACAGGCCAGTGCTCATCAGTATTCGGGACGTATTCAACGGCGACGAACCGCTTGCAACCGCGGAGTTAGACGATTATCTCAACCCAGACGCAGTTGAAGTCACGTTCGACGATGGTCTTTGCGACGCCGACACGGCACGAATGGACATTCAGTGGACGATACAAAACGACTACAAATTCCACTACACGGATTCCCAGAGTGTTGATTTCAGGTGGGGGGAACATCCGCACAACGGCGACTATATCAACGTCATCGGACTCGAGCATTACCACCCACCACCGAATGCCTCCTCTGATCCCAGCGATGTCGAAGATTCGTGCATCACCCAATCACCAGAGAAACTGGTTACTCGTGCGGTGCTCAAACTCTGGCGCGTTGCGTACCATACGAACTCGTTAGCCCCCCTAAATTCAGGAAGCAATCCACCCTGATGCTCTTTGAGTAGGAGTGCAACAGCCTTTCTCTGTGGACTCGACTCACGACCAAACGACCAGGCACCTCGCGCGCGAATCCTGCGATAATACGACGATTCGATCCAGGCTTCCTCGTTCAAGATTGTCTCTATGCTTATGGCTGGTGGATTCTTGACAAGTAGCAGCCGAAGCGGGCTGCTACTAGTAGATTGTCGCCCGGAACACTAACGACCGACGTCATCCCTGGCGGCGTGCCGGGTCTGCCGGGAAACCCTCGTGCCGGGCGGGTGGCGCGGTAGCGCCACCGATTGCCGAGGCGGTGAATACCGCCGAGGCGGGGG
>Ga0207757_101194_pt1 | contig 12069 bp, 12 predicted proteins | sample A23P3SouthBayCA_2_FD_187752 | JGI IMG/M metagenome (GOLD analysis project Ga0207757, IMG submission 187752) | Aerobic enrichment media microbial communities from Eden Landing Ponds, California, USA - A23 P3 (2) (SPAdes) | ecosystem: Environmental > Aquatic > Marine > Unclassified | place...
AACTCGAAGCGGTTGCTATCACCGTTGAGGCGGGCGGTTTCGAGCATAGGCACTCAAAAATCGCACCGCCTCATCCTTCATCCTTATCTGAACACCGCCCTCGTACTCTGGCCGTGAATATATGTGACTACGAACCGTAGCGCGCGTATGAAAACCCGCTTCATCAATAGTGACAGTACTACCGGGCTCGATCTGGTCCTCCTCGGCCTCATCGCCGCCATCGTCGGCGCCTACGGTCGTACGATGTCGGTTCCGGCGGACACCAGACCCCACCTCATTCGGTTCTTTTCGGTCTCCCCGGACCGGACGTACGCGGCAGTGATGCCACAGGACAAGGCGTTGCTCCTGTTGAGCGACCCGTCCACGGGGCAGGCGACGCGCGAAGCGACAGCGGCAGGCGCCGGCGCGATGAACGGTATCTGGACGCTCGTCTTCCTGGTTGGGGTGATGTTGCTCTTCGCGGGGCCGGCTCTCGTGTGGATCAGGCGGGGGGACCGTAGTAACAATTGAACGTCGTCGCACAGCCGATCGCACGTTATCCTGCGATCGGCTGTGCAAACCGTTTCAATCGCTACTATAGGCCTCGGCCGCCGACTCCTCGGCGATCCACTCTTTCGCCCAGTCGCCGATAGCGTCGAACACCGGACAGAGCGACTCCCCTTTCTCGGTCAGCGAGTAGTACGTCGCCACCGGGGCGTCCTCTTCCAGGCGTCGGTCGACGAAGCCCATCTCCTGTAGGTCGTCGACGACACGCGAGAGCGTCCGCGAACTCGCTCCCGTCGACCGCTTGAGTTCGTTGAACCGTTTCTCCCCCTCCTGCAGGTCGTGCAGGACGGCCAGTCGCCACTGGGAGCCGATCTGTTCGAGCGAGTCGATGACGTAACACGTTTCGGCGTCCTCGCCTTCCGTCTGTATCGCCATAGGCCACCCACGCTTCCCCGACGGTTAGCAGTTTCGTCCCGAATCAGGTGTCGGAATGTTACTGTACGAGTCCCACGCCCGGTGACACGGACGCCACCCGGTGACACGAATGTCAGAGAACGTATATATGGGCTGGGGGCCGTATGGAAAGACACGATGATAGATACGACCGATTCCGACGCATCGCGTCCGACTCCCGCGGCCGAGGTGGTGGCCTGATGGTCTTCGACACCGCCGGCGCGGGCGTCGCCTTCCTGCTCGCGCGCGCACTCTTCGGTGCCGTCTTCGCCTACACTGGGCTGAACCACTTCCTCGACGCGGAGGGAATGATCGGCTACGCTCAGGCGAAGGGCATCCCTGCCGCGTCGCTCGGCGTGCCCGTCTCCGGCGGGATGCTGATCGCCGGTGGTCTGGGCATCCTCCTCGGCGTGTACCCGACGATCGCCGCCGGAGCGATCGCGGTCTTCCTCGTCGGCGCCACGCCGACGATGCACGACTTCTGGAACGCCCCCGACGACCAGAAACAGGGCGAATTCAACAACTTCCTGAAGAACGTGGCGCTCCTGGGCGGTGCGCTCGCCTTCCTCGTGTTCGCGAGCGAGTCCTGGCCGTTGGCGGCTAACGTCGGCCTGTAAGCGTACGCCCATTGTTACCAGCTTCCGAGTTTTTATCAGCGTCCTCGATAAAGTAGCGTACGATGTACGGAGAGTGGTCGCATCGCCTCCTCGCGGGGACGTTCGTTAGCGCCGTCCTCGCCACCCGTCCGGTGGTCGCACACGTCGACTACGTGACCGAGGAGGGTGGAGCGGGACCGGGTGTCGTCGACTTCCTCACTGCCGTTCTTTCGAATCCACTCCACGTCGCCCTCCTCGTCGGCGGCGGCGCTGGCGTCACCGTCGCGACGCTCGGGTGGCTCCGCTACGGCGACCACCTCGCGGACGTGACAGTGACGCGGCGCACCCTCCGCTCGTACCAGCCGTATCTCGGCTGGCTCCTGCGACTCGCGACCGGTCTGCCGCTGATGGGCGCCGGCTTCGGGGGGTACTTCTTCTCCCCGGCCGTCTCCGTGGAGGCGCGACTCGTCCAGATATCGCTCGCCTTCTTCCTCCTGTTCGGATTGGCGACGCGGCTGGCGGCGCTGGCCGGCCTCCTCACGTACGCCGCCGGGTTGGCGACGCACTTCCCGACGCTCCTGCTCAGCTCCGAGTACGTCGCCGGCTTCCTCGGCATCCTCGTCGTCGGTCCTGGACAGCCAAGCGCCGACCTCCTCTTCCATCGACTAGTCCTCACCGACGGCACGATCATGAGCCGATTCAACGACGTGCCGACCGTCTCCGACTTCCTCTCCGACCTCGGCGTCGAGAAGTCCGTTGCACCCCTGCTCATCCGACTCTTTCTCGGGTTCAACTTCGCCTATCTCGGCGTGACCGAGAAGTGGCTCGATCCCGGCCGCGCGCTCCAGGTCGTCGAGAAGTACGACCTCACGGCAGTCCTCCCCGTCGCGCCCGAGATGTGGGTGTTCGGTGCCGGCCTCGGCGAACTCGTCGTCGGCCTCTGCATCCTGACGGGCACGTTCACCCGGAGCGCGGCCGGCGCTGGGTTCGTCATCCTCACGACCACGCTCTTCGGCCTTCCCGACGATCCGGTGCTCGCCCACGTCACCCTGTTCGGCCTCACCTCGGCCCTGCTGATCACCGGGAGCGGCCCCGTCGCCATCGATCGGACCGTCGTTCCAGCGTTGCGCGCGCGTGTCGGTCGGTCACCTCCCTCCGCCGAGTCGGCCACGCCGGCGGATTGACGCCCGCCTCCGATTATCAGACGTTGTACTCGAGGGGTTGGGGTTATTAATGCCTGTTCGAAAACGGCGCACAGGCATGGGCATCCCTCTCCTAAACCGTATCCGAGAACGGTACGGACTCAAACTCGCGGTGGCGTTCGTCGCGGTCCTGCTGTTGACCGTCGGGGTCGGGACTGTAGTGAGCGCCGACGCATCCGAACAGTTACGCGACGACGTCGAGCAACATCTCGTCGGGACGGCCGACGAACGAGCCGAACGGATCGATGTCTGGTTGACCGGCGTGACGACGCAGGCTCGAGTCGCCTCGGACCACCCGGCGCTTCGAAGCGACGATCGCGCGGAGATTACGGCGTATCTCGACGAACTGGCGAGCAGCGACCGGGCGCCACCCGGCGTCGTGGCGACCCACTACGTCGACGCCGACACCGGCGAGATCATCACGAGTTCGGACGACGAACTCGTCGGTGTGGATGCCCGCACACAGGGAGCGCCGTTTGCCCAGGAGGACGTCTCGTTCTCCGGCTCGAACGACGTGCTCGTCACCGATCCGTTCCGCCCGTCGGTCGTCGACTTCACGACCGTCGCCATCGCGACGCCGGTCGACGGCCGACAGGACCGACTGCTGGTCTACATGGTCAACTTCGAACAGCAGGTCGCCCAGTTCACTCAGCTGACCGAACACAGTCGGACCATCGTGATCGACAGCGACGGAACGATCGTCTCCCACCCGAACGCGGAGCTGATCGGTTCGTCGGTCGACGAGATGCCGACGACCACCCCGGCGACGGCGTTCGAGGGGACTTCATTCGAACGGACCGACGACGAGGTGACCGCGGCGGCGCCCGTCGGCGCGACCGACTGGGCGGTCGTGATCGCCGAACCCACGTCGGAGGCCTTCGCCGTCCAGCGGGGCGTCGTCTCGGGTATCATCGGCCTCATTCTCGTCTCCGTCATCAGCCTCTCACTGATCGGCGTCACCATCGGGAGCCGAACGAGTCTCTCGCTCCGGCGACTCTCCGGAAAGGCCGAGACGATGGCGGCCGGCGACCTCGATGTGGATCTGACGACCGGCCGAACCGACGAAATCGGACAGCTGTACCGGGCGTTCGACGGTATGCGAGCCTCGATCCGTGACCGTATCACCGAGGCCGAGAACGCGCTCGAAGAGGCACGCGAGGCCCGGGCCGAGGCGGAGGATGCCCGCGCCGAAGCCGAGGCTGCCCGCGCCGAGGCCACGGAGACGAACGAGCGCCTCGAACGCACCGCCGAGGAGTACGGCGAAGTGATGCAGGACGTGGCCGACGGGGACCTCACCCGTCGGATCGACGTGAACGACGCCAACGACGCGATGGCGACCATCGGTACCGCGTTCAACGACATGGTCTCGGCCATCGAGTCGACCATCAAGGACGTGAAAGCGTTCGGGACCGAGGTGGCGAACGCGGCCGAGGCGGTCGACCGGAACGCAACGGACGTGATGGCGGCCGGCGAAGAGATGAACGACGCCGTCACGGAGATCGCCGACGGCGCGCGAACCCAAACCGAGAGCCTGCAGGACATGACCGGCGAAGTGAACGACCTCTCGGCCAGCGCGGAGGAGATTGCGGCGACCGTCGACACCGTCGCCGACACCTCCGAGCGTGCGGCCGAGGCCGGTGCCGACGGCCGCGCCGCCGCCGAGGCGGCGGTCGAGGAACTCGACGGCATCGAGGAGACGACCGAACACACCCAGAAAGAGGTCGAGGCACTGAAAGAGGAGATGGCCGAAATCGGCGAAATCGTCGACGTGATCTCCGACATTGCCGAGCAGACGAACCTTCTCGCACTCAACGCCTCCATCGAGGCCGCTCACGCCAACGGCGAGGCGGGCGACGCCGACGGCTTCGCCGTCGTCGCCGACGAGGTGAAGAACCTCGCCGAGGAGACCAAGGAGTCCGCAGGCGAGATCGAAGCGCGTATCGAGTCGGTCCGCGAGCGGACCGAACAGGTCGTCTCCGGCACACAGGAGACGGGACAGCGCGTCACCGAAGGCGTCGAGACGGTCGAGGGCGCCATCGACGCGCTCGAACGCATCGCCGACGACGTTGAGGAGATCGACTCCAGCATTCAGGGCATCGCCGACGCCACCGACGGGCAGGCCAACTCCACCGAACGGGTGGTGCAGAGCCTCGACGAGGTGGCAGCGATCAGCAAACAGACCGCCGAGCAGGCGACGGGGGTGACCGAGACGGCCGACCGCCAGGAGCGGACGATATCCGAGGTGGACGACGCCGCGGACGAACTGACCCAGCGTGCCGTCCAGCTCCGCGAACAGCTCGCCGACTTCGACGTCGGCGCGACCGACATCACGGCGACGGAGGGTCAGCGCGCGGATGCCATCGGTGACGGTGGCCACAACACGGGAGGGATCTGATCATGGTAACGGCAACGATGTGGGCGACGATCGGTGCGATCGGGATGGCATTCGGGACGATTCCGCCGCTGTGGGGGATTCGTAACGACCCCGAGCGCCGCAACCACTACCTCGCACTGGCGGGCGTGACGGGCGTCGCGTGCGTCGCGTACGCTCTGATGGCGCTCGATATCGGGACGGTGTCGGCTTCCGGCCGCGCTGTCTCCATCCCCCGATACGTCGACTGGCTGATCACGACACCACTCATCCTCCTCTTCCTCTCGATGCTCGGCCGGACGGGACGGGGGTCGCTCCTCCGACTCGTCGTCGCCGACATCGCCTTGCTCGTCCTCGGCGGCGCCGCCGTCGTCCTCTCGGGGCCCATCCGGTGGGCCGCTTTCGCCGGTGGCATGGTCGGCTTCGGCATCCTGGTGTACGAACTCTACGGGCGCATTCCCCGGCTGGCGACGTTCTCGAACGAGCGGACACGCACCCTGTTTATTACGCTCCGGAACCTCACTATCGCGCTGTGGACGCTGTACCCCGTCGTCTGGATACTCGCGCCCTCGGGAATCGGCCTGCTCACCCGTGACATGACGATGCTCGTCGTCGCGTACCTCGACCTGATCAGCAAGGCGGCGTTCGTCGCGCTGGCGGTCGACGGGCTGGACGCCCTCGTCGACGCGGACCGCGGGGGCGCTGGTGACCCCGGCGTCACGGTGGAGCCGGACGCCGACGCCGACGCCGATCCGGCGCCCACCGCGGCCGACTGACGGTCCGACCTCCGGGCGACGGACACCCCGTCCGACCCTTTCCGTATGTACGAACCGACGCCCGTATCGATCGACGTGCTGTACGTCGACGGTGACGACGCGTTCGCCGCGGTCGCCGCCGAGCGGCTGGAACGGATCGACGACCGCCTGTCGGTCCGGCCGGTCGCGACGCCCGACGACGCCCTCGAACTGCTCGATGGAACCGACTGCGTCGTCAGTGGCTACCGCTTCCCGGAAACCGACGGGATCGAGTTCCTGACGGCCGTTCGCGACTCCTACGACGACCTCCCCGTTCTCCTCCACGCTGACGGGGCGTACGACGCCGTCGCTAGCGACGCGCTCGACGCGGGCGTCACCGACTGCGTTCGGCGCGACACCGGCACGGTCCAGTACAAACTCCTCGCACACCGGATCCGCAACGCTGTCGAGTCACACTCGACCGGCAGTGGGACGCAGTCCGACGCGACTGTCGAGCACCGCTCCGCGGGCGGTCTGCCGAACGACGACGACCCCGGCACGAGTCGCCCCCCTGGATCCGAGCGCACCCAGTACCGACAGCTCCTGGAAGACGCGCCCGTCATGTACGTCGTCTTCCGGAGCGTCGACGACGAGCCGATCATCGAAGACTGCAACGATCGGTTCGTCGACCGTCTCGGCTACGAGCGCGACGAACTGCTCGGGCGCTCGGTCTGGGAGCTGTACGCCGACGAGTCGATGGATCGTGCCGTCGAGGGGTTCGACAGCGGGCGGGAGGGAACGTTCGGGCAGCAGGAGCGGACGCTCGTCGCCGCGAATGGGGACCGCGTCGAGACGCTGTTTCGGGCGAGCCCCCGCGTCGAGGCGGGCGACGTGGTCGGAACTATCGGCCTGTACGTCGACATCACGGAGCGAAAACGCCGCGAACGGACGCTCGAACGACTCCACGACGCCACGCGCGCCCTGCTCCGGGCCGAGACGCGGATGGCCGTGGCCGAAATCATCACCGACGCCGTTCGGGACGTGCTCGGCTATCCGACGAACCTCGTCCGCCTCCTCGACGGGGACGAAACGGAGCTCCGACCGGTCGCGGTCACGTCCGAGGCCGAACGGATGCTCGGAGAGCGTCCCGTCTACGCCGTCGGCGAGGGAACCGCCGGCCGCGCGTTCGCCGAGGGCGAGACGCGCATCTACGACGACGTCCAGGCGGTCGACGACGGCTACGACCGACAAGACGCCCGAGCGTCGATGTTCGTCCCCATCGGCGACCACGGCGTGCTGAGTATCGGCGACACGGAGCCAAACAGGTTCGACCGGTCGGATCGACACCTGGCGGAGATATTCGCGGCCAACGCCGCCACCGCCCTGACACTTCTCGACCGGACCCGTGATCTGGAGCGCCAGAACGAGCGACTGGAGGAGTTCGCGAGCGTCGTCTCGCACGATCTCCGGACGCCACTCACCGTCGTCGACGGATCGCTCGAACTCGCGCGGGAGCGATACGACGACGAGGAACTCGACCGCGCTGCGCGGTCGCTCGACCGTGCGTTCGATCTGATCGAGGACCTGCTGACGCTGGCGCAGCGGGACGGCTCCCTCACCACCGAGTCGGTCGATCTGGCGTCGGTGGCGGAGGCCTGTTGGCGGACCGCCGAGACGGCCGACGCGACGCTCGTCGTCGAGGCCGACCGCTCGGTCCGGGCCGACGAGTCACGTCTCCGGCAACTGCTGGAGAACCTGTTTCGGAACAGCGTGGAGCACGGCTCCACGAACAGCCGGCCGGCGGGCAACGACGCCATCACCGTCACCGTCGGCCTCCTCGACGACGACGCTGGCTTCTACGTCGCCGACGACGGCGACGGCCTCCCGGACGACGACCGCGACGTGTTCAAGGCGGGGTACACGACGGACACCGACGGAACGGGGCTGGGGCTCGCTATCGTCGAGCGCATCGCGAACGAACACGGCTGGTCAGTCACCGCCCACGACGCCGACGCGGGCGGCGCGTGGTTCGAGTTCGCAGGTGTGACGATCGATTAGGGCGCTTCGCCCGTCTCGATGGTAAAGTTGGATTTGGGGTAGGCGACGCAGGTCAGCGTGTAGCCGTGGTCGAGTTCGTCGTCGTCGAGCATCTGCTGGTCGTCGTGGACGACGTAGTCCTCGGAGTTGCCACCGGAGGTGATCTGCCCGGCACACGAGACACACTGTCCCTGTCGGCAGGCGTAGGGCAGGTCCCAGCCCTCGTCCTCGCCGGCTTCGAGCACCGTCTCGTTCTCCTTGACCTCGATGGTCGACCCTTCCTTGGCGTACTCGATTTCGAAGACTTCGGCCTCGTCGTCGGACACGTCCCACGGGCCGGACTCCTCGGCTGCCTCGGCCCCGCCTTCGAGCTCTGCCTCTTCACCCTCACCGGCGACGGCACCGGCCGCGACGGCGCCACCGCCCCCGGCGCCGATGGCGCGGTTCATCGGCTCCGGGAAATCCGTCTCCGGCACCGACTCGGCCCGGCGTTCGAGTACTTCCTGGCTGATGTCGGTGGTGGGACTCCATCCCGTCCCTTTCGACAGATGGAGCGCGACGGCGGTGAGCGTCAGGAGTGCCCCGATGCTCAGTCCCACCAGATTTACCTCGACCATGCGCGGCGCTACGGATGCGGGGGTTAAGGGGATTGTGATGTGATTTTCGAAGCGCAGTGGGGCGGTCGTGACCGCTCACTCGCCCCGCCGTGCCACCTCGTGCCGGCCAAAGCCATAGCGCAGGCGGTTGGCGAGACGACGCGAGAAGCGCTCCCGTCGCGAGGCGAATCGCTCCGCGAGCGCCTGGTGGATCAGCGGCACGGGCACCTCCTGTGCCAGCGCTTCCTGGACCGTCCACGTTCCCGTCGACCCGCCGGCGACGTGGTCGGCCACGTCACCCAGATCCGACCCCTCCTCGCGGAACGCCTCCTCGCAGAGCTCCAGCAGCCACGATCGGATGACGGCCCCGTTGTTCCACGTCCGCGCGACCGCTTCGAGATCGAGGTCGTACTGCCCCTCGTGGAGGAGTTCGAACCCCTCGCCGTAGGCCTGCATCAGCGCGTACTCGACGCCGTTGTGGACCATCTTCACGTAGTGGCCCGACCCGGCCGCACCCATGCGGTCGTGTCCGTCCGGTCCCGTGGCGACGGCGTCGAAGACCGGACTCATCGTCTCGTAGGCGGCCTCGGGGCCGCCGATCATGAGCGAGAAGCCGAGGTGGGCGCCCGCGGGGCCGCCGCTCGTGCCACAGTCCAGATACATGGCCGCCGTCGTCTCGGCGCGACGGGTCGAGTCCTCGAAGTGAGAGTTGCCGCCGTCGACGACGACGTCGTCGGGGGCGAGATGCGGTTCCAGTTCCGCCAGCGCAGCGTCGACAGCATCGCCCGCGGGCACCATCAGCCAGATCCGCTTTTCGTCGCCGAGTCGGTCGGCGAGATCGGGGATCGAGTCGGCCGGCTCCGCGCCCGCGTCCGCCGCCGCCGCAACCGCGTCGTCGTCGATGTCGAACGCCACGACGTCGTGTCCGGCGTCGAGCACCCGGTCGACGACGATCCGTCCCATCCGTCCCAGTCCGATGACGCCCAGTTGCATGGCCCGGTCTGGGTCACGCCGGGAGGTAGTGGTTGTGGTTCGATCCGGCGTCGCGCATCCCTCACACGAAAACACGTCGCTGTCGACGAGTCGATCACCGCATGAACCGGTCGTTCGCGACGCTCCTTGCCCTCTCGCTCGTCGGTGTCCCCCTGTCGATGGCCGACTGGGGCGAGCAGGCCTCGATCTCCGTCGAACGCGTCGACCAGTCGGCCGTCAACCACCTTGGCCCCGAGTTCGACTTCTCCCTGCTCGCGTCGATACAGTTCGTCTGGCTCGGCCGCCCATCGATATGTGCGTTCGTGGTGCTGCTCGTCCGCCCGCCGGATCGGCTCCTCGACGCCATCCGGAACTGACCCGGCCGCGAGCACGCCCGGGACCCTTTTGCACCTCCCCCGCGATCAACCGCCATGGACGACCGCATCCGCGCGCACGCAGAGACGCTCGTCGACTGGAGCGCCCGGATCGACGCCGGGGACGAGGTGGTGATGCGTGTCGCCGAGGGCGCCCACGACCTCGCCGTCGCCGTCGCCGCCGAACTCGGCGCCCGAGGAGCGACGCTCGTCGCCACCTACGGCTCCGACGAGGTGTCCCGCGCCTACCTCCGCGCCCACGACGGCGAGTTCGGTCCCGCCGACGCCGAACGCGCCCTCTACGACCGCGCCGACGCCTACCTCTCGCTCGGCGGCGGCCGCAACACGACCGCCACCGCCGACGTGCCCGGCGACACGCAGGGCGCCTACGCTCGCGCCCGCGAAGACGTGCGCGAGGCGCGCATGGCGACCGACTGGGTGTCGACGGTTCATCCCACCCGATCGCTCGCGCAGGCCGCCGGCATGTCCTACGAGGCCTACCGCGAGTTCGTCTACGACGCCGTCCTCCGCGACTGGGCGTCGCTCGCCGAGGAGATGGGGCGACTGAAAGCCGTTCTCGACGACGGCCGCGAGGTCCGCCTCGTCGCCGAGGGGACCGACATCACCCTCGACATCGAGGGTCGTACCGCCGTCAACAGCGCCGCGTCCGTCGCCTACGACTCCCACAATCTCCCCAGTGGCGAGGTGTTCACCGCACCCGCCGGCGCCGAGGGAACGGTCACCTTCGACGTGCCGATCACGGTCCAGGGACGGCGCCTCCGCGACGTCTCCCTCACCTTCGAGGATGGCGAAGTGGTCGACTTCGACGCCGCGGAGGGGGCGGACGCCCTCGCCGATCTGCTCGATACGGACGCTGGCGCCAATCGCCTCGGGGAACTCGGCGTCGGAATGAATCGCGGCATCACCCGCCCCACCGACAACGTCCTCTTCGACGAGAAGATGGCCGGCACGGTCCACCTCGCGCTCGGTCGCGCGTACGACGCCTGCTTGCCCGCGGGGGAGACGGGCAACGAGAGCGCCGTCCACACCGACCTCATCACGCGGATGGGCGAGGGATCCCGCCTCGTCGTCGACGGCGAGACGATCCAGCGCGACGGCGTCTTCCGCTGGGAGGACGGCTTCGAGTGACGACCGTCATCGCCCACCGCGGCTTCGCGGGCGTCAACCCGGAGAACACCGTCGGGGCGGTCCGTGCCGCCACGCCCCGAGCCGATCGCGTCGAAATCGATGTCGTCCCCTGTGCGGACGGTACGCCCGTCGTCTTCCACGACCCCCGGCTCGATTCGGGGCCGGAGAGCCGCGGCGTCACCGACGGGAGCGGGGTGGTGGCCGACCTATCGCCCGACGCCGTGACGGCCACGACGGTGCTCGGCAGCGGTGAGCGGGTGCCGACGCTCGCCCGCGTGTGTGCGTCGACGACCGTCCCGCTCAACGTCGAACTCAAGCACTCCGGTCGGGAGCCGGAACCCCGCGGGCCGCTCCCACCTTCCGACCGCGCCGCCGCCCGCGAGCGCTGGGCGCCGTTCGTCGACCGCGTACTCACCGCCCTCGACGGCCGTGACATCCTCCTCTCGTCGTTCTACGAGGGCGCCCTCGGGGCGGTTCGAGAGCGCGACGCGACGGTGTCGCTCGCCCCGCTCTGTGTCGACCTGCCAACTGGAAGGGAACTCGCCGCCCGCTACGACGCCGGGACGATCCATCCGTCGCTGGCGGCGGTTCGGGCGGCCGACACGGTGCCGACCGACCGCACCGTCAACGTCTGGACGATTCGAACGTGGCGGGAGGCACGAACGGCGGTCGGACTCGGTGTCGATGGGGTGATCGCGGACTACCCTGGGCTAACGCGGTGGCTGTAGATGCGTTTGGAGCTGTGCAATGACTTACACACGCTTCTATAGCGGAGTGAGCGGCTGAGAGGAGTAAGCCCCCTTCTGTTTTCCCGGCATTCGGCTGAGCGTCCACCTCCGCGTCCGGACTACCTTAACGAGGCGGACTTGCACCGGTGAAGATTCGCCGTTCCATCCGTTCTCGACCGTCGCGGGGTCCGACGGACCCCGTCGGAGACGCGTCGCGCCTCCCTGCTCGCGGCTGACGCCGCTCACATCTCGGGATGCGTCGCATCCCGCTCCCCTCGGTGGGTTAACTCCCCTCGCTTGCGCTCGGGTTCGCACACCTCATCGGTCGGGTCGAGTGGTCTCGTTTCTGTTCCAGAGCCAGCCGTCTCCGA
>Ga0207757_101197_pt1 | contig 12033 bp, 13 predicted proteins | sample A23P3SouthBayCA_2_FD_187752 | JGI IMG/M metagenome (GOLD analysis project Ga0207757, IMG submission 187752) | Aerobic enrichment media microbial communities from Eden Landing Ponds, California, USA - A23 P3 (2) (SPAdes) | ecosystem: Environmental > Aquatic > Marine > Unclassified | place...
CGTCGTCGGCGCGGCGACAGCCGACACCATCTTTGCGAAGTAGTGCTGGCTTCGCTCGTTGATACACGGCTCCTGTCGGGACAACGTTCATGTTTCCGATGTAGCCGACTGGCTCGAGCGGCTCGGTCAGCGTTGTGACACACGGTTGCGGCCGCTGGTATTCACACACCAAAGAGTCCCGAAGCTTGACGGAACGTACCCACGAAGCACAGCAACATGGCCGATCCTGTCGCTGCCCCGCTTCAACTGTTGGTGTTTCGGGTGGCGATCGCGTTCGGGATCGGCGCGCTCATCGGACTCGAGCGCGAACAAAGCGAGTCGGGCGGCACGTTCGCTGGGAGTCGCACGTTTCCGCTGTTTGCACTCTATGGAGCGCTCGTCCAGGCGTTCTTCCCGATGCTGCTTCCGATCGCAGTCGGGACGCTCGTGGTGCCGCTGACGGTGGCGTATCTCGGCAAGATCTGGTTCGAAGGCGATATCGGGCTCACGACGGTGATGGCCGTGCTACTGACCGTCATCTTGGGTGCACTGACGACTCATTCGGAACGCGGGGCGATCCTGGCCGTCGTCGTCGGCGGTGTCGTCACAGTCCTGCTCTCTGCAAAGGGACCCATTCATGATTTTGTCGACCGGATTGACGAGGCCGAACGCCGTGCGTCGATCAAGTTCATCCTCGTCGTGTTAGTCGTCTTTCCGCTCCTCCCCGATCGGAAACTCGACGTCGCGCTCGGGCTCAATCCACGGTTCATCTGGCTCATGGTTGTGTTCGTCACCGGACTGAGCTTCGCCGCCTACATTTTGAGCCGGACGATCGGGACGGAACGGGGGATCGCACTGACCGGCATCCTGGGTGGGTTCGTCTCCTCAACCGCGACGACGGTATCGATGGCCGAACGGACGAAAGTAGAAGGCTCCCTCTATCAGATCTGTGCGTTCTCGACGATCGTTGCGTCGATCGTCATGTTTCCGCGGGCACTCATCGAAGTCGCCGTCGTCAATAGATCTCTGCTGCCACACGTCGCCGTTCCGCTGTCCGTAATGACGGTCATCGGTGCGAGTATCGCCGCCATCATCTACTGGCAGGCGACTGCGACACTGGACGAGCAGACTGAGACCCAACTCACGAACCCGTTTCAGTTACGACCGGCACTGTTTTTCGGTGCTGTCTTCGCAGTGGTCCTGTTAGTATCTGAATCCGCCCACTCCCTGCTCGGTGAATCAGGGGTCTATGCGACCGCGTTCGTCTCCGGACTCGCCGATGTCGATGCAATCACGCTTACGCTGAGCAGGCTTGCAGCCGACGGGACGATCTCGAACCACGTCGCCGCAACGGGAATCGTCATCGGCGCGATCGCGAACACCATCGTGAAAGCCGGTCTCGCGTGGGTGATTGGGACCCGCGAACTCGGTCGCGTCGTGACTGCTGGTCTCGGCACCGTGTCGGCAGTCGGATTCCTCATCGTCCTGTTCGCATAACCGACCACACGATCGGCTACGTCGACGTGGTCCGGCCGGTCATCGTGTCGATCTCGAGTTCGAAAATGCGGATCTCGATCTCGTCGATGTTCTCGTCGAAGACGCGGATCGGGGCGAACTGCCGGTTGATTTCGGCCGTATCGAACCGGTCGTAGTCCGATTCCGGGATTTCGGACAGGTGGCCGGTGACCATCACACTCCAGGAGTCGATCTCGCGTGGATCATCGGTCGCTTCCGTCCCGTAGCAGACGTAACACGCCGTCTCGGTCGCCTCGATGAACGCCTGTTTTCGGCTTCCCTCGGTGACGCCGAGCCGGACGTAGAGCCCGTCACGGTCATAGTAGTGTGCCAGCGGGATGGCGTAACTCTCGTCGTCTTTCGAGAGCGAGAGGACGCCGGTCTCGCCAGTCCGAAGCCGCTCTTCGATCGCCGACTCGTCCATGCCGAACGTATACGCGTAGTCGATGTGTTTCATCAGCGGGAGACGGCAGTAAAGATGCGTACACGGCCGCGGGCTATAGTTGTTCTCTCATACGGTCTGCTGTCACGAGTGACCGGTGGGACCGCAGCGCGGGTCGCGGGCCCTGTCCACTAGAGGTACGAGTCGTCGTACGATTCTGTAGATCGCTCTGCGTGTGAGTTTCCACAGTCGTTACACTCGAGGCGATCCATGTTGTCCATCGAGACCTCGAGCGAGCCGCAGTTCGCACAGTAGAAGCCGTGCCGTTCGGTGTGGGTATCATCCTCGTAGGTCGCGAAAAACGGCGCTGCGGTGCCGGACTCTGCCTCGTCGCGGGCGATGTACGCCGTTGTTCCGTCGTCGGCCGTCGTCACCTGGCCGTCGACTCGCTCCGTGTCGGGAAACTCCTCGTCTGTTGCGTCCTCCCCTGTCGAACCAGGAAGGGTTGCGTCGACGTCCGGTTCCGTGTAGACGTAGTTGACGACCGACTCGTCGGCGATCTCGACCCGCCGGTCGCCGTCGTGCTCGAGGCCGAGCCGTTCGACGAAGTCGTGTCCCTCCGTGTTGGCCTCGAGCACAGTGACACAGATGTGCTCGGCCCCGCGGTCGCGGAGCGTCTCGGTCGCGGTCTCGTACAGTTCCGTCCCGATGCCCTTCCCGCGATGTTCTGGATCGACGACCAGCCACCTGACCTCGCCCCAGCCGTCCTCGAGTCGTCCTTCGACGAACCCGGTGATGGTCGTATCCTCGATCTCCGAACTGGTTTCGGCGACCTGCAGCAGGATTTCTTCGTCCTCGTGCTTGTCGGTGACGGCCTCATCGGCGAACTGGTCGTCGACCAGCCCGTCGATCTGTGCCGGGCTGAGCCTGACCGATGTCGTCAGCGAGCTATCGACGACCTCGCGAATCCGGTTGGCCGCTGCCGGTGTCGGTTCCCGAATCTCCATAGCGAATGCCCGGCATCGACGCGGATAAGATGGCTGCCGGCGGAGCCATGCGGCCACCCAAGCTGATTCGAACCCTCTCCGGCGGGTGGGTGACACGGTCCCAGAGTGGCGACTCGGCTCGAGCGCCCCTGGAAGCCGAAGACTTGCAGTTGGCCGTGCCCACAGATCACGTGTGACCACTGCCTGCGATGATAGTGAGACTCGAGGCCGACTAGTCGGGGCGAGTTACTCCTTGCTGCCGGTGATGACAACTGGCCGATCAGTATTGAGAAGCACGCCCTGAGAGATGCTTCCGAACAGTGCTTTCCCGACGGGCGAGCGCTTCCGGCCGCCGAGGACGATCGTGTCGACATCGTGGGTCTCGGCGTGCTCGAGAATGTCCGCTTCGGTGTCGCCGCTGTCCTCGACGATCGTCACGTCGATGCCAGCGTCCTCGAGGGTTTCCTCTGCGCGGCGGACGGCATCGATCTCGGAGGCAGAATCGTGATCCTCAACCTCCGCCTCGCTTTCCTCCGTGAAGACGAACAGAACGTAGGCCTCAACTGCATCCGCGGCAGTCGGTAACGCCGTGACGTAGTCGACCTGTGCCAGGGCACGCTGCTCGTTGGTGTCAACAGGAATCAAGACGCGATACATAGGCACGTGTTAGCAGTCTTTAATTATAAACCTCGTCCCAACAGAGGGTCACCTCGCGGTTAGTCCTCGTCGTCGCGCTCTCGCAGGGAGCGCCGTTGGATCTTGCCCGTCGTCGTCGTCGGGAGCGTTTCGACGAACGCGATGTGTTGGGGATACTCGTATTCAGCCAGCCGATCACGGACGAGCGTCCGGATCTCCTCGCGAAGGGCGTCGGGATCGTACTCGTCGCGTGCGGGCTTGACGAACGCTTTGATCGCCTCGCCACGGGTCTCGTCGGGAACACCGACGACGCCGACCTGTTCGACAGCGTCGTGGGTCAGAATCGCGTCTTCGACCTCCATCGGCCCAACGCGGTAGCCGCTGGTGAGGATGACGTCGTCGGCCCGCGAAACGAACCATAGATACCCATCCTCGTCACGTTCGACGAGGTCGTCGGTCAGGAACCACCCATCCGCAGTCTGCTTGTTCGCCGTCTTCTCTGGCAGCCCGTGGTACTCGTTGAAGAAGACACGGCGATCACCCGGTTTGATTGCGAGTTCACCAGTCTCGCCACGCTCTTTGCGCTCGTGCGTCTCGGGATCGAGCACCGCGACCTCGTAGCCCGGGAAGGGCTTGCCCATGCTGCCCGGCCGCGTGTCGAACCAGGTTTCGGAGTTGCCGACGACGAGGTTGAGTTCTGTCTGGCCGTAGAACTCGTTGATTGCGACGTCGTCGAACGTCGATTCAACCCACTCGACGACCTCCGAAGTGAGCGGCTCGCCGGCCGAGGCGAAGGTCTCGATCGAGAGATCGAACCGGCCTTCTGGGTCGTCGACGCCCATCAGCATCCGGAGCGCAGTCGGCGGCATGAATGCCTTGGTCACGTCGTGGCGCTCGAGCAGGTCGTAGACCTCGTGAGGGTCGAACCCGTCGCGAGGCCAGCCGACGATCGTACAACCGTGATGCCACGCCGCGAAGAGGGTCCCACCGAGGGCTGCACCCCAGGCCCAGTCGGCTGGCGTCCACAGCGTCGCCTCGCCTTCTGCGAGCCCCTGATCAAAGTAGTTGTACGCCGCGCTAGCCCGCCCGAGCCAGAGCGCGTGGCTGTGCCGGACGCCTTTCGGTGGGCCCGTCGAGCCGCTGGTGTACATGATCGCCGTCGGCGTCTCGGGGGTGGCGTCGTAGACGTCGATCCCCGGCTCGTGGGATGCGACGAGGTCGTCGAAGGCGTGTGCCTCGCCCGCGACCGCGTCGGTGTCGCCGAGTTCGATGACGTGCTCGAGTGCCGGACACTCCTCGCGGATCTCGTCGATCGTCTCCCGGACGCTCGGGTCGACGACGACGGCTGTGGCCTCACTGTCGGCGAGTCGGTATTGAAGTGCATCACGACCGAACAGCACCGTCAGTGGCACCGACACCGCGCCGAGTTTCCAGTTGGCGAGGTGGGTCAACGGGTTCTGCGGTTTCTGTGGGACCACGACACCCACCCGGTCGCCAGCCGTGACGCCGAGGTCAGCCAGCGCGGCGGCGAGGCGGTCGGATCGCTCGTCAAGGTCGTCGAAGGAGTAGGTCTCGAGGCCACCGTCGGGATGGTCGTATCGCAGTGCCGTTCGACTCGTGTCCTCGTGTTTTCGAAGGAAGTCGACGGCAGGGTTGTACTCGTCGGGAAGCTCCCACGAGAACTCCTCGCGAGCCGTCTCGTACTCGTCGTAACTCGGTATTACCGTCCAAGTCATGCGATGCCCTACCGGTGCCAGCACATAGCCTTTTTCGACATGCGCGACCCTCGAGGTGGATCGAGGACCGCGGGCATGCGCAAGCGAACGTGGAGTCTCGATTCAGTCCTCGTCCTCGTCGTCCTCGTCCGCTTCTTCTTCCCCGTCTTCGCTTTCTTTCGCTTCCTCGTCGGTCTCACCCGATTCTTCGTCAATTTCACCTTCGACTTCGACCGTCGCTTCGACTTCGATCGTCAACCCGCTGGCCTCGAGTTCGGCCTCGAACTCGCGTTCGTCTCCGACCTCGATCTCGAGTTCGTTGGAATCCACTTCGACTTCGACCTCGACGTCCACGGTGACTTCAGCGTCGTCCATACCGATTCTTCGCTCGGCCATCCTATAGGAGTACCGCGCGTCGTCGGCTGTCGAACGACCTCCTCGTCGTCGGTGAGCGATCCAGCTCGGAACGTATTTTTAGGCTGGCCGAAATTAATGAGTATGACCGATTCCGTCCGGGTGACGCTCGAGGGAGCCGACGAATCGACGTCAGTTCGCGTCTACGGTAACGAGGGCGACGTTTCGACCGACGACGCGACGTTTCGCTTCAGCATCGATGGCGGACGCGACGGGGATGAAGACGACGATGCCGACAGTTCATTCGCAGCCGAAGCGACCGAGTGTGACGACCCTCGTCGTATCGCCCCGCTTGCAGATATCCCGATCCACGGGACGCTCAGGTGCGAGGCCCGCTCCGGGAATCGGGGGACGGAACTGATCCTCCGCCGAGTGGGCGACGACGTGACCGCGTGGCGAAACTCGTGTCCGCACAAACCCGAGGTCCGTCTTGATCCCGGCTCCGGCGCGATCATCCGCGATGAGCAGCTGGTGTGTCACGAACATGGCGCGCGCTTCGAGTGTGGCAACGGCGTCTGTACGGCGGGTCCGTGTCGTGGCGACGCGCTCGATGCCATCGCCGTGACCGTTCGTGACGAGAGCGTCTACCTGACGGACGATCGATTCGAGTCGTGCCGACGATTGGACGATCCGACCGCGTGACGATAGCCGTCCTCTCTCCGACGAACAATCGTGACCAGGCGTGTCGCCCTACGACTCGAGCCAGTTGGGAACGGCGTTGACCGATTCGAGCACCGCCGCTGCGCCTTCGCGCTCGTACTTCTGTCGCCCCTCATCGCCGGTCAAGCCGCCGGTCAGGACGCCGATCCCGTGGTACTCGCGGTCGGAATCGGTCTCGCTCGCGTTGACTGCCGTCCGGATGTCGTCTAACGTGTCACCGACGAACGCAACGCTGGTCGCGTCGAACCGCTCTGCGAGGGTCGTCAGCGCTTTCGGATGCGGTTTGCCCTCCTCCCAGTCGTCCATCGTGAAGCGACGGTCGACCGGAATCGCCTCGTCGAGTCCGACCCGCTCTAAGGCAATCTCGGCTTCGGCCTCCGGCCGGCCGGTCAGCACACCCACGTCGTATTCCGCGAGCAACCGGTCGCGGGCCTCGCGCTCGAGCAACACTGGTTCGTCGTGGATGAATCCGGGCGTCTCGCGTTCGAGATCCGGCTTGCCGTCCTCGAGGCCGCGATAGAGTTCATCGCCGAGATACAGCTGCTGGAAGACGTCGCGGAGTCGCTCGCGGTCCCACCGCTGGGTCACGCGCTGGGTCGCCTGAGCACCGATCGCCTCGCGGACGACGGCGTCGGCCGCCTCGAGTCCGCCGCCTGTCGCGGCGATCTCGTCGGTAAACGTCTCGAGCGACTCGTTATACCCTTCCTCGGTCGCGAGCACGTAGAGTGCAGCGGCGTAGGTGAGCTCCCAGTCGTTGTTGAACCCGCCCGCGTCTTTGAACTCTTGAATGTCGTCCTTGTGGATCGTCCGCCCGTAGACCGCGTCGACGGACTCGACGATCGCGCGCCGGTAGGAGTCGGCGACGTCGACGAGCACTCCGTCGATGTCCAAGACGACGGCATCTGCGTTCATACCCGCCCTGACGAGGCGCTGGGAATAAAGGCGGTCGGATTCGCTTGCGGACACAGCGTGGCTCCCCGATCGAGACGAACGGCACTCCTCGTTTTCGGTTACTCGTTTTCGACCATCACCTCGGTCGCCTTGATCACCGCGTTCACCTCGTCTCCCTCCGCGATTCCGAGGCGCTCCACCGAACTGGTCGTAATCACTGCTGTCACCGTCTGTCCACCCGTTGTTTCGATCGTGACCTCGGCCATGATACCATCCGTCTCGATCGACTGGATGGTTCCATCGAGTCGGTTCCGAGCGCTCAGTGCCATACCGACCACCACCAGCGCGGCGGTATTATACTCCATCCCGGCAGCCTCAACGGGCACGATTGCTGGCCTAGTACGGCGGCCACATTGCGACCGACAGGCCGTTCGGTCAGCGAATCGCGCGAGCGACGTACAGCGTCCCACTCTCGACAGTCTTGCGCTCGACCGGCACCGCGGGCTGGTCACCGCCCAGGGTCGTAAACAGGAAGTCGGCACCGGCGTTTCGGGCGACTGCAAGCGCCGGCCGGTGAAGTTCCGGCGGCAGGTTCCGCGCGTAGATTGCGTCCGCGTCCGCGTAGACCGACGACTCGGGATCGACGATATCGTCGCGAACGAACGTCACACCCGCTGGCACGTCACGGTCGTAGATGTCCGTTGCGGTGACTGTCACTCCGCGCTCGGCGAGCGCTCGAGCGAGGTCGGGCCGGCGGCCGATCCCGATTTCGACGACTCGCTCGTACGTAGCGAGGTAATCAACGATTGCGTCGGGATTCCGGCGAGAGTCGGCCATGGCGGGACGTTTATGCCACCCGCGGTCATAGCACTTGCTATGCTCGTCGATATCGTGCCGGTCGGAAACGTCTCCGCCGAGGTCAAGCGGGCGGCCTCTTCTGCACTGCGATCGGTCTACGACTGCGACGTGTCGATCAACGACTCGCAGTCGGTTCCAAACGGTGCGTATGACTCCGACCGGAACCAGTACTCCGCCGAGACGTTCATTCAACTGGCCGAACGCGTCGGCCGCGGCACGAAGAATATCGCGATCACACCCCACGACCTCTTCTATCGGCGTCGAAACTACGTGTTCGGACTCGCGTATCTCGACGGCAGCGGCAGTGTCGTCTCTACCTACCGGCTCCAGACCTCGAGCGACGGCGGCTTCTCGAATCAAAGCGCTGCCGACATCTTCGAGGATCGGGTCCGCAAGGAAATCGTCCACGAAATCGGCCACACCTACGGCCTCGAGCACTGTGACAACAACCGCTGTGTCATGAACTTCTCGCCGACGGTCCGCGAGGTCGATATCAAAGAAGAGAACCTCTGTGGGAGCTGTCAGCGGCTGATTAGTTAACCCCGTTCCGCCACTGTTTGCCGGTACGATATCGAAACAGTAGCGGTCATTGTCTCCAGTCGTCAGTCACACTCACCGCTCGAGCAGCCGCGAGATCGCTTCCCGCCCCCGCGCTCGCACCCGCGAAAGTCGGCTGAGCGAGACCGGGCCGACGACCGGCAGCGTCCACCGGGCGTCGGCGGCAGCCTCGAGTGTCGATTTTTCGTATTCGCTGACGAACCACCACAGGAGACGACTCGCGTCCGGCCCCTCGGGTGCGGTGAACCGCCCATCGGGACTGCCGCCGGACCACGCGTGGCCCATGCCATCGACGAGCCATTCCTCGACGACGAGGGTTCCGGTGTCATCGCGATACTGGCGTCTCGTATACTCGTATGGGCCACTCACGTCCGTCTCGACTCGGTCTGGTTCGAGCTCGAGTGTCTCCTCCTCGCCATTGACGCCACGGTGGCTTGCACGGAGCGTCCCCTCGGTGAGCTGCCGGGCGTTGGTCACGTCGACCACGTTGTCGTCGGTTCCGTGGAAGACGATCGTCGGAATCGCACGCGCGCGGTCGGCCATCGCCTCGTACGCTTCGATTCCCGCCTCGCGTCCGTCCTGCCCGTCGCCACGATACATCTGTGACAGTGCCGCGAACACACTCCCGACGGCGTCGTACGCAGGTCCGCTGTGAACGCCCGCTGCAGCGAACAAGTCGGTGTATTCGACGATCGCTCGAGCCGCCATCGACCCGCCGGCCGAGAGCCCGGCGACGTAAACTCGATCCTCGTCGACAGCGAACTCGTCGATCACGCTGTGCGTGAGGTCGGCGAGCCAGGCGAGTTCGCCGTTCCCGCGTGTGGCCGCCGTGTCGTCGTACCAGTTCCAACACCGGAGCGGGTTTCCAAAGCGCGACTGTTTCGGGTAGGCGACCAGAAACGTCTCGTCCGCTGCAACCTCGTTCATCCCGGTTTCGGCTGCAAACGCCGCTGGCGTCTGTCGACAGCCATGAAGGAACACGAGCAACGGCACCGGCTCGTCGGCGTCGTAGCCGGGTGGCACGTACAGCCGGTACGATCGCCCGTCGTGGTCGCCGCCCAGGAACGCACCGGCAGCAGAACCTGGCTCCGAAACCGCACTCTCATCGCCAGCCTGGACGGCGCGTTCGGTACCGAGCGGGGACGACTGCCACAGCTCCTTTGCACGGAGCAGCGTTCGGCGACCGACGGCGTCGTCGGTCACGTCCGTGTCGTCACTGGCGGGCATACTGCAGCCATGACTATCCACTCGAGTATAAGTTCTGGGCTCGGCGACCGGTCCGTCCGTCCCAAGAAAGGGCGATCTGCGACCCTACGGCGCGTAGTAGTATTCGCCTTCGCTTTTCTGCTGGCGGTCCAGCTGTGACTCGGGCTTGTTGATCCGCGGGCGCGAGGTGCGCTCGTCACGACGGAACGTGACCTCGAGGTTCGCGAGGAACTCGTTCATGCCATCGCGCATCGGCTGCGGTTGGCCGGCACGGCCGTGGACGGCGGGTTCGCCGTCGAAGACCATCAGCCGGTCGGCGAGCAGGTCCATCATGTAGATGTCGTGGTCGATGACCAACACGGTGGCGTCTTGCTGTTCAGCGTACCGGCGGATCGCGCTGGTCGCCTGCACGCGCTGTTCGACGTCCAGGTGCGCCGAGGGTTCGTCGAGCAGGTAGAGGTCTGCCGAATCGGAGAGACAGGCCGCGATCGCGACCCGCTGGCGCTCCCCACCGGAGAGATCCGAGAGGTTCTGCTCCATGATCCGCTCGAGTTGTAGCGGCTGGGCGATCTCGGTGTTCCAGTACGAGGAGCCGAACTGGTCGGTAATCGACGAGAGGAACGCGTCGACCCGCATCGGCTGGTCGATGGTGACGTACTGGGGCTTGTAGGCGATCTCGAGGTCGAGATCGGCATCGCCCTCGTCGGGCTCGAGATTACCCGTCAGCAGCTTCGCGAACGTCGACTTCCCGATCCCGTTGGGACCGACGATGCCAAGCACTTCGTTCTCGCGGATCTCACCGCCTTCGATCTCGAGGCTGAACTCGCCGTCGCCGTAACTCTTGATGAGATCGGGATACTCGACGAGCGTGTCGGCGTGGCTCGCCGTCCGGGGGGCGTGTTCCTCGAACTCGATCGGGTTCGGGCGGATCCGCATGTTTTCGTTCTCGAGATACCCCGAGAGATACTCGTTGATCCCGTTGCGGACCGATTTCGGCGACGTGACGACACCGTAGGCTCCGGGCTCACCGTAGGCGACGTGAAGCGTATCGGCGAGCAAGTCCAGGATTGCGAGGTCGTGTTCGATGACGAGCATCGACTTGTCCTCTTCCTCGGCGAGTTCGCGGATCAACCGCGCTGCCGTCACACGCTGGCCGATATCGAGGTAGGGCGTGATTTCGTCGAGGAAGTAGAAGTCCGTATCTCGAGCCAGCGTCGCCGCCAGCGCAACCCGCTGGAGTTCACCACCCGAGAGGTCGTCGATCGACTGGTCCATAACCGGGCCGATCGAGAGCCGCTCGACGAGCGAGTCGAGCGCACCACGCTCGTCGGTTCGCTCAAGCAGTTCGCGGGTGTTGCCGTCGAAGCTGTTGGGAATCTGGTCGACGTACTGGGGCTTTCGCGCGATGGTGACGTCACCGTCGCGGACGTCCGCGATGTAATCCTGAAGCTCGGTCCCGCGGTAGGCCTCGAGGACATCGTCCCAGCCCGGCGGGTCGTCGTGACGACCGAGGTTGGGCTCGAGTTCACCTGCCAGAATGCGGACGGCGGTTGTCTTCCCGATTCCGTTGGGGCCAAGAATGCCGGTGACCTGTCCGTCCTGGGGTGCAGGCAGCCCGTACAGCGAGAAGGCGTTCTCGCCGTAGCGGTGGGCGGGATCGTCCTGGAGTTCCTTCGGGAGGTTGATGATCTCGATCGCGTCGAAGGGACATTTCTCGACGCAGATCCCGCAGGTCTCGCCCAGACAGATCTCTTCGGAGATGTGGATCTGCTCGGGTTGGCCCTCGTCGGTCTCCTCGCCGCGGAGGGTGATACACTCCTTGCCCGTGCGATTCGGTGGACAGTAGTTCTTGCACTCGTAGCTACACCGGTCGGGCTGACACCGGTCTAGGTCTACGACGGCGATGCTGTCGTCTGCCATCTTAGGACGCCTCCGCAGTCAGCAGGATGCCCCACGTGACAAACCACAGCGCGAAGGTCATGAACGCGACGAACAAGTAGTGTTTCGTCCCGAACTCGTCTTCCTCGTAGATCCCCGCAGCGTTGATGAGAACGTACTGGACGAAGATCGCGCCGAAGACGAACGCAAGCGCCTGCGTATCCTGGGCGGCTGCCTCGGAGACCCCAACCCAGGCCGCAGAGGCCAGCGCCGCGGCGACGCCCAGCAGCGCGGACAACGCCGTCACGCCCACCGAGCGGATGTGTTCGCGCCGGTCGCTGATCGATTCGGTCGA
>Ga0207757_101198_pt1 | contig 12011 bp, 9 predicted proteins | sample A23P3SouthBayCA_2_FD_187752 | JGI IMG/M metagenome (GOLD analysis project Ga0207757, IMG submission 187752) | Aerobic enrichment media microbial communities from Eden Landing Ponds, California, USA - A23 P3 (2) (SPAdes) | ecosystem: Environmental > Aquatic > Marine > Unclassified | place...
GATGACGAGCGTCGACCTCGCGGCCCTCGCCGGGGAGCTCTCCCGGTACGAGGGGGCGAAGGTGGACAAGGTCTACCTCTACGGCGACGACCTCGTCCGCTTCAAGCTCCGCGACTACGACCGCGGGCGGGTCGAGCTCCTCGTCGAGACGGGCGACGTGAAGCGGTGTCACGTCGCCGACCCCGCACACGTCCCCGACGCCCCCGGCCGCCCGCCGGAGTTCGCCAAGACCCTCCGCTCGCGGCTGGCGGGCGGCGAGCTCGCGAACACGGCCCAGTACGAGTTCGACCGCATCGTCACGTTCGACTTCGAACGCCCCGACGCGAACACGAGCGTCGTCGCCGAGTTGTTCGGCGAGGGCAACGTCGCGGTCCTCGACGAGACCGGCGAGGTCCAGCGCAGTCTGGAGACGGTCCGCCTCAAGTCGCGCACCGTCGCGCCCGGCAGCCAGTACGAGTACCCGCAGTCCCGGATCGACCCCTTCGACGTGCGCTACGAGGTGCTCGAGGCCCGGATGGAGGAGTCCGACACCGACGTGGTCCGCACGCTCGCCACGCAGCTCAACATGGGCGGCCTCTACGCCGAGGAGTTCTGTACGCGCGCGGGCGTCGAGAAGACGCTCGACATCGCCGACGCCGGCGAGGAGCAGTACCGCGCGATCTACGACGTGATCCAGCGCATGGGCGACCGCCTCCGCTCCGGGGATCTCGGCCCCCGCGTGTATCTGGAGGACGACGCCGTCGTCGACGTGACTCCGTTCCCGCTGGAGGAGCGCGACGGCATGGAGACGGAGGCGTACGACGACTTCAACGCGGCGCTGGACGAGTACTTCTACCGGCTCGACCTCACCGAGGACGAGGCAATCGACGACTCCCCCGACTTCGAGGCGGAGATCGCCAAGAAGCAGCGCATCATCGACCAACAGGAGGGCGCGATCGACGACTTCGACGAGCGCGCGGCCGCGGAGCGTGAGAAGGCCGAGGCCGTGTACGCTCACTACGACCTCGTCGCGGACGTACTCTCGACGATCCAGTCCGCCCGCGAGGAGGGGCGAGGCTGGGAGGAGATCGACGAGACGTTCCTCGAGGGCGCCGACCGCGGCATCCCCGAGGCGGAGGCCGTCCGCGGCGTCGACGGATCGGAGGGGACCGTCGACGTCGACCTCGACGGCACGGTCGTCACCCTCGACGCCGGCACCGGACCCGAGAAGAACGCCGACCGGCTGTACACGGAGGCCAAGCGGATCGAGGAGAAGAAGGAGGGCGCGCTCGCGGCGATCGAGAACACCCGCGAGGAACTGGCCGCGGTACGAGAGCGGAAGGCGGAGTGGGAGGCGGCCGACGACGACCCGGACGCCGAGGACGACGGCGAGGAAGACGAGGGGGACGCCGACGACCGCGCGGACGTCGACTGGCTCTCCCGGCAGTCGATCCCGGTCAGGCAGCAGGACAACTGGTACGACCGCTTCCGCTGGTTCGAGACCAGCGACGGGTTCCTCGTCATCGGCGGGCGCAACGCCGACCAGAACGAGGAGCTCGTGAAGAACTACATGGAGGGCCGGGACCTGTTCTGTCACGCGCAGGCCCACGGCGGCCCGGTCACGCTCATCAAGGCGACCGATCCGTCGGAGGCCGCCCGCGACGTGACGATCCCCGAGCAGTCCCGGACGGAGGCCGCGCAGTTCGCCGTCTCGTACTCCTCGGTGTGGAAGGACGGCCGCGGCGCCGGCGACGCGTACATCGTCACTCCGGATCAGGTGTCGAAGACGCCCGAGTCGGGCGAGTACATCGAGAAGGGCGGGTTCGTGATCCGCGGGGACCGCGACTACTACCGCGACATGCGCGCGGAGGTCGCGGTGGGCGTCCAAGTCGAGCCCGAGACCCGGGTCATCGGCGGTCCGCCGAGCGCGGTCGAGCCGCGGGCGGCGACGACGGTACGGCTGACGCCGGGTCGGTTCGCCCAGAACGACGCCGCGATGAAGTGTTACCGGCGGCTCAAGGAGCGGTTCGCCGACGAGGGGTTCGTCCGCAAGGTCGCCTCCGCCGACCTGATCCAGGAGTTCCTCCCGCCGGGCGAGAGCGACCTGCTCGGGGAGTAAGCGTGCTCCGGGAGGCGCTCCGGTACCCGCTGGGGGCCCCGGACGACCGCGGCGCGACCGCGGAGACGCTCGCGACCGGCGGCGGACTCCACCTGCTCGCCGCGCTCGTCGCGCCGCTGTGGCCGATATCGCTGCTCACACCGATCGCGTCGGTGCTCGTCGTCGGCTACCTCGTCCGCGTGTTCGGCACGGCCGGCGAGGCGGAGGAGCCCGCGACGCTCCCCACGTTTCGGCGGCCGGTCGGCCTGCTTCGGGACGGACTCGTCGCGAGCGCGCTCTCGGTGGCCGTCCTGCTGGTCCCCGTCGTCGTCCTGCTCGTCACCGTCGCCGGCGCGACGTCGGGCGGGGCCGGCACCGGTCCGATCGACCCGACGACGCCGCTGGGCTACGGCGTGACGCTCGTCGGCGGGACGGTGAGCCTGCTGCTGGCGATCGGCGTCGCGTATCCGCTGCCGGCGTTGCTCGCCGGCTACGCTCGCGCGGGGTCCGAGGCCACCGTTCGTGCGCGCGTCGCCGAGGGTATCTCGGTCCGGGGGCTGCGACGGACGGCCACGTCCGGGCGGTACTTCTACGCGTGGACCGTCGGTGCGGTCCTGCTCGCGTTCGGGGCGGCGCTCGCCGGTGCCGGCTCCCGACCAGTCAGGCTCGTCGGCTTCTTCGGGCTGTTCTATCTGGAGGTCGCCGCCGTCGCGGCGTGGAGCCGCGGGATCGGTGGAAACCGTTAACCTCGGCGCTGGCCACGGTCCGGTATGTTGGAAGACGCGCTCGGGTATCCCCTGCGAACCGACGACCGGGTCGCCACGCTGATCGTCGGCGGCGCGCTGATCGTCGCGAGCGTGTTCGTGCTCCCGGCGTTCGTCCTGCAGGGGTACCTCCTTCGGGTCCTGCGCTCGGCGGCGACCGGCGAGCGGGCCGCCCCGTCGTTCACGGACTGGGGCGAACTGTTCGTCGACGGCCTGAAGCTCGTCGTCGTGCAGGTGGCCTTCGGGTTCGTCATCTCGATCCCGATCGTGGCGGCGGTGGTCGCCTTCCTCCTCGGGGGTGTGACGGGAAGCGAGGCGGGCGTCGCGGCGTTCGGGACGGTCAGCCTCCTCCTGGTTCTGCTCGCGACGCTGCTGTCGATCCTCGTCGCGTACGTGCTGCCGGCGGCGATGACCAACTTCGCGCTCGCGGGCGAACTACGCGGGGCGTTCGACGTCGAGGCGCTACGTGAGGCCGCGTTCTCCGGGCGATACCTCGTCGGCGTGCTCTTCGGTGTCGTGCTCGGGGGCGTGATCAACAGCGTGGCCGGACCCCTCGCGCTGCTCCTGATCGGGATTCCGGGGCTGTTCTACGGGCAGGTCGTCACCTACTACTGCTTCGGCCGCGGGTTCGCGGAGGCGACCGCTCCGGACGCCGACACCGACTCGGAGGCGGCGTCGACGGCCCCTTCGGACGCCCTGTAGGCGACGGATGACATCGAGGGGCGGAACCGATTGGCGGGATCATCCCGTCGGACCCGCGCCCCGACGTCACCGCATCGCGTCCGCCGTCTCGGAGGGCCTTTGTACGCGCCCGACGCATTCGCCGGTATGCGAATCGACTCGCGCGGCCGCGGCGAGGAGGGGCGCGAGCGCCTGACGGTCACGCCCGAGACCACCGACGACCTGTGGCACCTCTCGCACGTCCTCGAGCCGGGCGATCACGTCGAGGCGGACACGACCCGTCGGGTCACCCGCAACGACGACCAGCTTCGGGACACGGGCGGCGAGCGCGAGCACATGCGCGTCACCATCGAGGTCGAGGACGTGGAGTTCGCCCGCTTCGCCAACCGCCTGCGCGTCGGGGGGCTCATCGTCGGCTGCTCGCGCGAGGACGAGATCGGCCATCACCACACGATCAACGTCGAGGAGCGCACGGAGCTCACCGTCGAGAAGCGGTTCAAGCCCGACCAGATCGAGCGCATCGAGGAGGCCGAGGAGGCGACCGGCGCGCCGGACGTGGCCATCGCCACGGTCGAGGAGGGTGCAGCGTTCATCCACACGGTCCAGCAGTACGGCACCGAGGAGTACGCGAGCTTCACCAAGCCGACCGGCAAGGGAGAGTTCTCCCGCCCGCGCGACGAGCTGTTCGACGAGCTCGGCTCGGCGCTCGCACATCTCGACCCCGAGGCGATCATCCTCGCCGGCCCGGGGTTCACGAAGAACGACGCCAACGACTACGTCGACGAGCACTACCGCGACCTGAGCGACCGCGTCACCGTCGTCGACACCTCCGCCGCGGGCGACCGCGGCGTCCACGAGGTGCTCAAGCGCGGCGCCGTCGACGAGGTGCAACGGGAGACGCGCATCGCTCGCGAGGCCGAACTGATCGACGAGCTCACCGAGCGGATGGCCGAGGGCGCGAAGGCCACCTACGGCGTGAACGAGACCATGGAGGCGGCGGAGTTCGGCGCCATCGAGACGTTGCTCATCGTCGACGAGCGCCTGCGCGCCGAACGGCAGGGGGAGGGCGACTGGGACATCGACGTGAACGACCTCGTCGAGACCGCCGAGCAGAAGGGCGGCGACGTCGTCGTCTTCTCCGAGGAGTTCGCGCCCGGCCAACAGCTGAAGAACCTCGGCGGCGTCGCCGCGCTTCTGCGCTACCGGCTCCAGTGACGATGGACGAGGACGAGACTCCGGCCGACAGGACGCTCGCCCCGGCCGACGCCGACTGGACCGCGACGGTCGCCGCCACCGAGTCCGACTGGGACGCCGTCGTCGACCTCCGAATGCGCGTGTTCGTCGACGAGCAGGGTGTCCCGGAGCATCTCGAACTCGACGAGCACGACGAGGACCCGCTCGACTCGGACGTGGATCACCTGCTCGTGCGCGACACCGCCCCCGCGGACGAGGCCGTCGCGACCGCCCGCCTCCGCGCGGTCGACGCCGACGACTACGGCGCGCTCCAGGAGGGTAGGGGGCGGATCGCGAAGGTCGAACGGGTCGTCGTCGCCCGCGACCGTCGCGGCGAGGGGTGGGGAGCGCGCGTGATGCGGGCCGTCGAGGAGCGCGCCCGCGAGAGGGAGCTGAACGAGGTGGTGCTCCACGCACAGACCCGGGCGGCCGGCTTCTACGAACGCCTGGGCTACGCCGTCGACGACGCGGTCGGGACCTTCGACGAGGACGGTATCGAACACGTCCGGATGCGACGCCGGCTCTGAGTCGGCGGCGGCGGTCCCGCTCTACCGCCGTCCCTCCCGTCCCTCCTCCACCGCTCCCGGTTTTCCCGCTGCCCCGACCGCTCCCGCCATCGATCAGGTCGCCGTGGCCCGAAGCTACAAGCCCCGTTGTGTAGCACTTGACACACGATGGCGATCCCCCGCCGATATCGACGCCACCTCATGTGGGCGACGCTCGCGTTCGGGTTCCTGTTCGTCAACTTCTTCCGCAACTCGACGGCCGTGTTGTCGGGCGACCTCGCCGCGGTGTTCGACGCGACCGGTTCGGAGTTGGGGCTACTCCACTCGTCGTTCTTCTACGTGTACGCGGCCGCACAGCTCCCCTCCGGACTGCTCGTCGACCGGTACGGGGCGCGCCGGGTCGTGTCGGTCGGGCTCGTCGGCATGGCCGTCGGAGTCGCCGGCTTCGCCGCGGCCGACTCGCTCGCCGTGGGGTTCGCCGCACGGTTCCTCGCCGGCCTGAGCGGGGCGTCGATCTACGTCGCAGTCCTCCGATTCTGCGCCAATTGGTACGCGCCCGAGGAGTTCGCCACGATGACGGGCTTCACCATCGCCGCCGCGGGGATCGGCGGCGTGTTGGCGACGACGCCGCTGGCGCTGGCGGCGGGGGCCGCCGGCTGGCGCGCGGTGCTGTACGCCGCCGCCGTGGGCGTCCTGCTCGCCGGCCTCTCGGTCGGCGCCTTCGTCCGGGACCGACCGGCCGACCCGGCCGACCGTCCCGAGGGCGCCGACTCCGGGACGGAGACCGAATCGATGCGGGAGGTGTTGGCGGGCGCGCGGCGCGTGCTCGGGGACCTCGACACGTGGCTGATGGGGACGGCGCTGTTCCTGATCTTCGGGCTCAACTTCACCGTGGTCGGGCTGTGGGGGGTGCCGTACATCGTCCACCTGTACGACGTGCCCGTCTCGAGAGCCGCCCTGGCGGTGCTCGCGGCGAACATCGGCTTCGCGGTCGGGTCGCCCGCCTTCGGCGCGCTCTCGGACCGGACCGGCCGCCGAACCGAGGTGATCGTCGGCTCCTGTCTCGCGTTCGTGATCGCGTACGGCGTCGTGTTCGTCACCGTGACGCCGCCGCTGTTCGTCGTCGCGCTCGCGCTGTTCGTCGGGATGGGGATCACCGGCGGCGCGTCCGTTGCCTACACCGTCGCGAAGGAGCGCCACGCCGAGGACAGCGGCGCGGCCACGGGCACGGTCAACGGGATGGCGTACCTCGGGGCGGCCGTCTTCCCCGCGGTGCTGGGCGCCGCGCTGGACGCCTACTGGACCGGCCGCGTGGTCGACGGCGCGCGGGCGTACTCCGTGGCCGGCTATCGAGTCGCGTTCGGGATCGTCGTGCTCGGGGGCGTGATCGCGACGATCTGTGCCATCGCGCTCCACGTGCGCGTCAGCAGACGCGACCCGGAGGCGCCCGCCCCCGGCGCGACCCCGACTGACGACTGAAGCGACCACGCGCCGTCGGAGACCGTCAAGAGGCTGTCAACCGGCTTCCGTCCGTCCGAGCAGTTCGACCGCCGCCCGTGCGGAAGCGAGGAGGGCCCGTGACACGTCCGAGGGCCCCGGACCCTCCGCCCTCTGTCCGTTCGCTACTCGCCGGTCAACGCCTCGCTCGCCGGGGCGAACTCGATCGTCTCCCCCAGCCCCCGCTCGCGCGCCTTCTCGTACAGGAGATACGCCGCCGCCGCCGTCTCGATCCCGGTGCCGCCCGAGTCGAAGACGGTGACCTCGTCGTCGCTCGTGCGCCCCGGCTCGACGCCCGCGACGACCTCCCCCAGTTCGGCGTGGACGTGGTCCTCGTCGACGACGCCGGCGTCCATCGCCGAGAGGAACGAGCCGGCGTCCTGCAGCGCCCGGGCGCGCAGGTCGGGAACGTACGTCGCCCGCTCGATCGTCGCGTGGTCGAGCTCGCGCTTGGCCGGGTCGTACTGCCCCATAGCGGTGACGTGGGTTCCCGGCTCCAGGGCGTCCCCGTCGAAGACGGGTTCGGACGCGTTCGTCGCGGTGATCACCACGTCGGCGTCCTCGACGGCGGCGGCCGCGCTCGCGACGGCCGCGACCGAGGCGTCGAGCGTCCCGTTCAGGTCGCCGGCGAACGCCTCGCGGTTGTCCTTCGTCGGCGAGTACACCCACACGGTCTCCAGATCCCGAACCGTCGCCGTCGCCTTGAGCTGCCCTCGCGCCTGCGCGCCCGAGCCGATCACCGCGACGGAGTCCGCGTCCTCGCGCGCGAGCGCGTCGACGCCGAGGGCGCCGGCTGCGCCCGTCTTGTACGGGTTCATCGACGCGCCGTCCAGCAACGCCAGCGGCTCGCCCGACTCCGCGTCGAACAGCGGCGTCATGAACCACGCGTCGCGCTCGCCGAACCCGGCCGAGTAGGTGTACCCGCCCATCGCCCCTGTCTCGGGCAACACCGCGGCGTAGGTGGTGAGGAAGCCCGACGGCTCGTCGTTCACGAGCTTCGTCCGCGGCTCCGCTGGCGCTCCCTCGCCGATCTGGCGGTAGGCGTCCCGGACGGCGTCGACGTACTCGGCGGGGTCGGCGAGCCCGGCGATCTCCTCGCTCGTCAGGAACAGTGTCTCCGTCATGGGCGGCGATTGGGCGGCGCTCGGTAAAAGCGTGGGCGGCGACGCTCGTCGGCGTCGGACCGGTCCGGTCCGTGGTCCGTCCCGCGCGCCGTGAGCGCCGCCCGAGTGGGCCTCTGCACGTCCGCCCCCGCCCGATCCGGCGGTCGGACCGACCCGCGTCGATGCCAACGGCTTTGCGTCCGCCGGGACAGGTCCGCCCGTGCGACGACCGATCGGCTACGCCTCGGTCGCCGCCGCCCTCGTCTCGGCGGCGGCCGCCGGCATCGTACGGACCACGACCCCGCTCTCCGACCTCGCCGTGCCCGCGTTCGGCGATATCCCCGCGGACGCGGCGGCGGCGACGGCGCTGCTGGCTGCGGCGGTGGTGTTAGCGGCGAACGGCGCGTACTTCATCGTGTACGCGATCGCCGTCCGCCGCGCGACGAAGCGCCGGGCCCACGACCTGCGCAACGTTCTGCGACTCGCCTTCGGCGTGCTCGCGCTCGCCGGACTCCTCGGCGTGTTCACCGACCAGTGGGTGGGACTCCTCGTCTCGCTGGGCGTGGTCGGGTTCGCGATCACGTTCGCGCTCCAGCAGCCGTTGCTGTCGCTCGTCGGGTGGTTCTACCTCATGCTGAAGCGACCGTACGCCGTCGGCGACCGCGTCCAGATGGGCGAGGTGAGCGGCGACGTGATCGAGGTGGACTTCTTCGTGACGACGCTGTGGGAGATCAACGGTCCCCTCGTCTCCACGAACCAGCCGTCCGGCCGCGTGGTCACCGTCCCGAACAGTCAGGTGCTCTCCTCGGAGGTGGTGAACTTCTCGGGCGACGGTTTCCCGTACGTGTGGAACGAGCTCTCGATACAGGTGGCCTACGAGACGGACCTGGGGTTCGCCCGCGAGCGCATGACCGGCGTCGCGGACGACTACCTCGGCGACGAGATGGCCGACGCCATCGACCGGTATCGGGACCGACTCGCCGACACAGCGGTCGAACTCGAGGTCGCCGAGCGCCCCTCGGTGAACGTCGTCCAGCGCGAGTCCTGGGTCGAGCTCCGCCTGCGCTACCTCGTCCATCACCGCCGGGCGACCCGCGTCCGCAACGACCTGTACGAGCGCGTGCTCGTCGAGTTCAACGCGGCGCCCGACCGCGTGGCGTTCCCGGTCAGCCGGAGCCGCTGAGGGGCCGACGGGGTCGTCGACCGCCCGGGGCGCCCGCGGACTTTTGCTACTCCGTGCCACAGTGCGGACATGAACTGGGGTCGAATCGGCGCGCTCGCGGCCCGGACGGCCCGCCCGGCCGGCGTCGGGCTCGCGGCGACGCTGGGCGGCGGGCTGTTGTACGTGCCGGGCGGCGTCGCACAGGGTGCCGGGCCGCAGGCGCCGCTTTCGTACCTCCTCGCGGGCGGCGGCGTCGCCTGCCTCGCGGTCGCGTTCGCGGTCGTCGCCGCCGGCCCGTTCGCCGAGCGCGGCCCCGTGTACGGCCCGGTGGCGCGGGTGTGGGGGTCGAGACGCCTCGGCGCGCTCGCGGCGTGGGGGGCGCTGGCGGGCTACGTCGCGTTGCTGGCGCTGCTGGCGGAGTGGCTCGGCCGCGTCGCGCCGCTCCCGGCGAGCACGGGCGCGTACGTCTCCGGGACCCTCGGGGCGCCGACGGGGCTGGCGGCGCTCTCGGGAGTCGGGGTGCCCGGCCCGGCGGTGGGCGACGCGCTCGCGGCCGTCGTCTGTCTGATCGCGCTCGGCGTCCACCTCGCGGGGACGCGTCGCGCCGCTCTCGCGGCGGCCGTGCCCGCGTGGGGGGTCGTCATCGGCGTCGGCGCGCTCCTCGTCGCCGCGTTCCTCCCCGGCGTCGGGGAGTTCGTCCCGGCGAACTTCGACCCGCTGTACCCGACGTCCGGGCTCCGTCGGGCGCCCCTGCGGAGCCTCGTCGGCGGCGTCGGTGCGGCGCTGTTCGCGTTCATCGGGGTCGAGGCCACCGCCTACACCGTCGTGGGCGATCGGGCGGGGAAGGAAGCCGGTGAGGACGAGGACGTCCGCGGCGCCGCCGCCCCGGTCGTCGCCGCCGCGGTCGCCGGCGCGTTCGTAACGTTGACGGCGCTCGTCGCGCTGGGGGTCATCGACTGGACTCGGCTCACCCTCGCGGACATCCCCGCAGCCAACGCGGTCGCCGCGTACCTCCCGGTCGATCCGGTCGCGCTGACGGTCGTCGTCGCCACGGCGACGGGCCTCGCCGCGCTGGTCGCGCTCGGTGTGCCCGCCACCCGCACGCTCGTCGGAGTGGCCGAGCTGTATCCGCCGCTGGAGCGTGGTCCGACGAAGCCGCCGGTCGTCGCGCTCGTCGTCGTCTACGGCGCCGCCGCGGCGCTCGCGGTCGCGGATCTCGTCGCCCCCGCGCTGTACGTCGCGGTCCCCGGGCTCGCGCTGTCGTACCTCGCGGTCGCAGTGACCGCGGCGGCGATGCCCGTCCGCCGACCCGACCTGTGGGACGAGTGCGGATCCCCACCGACCGGCACCGTCGGCCGGGTCCTGCAGGCCGGCGCTGTCGCCGTCGCGGCCGCGCTGCTCGGCGTGACGCTCGCGAGCGACCCATCGACGACGCTCGGGCTGACGCTCCATCGGGTCGCGCTCTCGGTGTTCGAGTTCGAGCTGGTGTCGGACCCGCTCGGCGGCGTCGTTCCCGCGATCGTCGCGTGGGAACTGGTCGGGCTCGGGCTCCTGCTCGTGGTTCGCGACTACCGGGAGTCGACCGGGATCGGGCTCTCACCTCTTGACGGGCCGGGCGAGGACGACCCCCCGGCGCCGGACGCCGTCGAGGAGCCCGTCCCCGTCGAGGAACCCCCGCCGGAACCGTAACCCGCAACACCGCGGCCGCCCTGTGTCCGGCAATGGAATCCGGGGCGATCCCACTCGAGTCGGTCGGGCCGTTCGACCTGCACGCGACCGTCGAGAGCGGCCAGACGTACCTGTGGGACCGCGCCGACGGGAACATGTACGAGACGATGTCGGCCCACGGCGGCGACTCCTGGTACGAGACGGTCGTTCCCCCGATCCCGGGCGTCAGCGACGAGCGAACGGTCGTCCGTGTTCGCCAGACCGACGAGGTCCTGGAGTGGGAATCGACGACGGACGCGGTGCCTGTACTCTCGCACCTCCTGCGGCTGGACGACGACCTCGACGCGATCCTCGATTCGACGCCGGATCTGCCGCTTTTGAACCGTGCGTACGAGGAGTACCGGGGAATGCGGCTCGTCCGCGACCCGCCGTTCCCGTGTCTGATCTCGTTCATCTGCTCGGCGCAGATGCGCGTCAGCCGCATCCACGGGATGCAGATGCGCATGGCCGAGCAGTTCGGCGACCCCGTCGCGTTCGACGGGCGGACGCTCCACGCGTTCCCGACGGCCGAGCAGCTCGCCGAGCGCACCGAGGAGGAACTGCGCGACCTGTCGCTGGGCTACCGCGCTCCCTACGTACAACGAACCGCGGAGATGGTCGCCGACGGCGAGGCCGACCCCGCGGCGGCACGCGGAATGGAGTACGAGGACGCCCGCGAGTACCTCACGCGGTTCGTCGGCGTCGGCGACAAGGTGGCCGATTGCGCCCTGCTGTTCTCGCTCGACTTCCTCGAGGCGGTGCCGCTCGACACGTGGATCCGGACGGCGATCGCCGACCACTACCCCGAGTGCGACGCCGGCGGCTACGCCGAGACCAGTCGGGCGATCCGCGAGCGATTCGGCGGGGACTACGCCGGGTACGCACAAACATACGTGTTCTACTACCTCCGCGCCGGCGGCGAGTGAGCCGCCGGCGCGTCGGCCGTCGTGGAGGGGTGTCACGTGAAGAAGGGCGTCAGGGGGACAGGAGCGTCACGTGGAACGGGACCTCAGGGGAATACGGGGGCAGAGCGACCGCGCCGTGAGTCAGGACCAGTCGACGCCGGCGGCGACGAGCACCCGATCGACCACGGTTTCGGCGGAGTCGCCGAACACCCGCGCCATCGGCTCCTTCCCGTGGGCGCCGTCGTCGACGACCGCGACGGGCGCGCGTGACCTGTCAGCCATCGCCGTCACGGCAGTCCAGTCCATCGTCCCGCCGGCGTCGGGCGGCTCCTCGCGGCGGTCCACGCGGACCACGTCGCCGATCCCGCCGAGGCGG
>Ga0207757_101203_pt1 | contig 11956 bp, 7 predicted proteins | sample A23P3SouthBayCA_2_FD_187752 | JGI IMG/M metagenome (GOLD analysis project Ga0207757, IMG submission 187752) | Aerobic enrichment media microbial communities from Eden Landing Ponds, California, USA - A23 P3 (2) (SPAdes) | ecosystem: Environmental > Aquatic > Marine > Unclassified | place...
GGAGTCGATCGCGGCGCTGCTCATCACACTTGCGACCTCCAACGAATCGGTTGCGCTCAAGCAGGATACGGAGTACGTGTCTGATCCCGCCGCCATCGGCCGACAAGTGCGGACCAAAGGGGGACTGACCTCACTCCAGGTCCGCTTCGGCGTCGAGATTATCGACCCGAAGACGGTGCGAGAACTCGTGACGACGGTGCTCGGCGAACAGCCGGCAGGTGATGGACCAGACGAGTGGTTGGGCGAGCTCGGTCAGTGGGTCAACGAGAACAGTGCGACTGTCAAGCGGACGCTGAAAGGCGCCAACCGTGAGTTCGATGTGCCGCTCAGCGCTTTCGAGGCAACGGTCGACCCAGCCCTCGGCGGGGACGAGCTTTCCACGTCCGACCTCGGAAGTGAGGATGACCTCGAAACGGTACTCGAGGAGGCGAAGACCTTCGCGAACGCTCGTGAACTCTTCGGCGTCAGAGAAGACGGGACGACAATCTGGGATCGCTTCAGCGACGAGCTGGACACAATAACCTCGCTCTATCCGAACGCGTCGATAACTGTCAGTATGCGAGCGACGGCAGAAGGCGATACTATACCCACCGTTTCGACAGTTGAGTCACGGCTTGAGGACGCGAAGGGACATCGCATCGACGAGGTCTCCGCCCAGTATCACCGAATCACGGGCGATACCATCGCCGGGTCCGATCCCAGTGACCTTTGCGACGAACTCGCCGCGTGGCTCCGGTCGAACGAGGACGGCGTACAGGGCATTCTGGATGTCGCCACAGACGAATTCGGTGACGTCGTCCTCGACGACCTCGAAGCGCTATTTGAGACAGTCTGGGACGGCGAGGACGCCTCGGAACGAGAAATCGTCGATTCGGCCGTGATTCAGCAGGCCGAAACCTACGAGCAAGTCCACGAGCTCGTCGACGACACTGGTGGTTTGAGCCTCTGGTCACAGTTACAAGCAGCGGGCGAAGAGCTGCGGGTCGACCATCCGGATTCGCCGACCACCGACGCGGTCGAGGGAACACTCGCCTCCTCGCGGCCTCCCTCCAAGCGACGTGTCCGGCAACTGCTTGAACGTGCCAAGGATCCCCAGCCGCCGGATGCAGACGGTGAGGCCTGGGCTGAACTTCAGGCAGTAACCGAGGAACTCCGACAGGAACTTCCGAACGCGGACATCACCGACGAGGTAACGACGGTCGTCGACGCTGATGAAAGACCGAGCGAGGAACGGGTGACCGAACTACTTTCAGACGCAAACACAGTACTGGACCGATTTAAGATCGTGAACGAGGGGTTGGACGAGTTGGAAAAGGGCAATATAGTCCTCATCGAAGAATCGGCCGAATAGTTGTTCTCGAAGAATCTAATCGGCATTCCTCTCTTCGATGGAATTATGTTGTCATCAATCAAGATATCTCGAAGTGGACACTCGGATACACAAACTCGTCACCGCGGTATTCGCCGTCCTCATATTCGCCTTCGCCGGCCTGATGCTTCTAACGAGCCTTGAAATCATCTCCGTATCAAGGCCACTAGCTGTCAACGAGGCTCTCTTGGGCGCGACCCTGACTGCAATCACTGCTTATCTACTGTACTCCCAAACACGGATATTCAGGCGACAAGCGGATATAGAGGAAAAAATGCTGGCGTACGAAACTGAGCCCTCTCTCGAAGTTGTCGATAAGGAATTTCGCGGAAACGATGTTTTAGTAGAGATTTCGAATTACGGTCATGGGATCGCTCAGGAACTGAAGCTACAGTGCCGAGTGACTTGCCCAGAGGTAGAGTGGTATAATGGGGTTCCATATGAGACGCCATTGAAGCGTTACGATCCGAATGAGGAACGAACATTTGAAGATAGCTCTGTCCGGCCACAGGAAGAGCCGACAACCTATATTGCTGAGTCAGTGCGGGTCGCCCGGACAATTAGGGATGCAGATAGCGATTTTGATGAGAGCGGTTTTGAAACACTCCTTCGAGAATTGAGTGGGGAAGACTGCGATGTAACCGTCCGCCTGGAGGTAAGGGGCCAATCGACAGTGACGGGTGAGGATTGTTGTGCGAATGTATGTGATGACTTCACGGCTGACCTGGCAATGGTGTCTGAATCACCTTCTCTTCAAGAAGTGTACCAATTTCAGAGGTAACTGGCGTCACAAAAGAGGGGGGTAGCAAATATTATGCCAGTACCTCTTTTATATGAGCAGACATGAGCGGCTCACCGTATGAAATTCCAGAAAGGATAGAGCGAGGGTCGCAGAATTTCTTGAATTGTAGAGTCGGTGAAGCAGTACGACCAGAAGATGAGGACCATCAATTCTTGTTGAATAATATTGAGGAAGTATGCAGTGATACCTTCCTTCAATTGTACTACGAATACCCCGACCTCGGTCCAAGAGACGATAGTGACTACGTCAACGTAGTAGCGTTATCACCTGAATTCGGCTGCCTCGTCATTAATGTGGAGAGTGTCCCGGCATCCAACATCGAAGAGATAAGAGGGCCAGACTGGAGTTTAGTTAACGAGCCCCGGGCAATTCGTCCGTTACCGGTTACTGGCGACGCTGAATTGGGTGTGCGTAGAATTTTTGAAAATATTCCCGAAACCAGAAACGAACAGCGGCAGTCGATAATACCTGTCAGGAGTTACGTTGCACTCACGTCCATCACTCGCGACGAATGGGCAGATGAATTTGGAGATCCTCCAAATAGAGTTTTATTCCAAGATGATATTGAGAATAGAGAGGCATTTCAGGATATTTTAACGCCTGACGAACCAATCGATTTAACAGATGAGAATTTACGAAACGCCTTGGCTGGTCTACGATTGAGTGACAATATTTCCGGCGGACAGCTAAATGTAGCTGTGGAGCCGGAATCAAAACGCGAGTTATTAGACTTTCTTGATCGCCGATTAAAGATATTAACAGACAAACAGCTGAAAATTGGTCTTCAATCGCCCGATAGCCCGCAACAAATCCGTGGTATTGCCGGTTCCGGAAAAACGGTTGTAATGGCTTTTAGAGCCGCAAAAATACACTACGACAATCCAGATTGGAATGTTGCAGTCACGTTTAGAACACATGGGTTGCATCAAATTCATCAGGAACTAATAACTTCATTTTATGATACTTTTTCGGGAGGGGATGACCCAGATTGGGATAAGCTACAAATCCTTCATGGCTGGGGCGGGAGTACTGTTGGTGATGGGATGTACTCACTTGTCGCCCAAGAAGCGGATATCAATCCTCTTTCAGCTGACGAAGCAAGAAGAAAATTCCATAGATATCTAAAAACCCCACAGTTATTAGACAGATGCTGTCGGGAAGTGTGTCGTTCTGGTGACGTTCCTGAGATTTTTGACGCTATTCTCATTGACGAGGCCCAAGATCTGCCTCAGCATTTCTTCCGGATGTGTTATCTCGCGGTGGATGATGAAAAGAGGATATACTGGGCCTATGATGAAGCTCAAAACTTGGCTACATTAGAAGCTCAAACAGTGGAAGAACTTTTCGGGACAGATCCAACTGGAGGTCCCTTGGTAGATGTCTCAGGTAATCTCGCAAACCAAATTAGTGCAACCCACGTTATGAGAAAGTCCTTCAGGACCCCTCGTTCCGTACTCATGACCGCTCACGGGTTTGGGATGGGACTTTATCGCGACGGTCCACTTATTCAAACAATCACAAACCAACAGGGGTGGGACTACCTTGGATATAATGTTGGAGAAATTGAGGGTGGTGATTTCCGAACACCCGGCGCTCAAGTAACTGTTACGCGATCAATCGAAAATTCCCCTCACCCTCTCTGGGAACGGCAGGACCCACGAGAGTTAGTAAACATTCAGTGGGAGGACTCTTGGGAAGACGAGGTCAACTGGGTTGTTGACGATATCAAGGAATTAGTGGAAGAAGAAAATGTCCTACCTGAAGAGATATTAGTGGCATACATTTGGCCTTATGACGTGCGGAGTGACCGCTTAGATTATCTTGAACAAAGGCTAGATGAAGAGCTTGCTTCAGAGAACAGTTCGGCTTGTCATATAGTCGGTGAAGAAGTGCGACGGCGTGGGAGTAATGCAACGTTCAAGGATGAAGGCAAGATAACCGTTTCTGGAATTCATTACGTTGGCGGAAACGAGGCTGGCGTAGTATATATGATGGGTGCAGAATTTACTGGCGCGGAGGCTACACAGGAACAGTATCCAGATGATTCTTGGAGACGAAATCACGTGGAGGCTCGAAATAAAGCATTCGTAGCTATGACCCGCACGAAGGGTTGGTGTCGGATTACCGGTTCAGACCCTACTCACAGAATTGCCGGAGAACTTAACAGGGTGATCGCTGATACGCTTCAGGAAGACCCCCAATTGCGCTTTGAGATTCCACCCAGTGACAGCCCGTATAAAAATATGGAACCGGAGAGATTTGATTGATAGTCGTTTAAATTTTTGATCTTGTAATTATGGAATCGATGTCAACTTCTACGCCTAGATCGATCATCGCGGCGATGTTCACCATCTCAATCGGCGATTCATCCATTACTTGATTTCCTATGTAGACATCAGACGGCTTCGCGAAGTCCCGAGGGCCGACCAAAGTACTTCTGACAACATTAAAGATGCTGCTGTGAATGGTGGGTAGCATACACATTACCTCCTATGGAAAGCGATTCTCTCTCCCAGCGGAAGGCTCAATTGGACAAGGAAGAACGTGAACACCTCGAAGACATCGTCACCGAGATGCGGGGACGCGTCGAGGACAACGTCGAGTTCCAGCTTACGCAGAAGGGGCTTGACGACGAGCCCGAGGACGTCGACTCGCTGGACGAGGAGACCCAACAGCTCGTTGAAGCGATCGAACTCGAAGCTGTCGATGGTGAAACTTGGTCGGAAGCCTTCGATCAGTACGTGACTGGCGTGGGCTACACGATCGTCAATCGCCTGGCCGCGCTGCGCTGCATGGAAGTGCGGGGGTTCATCGACGAGGAGGTCACCGTCTTCAAGGATAACGGCCTGACGCCCGCCGCCGAGACCCTCGTCCATGAGGAGTTCCTGCTAGAGGATGAAGCCATTCTGAAGGCGTATCACAACGCCTGTGACGATCTCGCTGAGGAAATCGAGATTCTGTTCGATCGCTCCTCGGCATACAGCCTCATCGATCCCGACGACGACACCTTCGAGGAACTCTGCGAGATGCTCGACAGCGTCGACGACGAAGTCTGGCGCGCCGATGATGTGCTTGGGTGGGTCTACGAATACTACAACGTCAAACTCCTTGACGATCTGCGTCGCAAAGGCGACCGTGAAGGGCTTGAACCCGAGGACGTCCCGCCGGCGAACCAGTTCTATACCCCCCACTGGGTCGTCCGGATGCTCACCGACAACTCCCTCGGGAAGCTCTACCTCGAACACACCGGCGAACTTCAGGAAGTCGTCGATACCCAGGGTTCGTTCGCCGCCGAGGAGCGCAAGAACCGCCCACTCTCACCTGACGAGTCGCCGGGCATCGCTGACTTCTGTACCTACCTCGTTCCGAGTGAGGAGGCGGGCGAGCCAACAGATTTCGACCACCCTCGTGAACTGCGGGTCATCGATCCGGCATGTGGTAGTGGCCACTTCCTCCTCTATGCCTTCGACGTGCTCGAACGCATCTGGCGCGCCGAAACGGACCTCCCCAGCGAGCAGGTCCCCAGAAAGATTCTGCAGCACAACCTCTACGGCGTCGACCTGGACATGCGGGCCTGCCAGCTCGCAGCGTTCAATCTCTACCTCAAAGGTCGCACCCGCGCTGAAGCCGAGGGCGCCGATGGCTTCGATATGCCAGAGGTGGGGATCGTCTGTGCCGACGCGTCGATTGCGGAGATCGACGGCGTCGAGGCAGTGTTCGACGAGGTCGCCGGCGACGATCCCGAGGTTCAGCAGGCGCTTGAACGCATCCTCGACGCCTTCGAGGAAGTCCACGGTCTCGGTAGCTTGCTCGACGTGCGCGGCACTCTCGGCGACCTGTTCGAGGACGACGCCGATATGGGCGGCACGCAGTTGACGCTTGGCGACGATCCACGGGAGAGCCACACGCTGGGGCAAGTGCTACACAGCCTCCGCGAGGCGGTTGAGGAGCACCGCGAGACTGGTTCGTTCTTAGCCCAGGACCTGCGGAGTTTTGTTCGGCTGTTGGACATTCTGGCCCAGGATTACGACGTTGCGCTAATGAATCCGCCGTATGGGTCGCAGAACCGAATACCCGATTCTGTAGAGGAATACATCGAAGGGAAGTACCAGTTCGGACCAGAGTTCTATATCAACTTCTACGAGGTATGCGAAAATCTCTCAGCAGATAACGGCCGTATCGGTATGCTCGTGCCTCGGTCGTTTATGTTCAAAAGGACTCTTCAAGATTTCCGAGAGAGCATCCTAAGGAAGGGAGCAGGAGTGGACTTTCTGGCTGAATACGGTCTCGGAGTGTTGGATAATGCGACAGTCAGAACCGTTGGCACAGTTGTCAAAACAGGCGTAGAGGAGGAGCGAGAAATGACGGGGCGGTTTATCCGTCTTCACGATATTGATAGTTCAAAAAAAGAGGAGACGTACGCGAAGGAGGTTCTATCGGACTCCCCCGACCAAGACATACAGAGGTTCTTTGAAATCGATATTTCAGAGTTCGCCAAGGTTCCTGGGTCTCCGATTTCATACTATACGCCGGAAGAAATCCGATCTCTACACGATACCGAGGAAAAAATTGACGCTGAACGAGCAGGAATCGACGGGGAGAACATCGCTGACGCAGTTCAGGGCCTCTCCTCGGGGAACAATGACCGTTTTCTCCGAAACCACTGGGAAACGATGGGCGTAGAAGGTTATCGTCCGATTTCACGTGGTGGGTCAGATGCTTGGATACAGCCCCACACAACTCAGACAGTATACTGGAACTCTGGAAAGCAGATAAAAAGGACTTCAGGTTCATTGATACGGAACGAACAGTATTACGGCAGAGAAGGGCTTACCTGGACATATATCAAGGAGACTGGGCGTAGGTTCGGCTACTTCCCAGAAGACGGTCTTTTCGACTATGCGGGGTCAATGCTGTTTCCGCGAGGGGACAGATCTCTTTGGAGTATGCTGGCTGTGCTGAACTCTAACCTCTATCACGCACTTGTACTTTCGATTACGATTGAGAGACATTGGAACGTCGGAGAGTTAGGCAGACTTCCTTGGAAAGAGGCTCTTGAAGAGAACAGCCAATTGGAAGAATATGCACGGAAGCAGTATGAGCTAATGACTCGACTGCGAAGCGGAGACCCCACAAGTCCGTACTACGTTGGACCAACACTTCTCCTACCGAACCAATCTAGTCAGTTCCATTACAGCCACCCACATACAGAGATCGCCGATACGACTCAGGAAGTCAGTCAAGATGGAAGCCCACAGGATCTAAAGAAATCTGCCAAGAGTTGGGAGAAGGAACGTCTGAGATTAGAAGGCCGCATAGAGAATCTGGCATCAAAGATAGACGACTTAGTATTTGACTCGCTTAGTCTGAGTAAGGATGTGCGCGAGGAGACAAAACAAGAAATCTTCCTCCGAACGTCCGAGGATCCCGAGGACCGCGAAGTCCCCGATCCCAAATCCGTCCCTGAGGTGCCTGAAAACATCGACGAACAGGTCAAGGATCTCGTCCATCACTTCGCGATGGTGGCCGTCCAGGAGGAGAACGATGGTATCGTCCCGCTCCACGGCGTCAACGACCAGCCGAACATGCTGGACCACATCGTCGAGCAGTTTGAGGACACTTACGGTGAGCACGCCGAAGACCGACTAGTCGAGGTGGACGAAATTCTCGGCGCCGAGTCCGCTGCCGAAGAGGCCTATCCCAACCTCCGGCGGTGGATTGCCGAGAACCTGTTCAACTACCACGTGAGCCGGATGGAGAACACGCCTATCGTCTGGAAGCTCACCACCGAGCGCTTGCTCGCCGACTCAACCGGCGAAGGGTTCGCGTGCTTCATCGATTACCACAGCCTCGACTCGGGGCTGTTCGACCGTCTCTCGAACCAGTATCTCGAACCGCGGAAGGCCGAACTCCGGGAGCAGCGCAGCGCCGCGAACCGCCGCCGGAGCGACGAGTCGCTGTCCGCCAGCAAGCAAGCCGAGGCAGCCGAGCAGTACGAGCGCTGTGCGAGCGGACTCGACCAGATCGCCGTCTTCGAGGACGTCGTACAGGACCTCGCGAGCGTCGACGAACGCGAGTTCGACGAAGCGGATCGTGCGCTCGTCGAGGATCTCGCGCCGAAAGTTGATGCGTTCCGCGAGGAGACACGCGAACGTGTAGACACGCTCACGGAACTGCACGAGCGCAAAGACTCGGCGTGGTTCAAGGACACCTTCTCGGAGAAATTCTGGGAAACCGTCGACGAGTGGCGCGACGAGTGGCTCGACGCGCTTGCGGAACTCGAAGGTGCCTGTGAAGCATACGCCAAGCCGACCGACGAACCTGTAGAAGCACACCTCGCCGACCTGTTCGACTACTTCAACCGGCGACTCAAGGGCTCGGACCATTACTCCAGTTCAGGCATTCTGTTCATGACCTACTACTTCGAGCGCGAGGGTTCCGACCTGCTCGACGAGAACGGACAACCTCACGATCACCTCTCCGAAGACGAACGTCGCCTCGCTTCGTTGGCGATGGGGTTTGACGATATCTCCATTGTCGACGAGGAGTACCTCGAAGCAGTCGCCGACGACGAGGGCGTGGATGACATCGAGGATCTGCCGCCACTTGCCGAGTTCAAGGCGCTGGCCGAAGAGATCGACGACCGCTGCCAGACAATCGACAAGCGCGTTCCTTCGGACTGGGCAGACCGCGCGCTCTCAGAGATAACGACTGCTGGCTATCAACCCAACCACAAGCACGGCGTCGAAATCAACATCACACCGCTCGCCGACGCCGAGATTGTCCCGAAAACCGTCGACGACAACGTGCTCTAACCCGCAAATTGACCGGCAATATCTGTTATACACCAAACTTATGCCCATTCCCGCCTGACGTATAATAGAGAGCTATGTCCACACCAGAATCCTCTCCGGATCGCTCTGTCGATCTCGATGAGGATGACTGGGAGGAACTCAAGGAGATAATCGTCGAGTTCCTCTCCAAGTACGATGCACTCTATGAGAAGCGGGTGCAGAAGCTGATCTTCTACTGTGAGATCAAGACTGCGATCAAGACCGGACAACGGCTAACTGATGCCACGTTTATGCCGTACGATTACGGCCCCTATTCCAGAACCGTTACTACAGCCCTTGAGGAACTGAATGAGGAGGGGCGAATCTCCATTCGGGACAACGGCCAGTACGCGACTGCGCTCGATGGGGGTTCCCTATCGCCGAAAAAGAAGTATCTAATCGAACGGTTCCACGAAGAAACGAAGCGGATGAGCACTGACGAGTTAGTTGACCGTGCAAAGGAGACCTGGCTGTGGAAGCATTTCGAATATGCCGAAGAGATGGATTTTGCGGCGTATATTGACGACGTGATTATGTCGCCAGAAGTCCGTCATTGCTTGGAAGACCCTGATCGGGACCCTGTAGACGACCCGGATATAGAGCGATTGCTTTCCTGAGGGATGTGTGAGATTCCGACGGATACTCCCTGGGACATCAACTGGGATCGGGATTTCGAAGCCACCGTCCAAGAGCTAAAACAGAGTGGCTCCTTCGACACGTACCGGAAGAAAATCATCCGGATTATGCGTAATCCGGTTCGCGAGGGGTCCTACAAGAGTGAAAACCTGAAAGGACTCAAGACGGCCCATATCCCCGGGAACTGGCAGCATATCATCTGTTTTGAGATTACTCCTGGGATTAACGACGAGTCCCAGAAAGATGATCTCGAAGAGCTGTATTTCCATTTCATCGATCACTGGGACAACTACGATTCAGCATTAACCCGTCGTGATCCCGCAGATCGGGAAGACGGATTCGAGATCCATATCCCGTATTACGGTGGCCCATTCGACGTTGAAAAAGTGATTCACACAGTCTATCAAGCTGCGAAGGAGTATGACGGACTTCAAGTCGCTGCTCAAGAATGGGACGACGAGTACGTAAGAATGACTGGAGAAGCAAATCCGGATGTTAGACACGTATTCGACGAGATTCTACCTGACGCTGCAACCATCGAATACGACGAGAACACGCTATTTTGAGGTGCTCTGGTGACCTACGGGGCCCCCGAGGTTATTAGAATTCCTACGGTTGAATTGAAGTATGACAAAACGAGGAACAATTCTAGAGTGGGCGATTGAACAAAGTTTCAAGACAAAAACGGGAATCCTGTTTTTCGGAGCGGTATTGATCTTGGTGGGTACTGAGCTAAGGATTGACTATCCGCTCGTCGGATACTCTCTGACGTTTGTAGGCTTAGTAACTGACTGGGGAATTGTCTACCTTGTTTACCGGGAAATAAGCCAGATCCAGGATGAGGTTGAACAAACGAAAAATGAGATCGAAGAGGCTCGGTCAGAACTTGAGGATACAAGATCACTAGCTGAAGAGGCAGAGGAAAAGGCAGGAACTTGGCGATGAACCAGAAATTTAGTCTCTCTTGAAACCATCAGGAAATAATGTCCAACGGCCGCAGGAACGCAGGGAGACACAGACGATTTTTGAATATCGGGTTTCGAAGGACGTCAGTTCCCCATCTCATTTCACCGTCAGTTTAGTCGTGATTCTCTGATTGTTGAGGTACATTAAAGGCAATTGTGTGGGTCCTTTAGTGTACGAATCAACCTCATATGGGATGTGATGCTCATCTGTGTCGGTGTCCTACAGTGATTGAGAGCCAATTGGCTCCTCAGCTAATTCCAGATATCCAAGTGAACTATCCAACGGACGGCAGGAAGCGATAACTATGCCAGCAACTAAGACCCTCCCACGGTGCGCCGAAGAGGCCATCGAAACCGCCATTGACGAGGCGGCCGACGAAGATCCGGTCGTGCTCTGGTGGGACGACGGTGGCTACCTACGCGATATCGTCCAAGAAGTCAGCCACTCGCTGGGGTGCGAGTTCCACGCGGCCGAACAAACGCCACTCGAGCTACGTTCCGACGCGCCCCGTGACCGAACCGTCTGGTACGTACCACAGGCCCACAACTACGACGTAGACTGGTTCAAGGATGTCGAGAATACCGGTGGCGTCGTCGAAGCGCACATCGGTAAGCTCGCCGCACGCTGCTTCGAGAACGACCGCATCCAGGCGGCGTCGATTCGCACGGCCTACGAAGACGTCGACGAAAGTGACCGCGAACAGGTCGCGAAGACGCTCTTCCAAGAGCTCAACGGCGACGGCGGCCTGCCGACGCTCCAAGGCCTCCAGACAAAGATCGTACTCGATGGCCACGAGGATCCGGTGCAGTTTGTTCTCGAACACGGCGCCGAGAACCTTCCCGACGAGACCGGCGATCTGCTACAGATTCGCGATCTGTTGGTCGACAACGGCGTCGCGGCCGTCGACGGCGTCACCGACGAGGACGTCCTCGTGACACGTACACGGCGTTGGGCGGTCGCGGAGTGGCTCGTCGAAGAAGGGCTCGATACGTCGCTCTTGGACGCCGAATACCGACCCGAGTCCAGTTCGGGACTCGGGGTCTCCCGACCAGAACTCCAATCGCTACTGAGCAAAGTCGACCCAGAACGTGCCGAAGAGCTGGCGCACGTGTACCTCGATCCGGACGCCCAGTTCTGGCACGACATCCTTCGGTCCTACGACGATCCGTGGGAACTGGCCGACTGTCCCGTCGACGCCTCGCTCGAACACGAACTCTGGAACGAGTGGCTGCAAGCGTTCCACGACGGGGAGTACGAGACGTGTGCGACCCGAGCGGCCACACGCTACCAGCGTCTCGAAACGACCTACGGCGACGTCCCGTGGACGAGCGTCTGGAACCAGGCTGTCGA
>Ga0207757_101206_pt1 | contig 11932 bp, 11 predicted proteins | sample A23P3SouthBayCA_2_FD_187752 | JGI IMG/M metagenome (GOLD analysis project Ga0207757, IMG submission 187752) | Aerobic enrichment media microbial communities from Eden Landing Ponds, California, USA - A23 P3 (2) (SPAdes) | ecosystem: Environmental > Aquatic > Marine > Unclassified | place...
GAAGGGCTTCGGCACCACCCTCGACGTGGTGATGTACGACGGGACGATCCGCGAGGGCGACGAGATCGTCGTCGGCGGGATGCACGAACCCATCGTGACGGAGGTGCGGGCGCTCCTCCAACCGAAGCCGCTGGCGGAGATCAGGACCGAAAAGCGGTTCGATCGCGTCGACGCCGTTGCCGCCGCGGCCGGGGTGAAGATCGCCGCACCCGACTTGGAGGACGCCATGGCCGGTGCGCCCGTCCGCGTGATTCGTGGCCGTCACCGCGACGCCGTCATCGCCGACGTGGAGTCCGAACTCGCGGAGATCCAGGTCGACACCGAGGAGGAAGGCGTCGTCGTCAAGGCCGACACGCTCGGCAGTCTCGAGGCGATGGCCAACGCCCTCGTCGAGGCCGAGGTGCCCATCCTCCGCGCCGAGGTGGGTGACGTGGCCCCCCGCGACGTGGCCGTCGCCAGTACGGCCGCCGAGGCCGAACACCAGGTCATCCTCGGATTCAACGTCGACGTGCTCTCGAACGCCGAAGACGAGTTGGAGGAAAGCGACGTGCGCCTGTTCCACGACGACGTGATCTACCAACTAGTCGAGGACTACGAGTCGTTCGTCGACGAACGCAAGCGCGCCCAGCAGGAGACCGTCCTCGACAAGATCGTCCGCCCCGCTCGCTTCCAGATCCTCCCCGATCACGTCTTCCGCCAGAACGACCCCGCCGTCGTCGGCGTCGAGATCCTCTCGGGAACGCTGAAGAACAACGCTCACGTCGGCCGGTTCGACGGCAACGAGTTCGAGCGCCTCGGCCAACTCAGTGGCATCCAGAAGAACGGCGAGGACGTCTCCGAGGCCCGCGCGGGCGAGCGCGTCAGCGTCGCCATCGACGGCCCCACGGTCGGCCGACAGATCGACGAGGGCGACGAACTCTGGGTCGACCTCCCCGAGAAACACGCGAAGATTCTAGAACAGGAGCTCACCGACGAGATTCCCGCCGACGAACTGGAGGCGCTCCAGGGCTTTCTCGACAACCACCGGCGGCGGGACCCGTTCTGGGGCAAGTGAGGCCATCTCCAACACGTATTATTCACGGCGGTTTCGTCGACGTTGCCTCGACGTGTCCACGACCCTCGGAGAAACGTTTTAGTCCCAACCCGAGCAAATAACGAACGAGGTGAGTCCCGATGAGTGTCCGAACGACCCGTAGCGACGGTATCGGCCTGCCGACGATGTCCCGGTACGACCTGTTGCTCGCCCTCCTCCCAGCTCCGCTGCTCTGCGGGGCGTTCGCGTCGTTGCTCACGCCGATCCCCGAGACGTTTGCGATGGGCGTCGGGAGTCTCCCGTCGGCGCTCCTGTTCGGCTACGCGGTAACGGCCGCGGCGCCGACAACTACCGAGCGGTCGGCGTGATACCGTCGCCGACGGCGTCCATCACCTGCAGGGCGGCGCTCGCGGCCAGTCCGCGCGCCACCTCGTCGCGTTCGTCGTTGCCGATCCCCGTCTTGAGGTCGTCGAGGTCCGGGGTGAACCCCGCGCTGACCGGGTGTCCCGCTGGGGGCCGGACGGCGACGGTCGCCGTCGGCCCGTTCGATCCGTAGGACAGCTCCGATCCGACGGTGTAGCTGTCGGGCAGGTAGGAACGGGTCCGCGAGACGATCCCCGCCACGGCTCGCTGGAGGGACTGTCGTTGGTCCTGTGTGAGTTCGACGTCCGTCGACTGTTTTCCCGCGTCGACTACTCCGGGTGCGCCTCCGTACGGCGTGTTTCCATTCATCCGAGTCAGCATCAGTACGCGGACCGCGGGTAAAAACCCGTCGGCAATCCTAATACTGGTAGTCGGTGAAGGCCATCACCGGACCGGAGTCGTCGGTGTCCTCGATCTTCCGTTTGGCGTCGCGGAAGTCCGCCATCCGGACCTCGGTGCGGTCGTCGCGGATGGCAAACATACCGGCTTCCGTCGCCAGCGAGGCAAGATCGGCCCCGCTGTAGCCGTCGAGGTCCGCCGCCAGTTTCGTGAAGTCAACGTCGTCGTCGACGTTCATGTCGCGGGTGTGGATCCGGAGGATCTGGGCCCGCCCCGATTCGTCGGGTTTGGGAACCTCGATGAGGCGGTCGAACCGGCCGGGACGCAGGATCGCCTCGTCGAGCATGTCGAAGCGGTTGGTCGCGGCCATGATCCGAATCTCGCCGCGGTCGTCGAAGCCGTCCATCTCGGAGAGTAGCTGCATCATCGTCCGCTGGACCTCAGCGTCGCCGGAGGTCTTCGAGTCCGTCCGCTTGGCGGCAACGGCGTCGATTTCGTCGATGAAGATGACCGCCGGCTGGCGCTCGGCGGCGAGTTCGAACAGGTCGCGCACGAGCCGCGACCCCTCGCCGATGAACTTCCGAACCAGCTCCGACCCGGCCATCTTGATGAAGGTGGCGTCGGTCTCGTTGGCGACCGCTTTGGCGAGCATCGTCTTCCCGGTTCCCGGCGGGCCGTGGAGGAGGACGCCCGACGGCGGGTCGACGCCCACTTCCTCGAACAGTTCGGGCGTCAACAGGGGGTCCTCGACGGCCTCGCGCACCTCGCGGACCTGGTCGTCGATGCCGCCGATGTCGTCGTAGGTGACCGTGGGCGACTCGTCGACCTCCATCGCCTGCGCCCGGGAGTCGGTCTCGTCCTCGAGCACCGTCTGGACGCCGAAGGAGTCGTTGACGGCGACGCGGTCGCCCGCCGAGAGTTCCTTGCGGATGCGGGGCGACGGCTCGGTCAGCACCTCCTGGTTGTTGCCATGCTGTTTGATGATCGTGCCCTCGTCGGTGACCTCCTCGACGGTGGCGACGTACAGCGACGAGGTCTTGAGAACCTCGTTGCGCCGTTTGAGGTGGTCGACCTCCTCCATGAGTTCCTCGCGGCGTTCGTCGGTTTCGTCGAGACGCTCGGCGAGTTCTTCGTTGACGCGGACCATGCGCTCGTAATGCTGGCGGATGGCGTCGAGACGCTCCGCCTCCGACATCTCGGGGTCGAGATCGAGGCGCGGGCGGTCCGGAAGCGACGGACTCCGTGACATTGGTTATATCTGCTAAGTAGTGGGCATAAATGTGCCTTTGGGTCGCCGGCCGGATTCGCCGGGGGTTGAATCCGCGCCGGTGCTCACCCGGCCACCTCGGTTGCCGTCACACGGTTGGCCACCACCGCGTTCAGTGCAGCACCGAGCAACAGGAACAGGCCGGCCGCGTACAGCCACGTGAGAAAGAGGAGTACGCCGCCGACGAAGCCGTAGAGGCGGACGCTCTCGGCGGTGGCGGCGTACAGCCGAAACAGCACGCCCGAAATCGTCCACGATGCGGCGGCGAAAACCGTCCCCGGGAGCGCCTCCCGAACCCCAACGTCGGCGCGGGGCAGGATGGCGTAAATGGGCACGAACACCGCCAGCAGGGAGCAAAACAGCAGGAGCATGCTGACGACGGCCCACGTCCAGCCGGTGAACACGTACGACAGCGACACGCCGAGCACGCCCACCAAGAGGAGAGCGACGGCGATGGTGCCGAACGCGAGGGAAACGGCTGCGAGCGTGTCGAGCACCGAGCTGGACCGGCGGACGTCGTCGCCGTACAGCGCGGCAAACGCTCGCCGCATCGCCCGGAGCAACTGCCCGGCGCTCCAGACCAACACGAGCGCCGCAATGGCGCCCGCCCGGAACTGCCCCGCGGGGTTCTCCGTGAGTGTCCGGAGCACGTCGGTGAGACTCGCCGCGTCGACGCCCGTCACTGTCGCCACCGCGTACGCGAGCGTTTCGAACCGCCGTGAGAGGGAGACGCCGAGAAACACCAGCAGCGCCGCAGGGATCAGCGAGTTGAAGGCGTGGTACGCCAGTCCGGCCGCCAGCACCGTGAGCCGACGCTCCCGAGCCACCACGACCACCGTCTCGAGCAGGTCACGCCAGTCGCCTACTCGCCTCATCGACCCGCGCACGGCCGTTTTCGAGGGTCGTCACCACGGCGCTCCGTCGGGGCGTGCAACCCCGACATCACAGTCCGACCGAGACGATCGCCAGCACGAGAAAGAGGAAAATGAAGATTCTGGCGATCTCCATGCTGATGCCGGCGACGCCACGGGCCCCGACGATCGTCGCGAGGAGCGCGAGGAGGAAAAAGACGATCGCGTACCGGAGGAACTCCCCAGAGAACAGCTGGAGTGGCTGGCCGAGACCCGTGAGCGTCGCGGCGAGGATTGGGGCTATCACGACTCTAGCTGTCAGACAGTAGATGAATAGTTATGTGCTCGTTAACCGCTATGTACCGCCGCGAACGCGGAGTTCAGAATGTCGACGGTGTGGACCGGTCCTCTACTGTTTCTTGTGACTGTTCACCGCTGGTTTATCGCCCCGTTCCGGTGACCCAGCGGTAGTGACTCACAGCAATCCCTCTCAGAGCAGCGCCGCCATCTCGTCCAGATACGTCCCGTACACGTCGAGGGCGTCCTCGACCGGGCCGGCGGTCGTCATGTCGACGCCCGCCGTCCGGAGTACGTCCATGGGGTACTCGCTTCCGCCCAGCCGCAGGGCTTCGCGGTAGTCCGCGGCCGCCGCTTCGTCCTCGCGGATGCGCTCGACGATGGCCGTCGCCGCGCTGATCCCCGTGCTGTACTGGTAGACGTAGTAGCCGTAGTAGAAGTGCGGAATCCGCATCCACTCGCGAGCGGTCCGGTCGTCGACGACCGCTGGTTCGTAGTACTGCTCCTTCAACTCGCCGTAGATCTCGTCGAAGCGATCCGGCGTGAGCGCGCCGCCGTCCTCGACGATGTCGTGGATCTGCAACTCGAAGTCCGCGAACATGGTCTGGCGGAACAGCGTCGACCGGAACCGCTCCAGATACTCGTCGAGGACGTGCCGGCGCAGCCGGTCGTCCTCGACGGTCTCTAGCAGGTGGTGGGTCAACAGCGTCTCGTTGACCGTACTCGCCACCTCCGCGACGAAGATGTCGTAACTGCTGTACTGCCACGGCTGGGCCTCGTTGGTCAGCTCCGAGTGCATCGAGTGGCCGAGTTCGTGAGCGAGGGTAAACATCGACGCCACGTCGTCCTGGTAGTTCATCAGGATGAACGGCTGGGTGTCGTAGGTGCCCGCGGAGAACGCGCCCGACCGTTTTCCCCGGTTCTCGTACACGTCGACCCACCGGGAGTCCAGCCCCTCGGCCATCCTGTTCTGGTACGCGTCGCCGAGCGGTTCGACCGCCTCGACGACGTAGTCGACCGCCTGCTCGTAGGGGATCTCGGGCGGATCGCCGTCGGCCATCGAGGCGTAGAGATCCCACATCTGCAGGTCGTCGACGCCCAGCGCGTCGGCCTTCAGCTCGGCGTGACGGTGGAGGTAGTCGAGGTTGTCCTCGACCGTCTCGACCAGCGTGTCGTACACCTCCACGGGGACGTTCGGGCCGTCGAGCGCCGCCTCGCGGGCGGTGTCGTAGTTGCGTGCGCGGGCGAGTTTCACGTCCGCCGTCACGCTCTTTTTCAGCGACGTGCCGACGCTGTTGCGCACGTCCGCCCAGCGGTCGTAGAAGGCCTCGTGAACCTCGCGCCGGAACGCACGGTTCGGCCGCTTCTGGAGTTTCGTGAAGTTGCCGAGCGAGATTTCGACCGCCTCGCCCTCCGGATCTTCGACCGTCGGGAACTCCATGTCCGCGTTCGAGAGCATGGAGTACACCTCGCTCGCGGCGTCGGTCACGTCCGAGAGATCCGCCAGCAGTTCTTCGACTTCCTTCGAACGGGTGTGTGGCGTCTGCCGGAGGACGTCGTCGAAGTAGTGGTCGTACTCCGCGAGGCCGGGTTCGGCGTCGACGAAGTCGTCCAGTTCCGACTCGTCGAGTGCCTGCAGTTCGGGTTCGATGTAGCTCGCGGCGCTGCGCACGTCGGCCGCGAGCGACTCCGCCCGCGCCGACATGGCCTGGTACTCCTGATCCCTAGTGTCCTCGCTACTCCGCAGGTTGGCGTACGTCGAGACGATCGACACGTCGCGCAACAGATCCTCGCGCAGTTCGAGCAGTTCGAGCAGGGTTTCCGGTTCCTCCGTCACCCGTCCCTCGTAGGCTTCGAGGCCGTCCACGCGGCCACGAACGTCCTCGAAGGCGTCCTCCCAGTCCTCGTCGCTGGCGAAGATGCTCTCCAGATCCCACTTGTCCTCGGTGTCGATATCGCTCCGTTCGGGAACCGAACTCATCGACGGGCGTTGGAGTGGGGGCGCCGTAAGGGTTCGTACTCGGATGCGCGACCACAAAGCTAACCGCTTCCCCGGTAGACCGTCTCTACGTCGATGGCTGGACCGAGCACCGAGACCACTGGCACCGACGACCCCGATCCCGACGAGAGACACGACGACGACGACGTGCTCGCCGATCAGCTATCCACCGACGAGGTGTACCAGCGGGTCGTCGCCGACGCCGACCACGAGATCACCTCCGGGACGCGGGAGCTGTTCTTCAGCGCGCTGGCTGCCGGCTTCGCGATCACCGTCACCTTCCTGCTGTACGCCTCGGTGACGGCGACCGCCGAGACTAAGATCGTCGGCGTCCTGCTGTATCCGCTGGGATTCGTCTACATCATCATCGGCGGCTACCAGCTGTACACGGAGAACACGCTGCCGCCGGTGGCGCTGACCCTGGAGCGGCTAGTTTCGATTCCCACGCTGTTTCGCCACTGGCTGATCGTGCTCGCGGGCAACTTCGTGGGCGGCGGGCTCGGAGCGCTGGCGCTGGCCTACGGCGGGGTGTTCGACGCCGCCACCGCGGCGGTCGCAGTCGGCTTCGCGGAGAAGGGTATCGCCACGCCCGTGAGCGCCCTATTCGTCAAGGCCGCCTTCGCCGGGCTGATCGTCGCCGGCGTGGTCTGGATCAACTTCGCCGCCCGGGACACCATCTCCCGGCTGGCCGTCGTCTATCTGGCTTTCCTGGCTATCCCGATGGGCAACCTGTTCCACGTCGTCGTCTCCTTCACCGAAGTGGTCTACCTCGCGCTGGTCACCGGTGCCAACCCGTTGCCCGCACTGGGGGGATTCGTGCTGCCGGTGCTGCTTGGCAACACGCTCGGCGGGATCGTGCTCGTGACGGTGGTCAACTACTACCAGACCTCCGATCAACGCTTGGAGATCGACCGCTTCCAGAACGTTCGCCGGCTCTCGATACGGGAGTGGCTGATGGGCTCGCTCGCCGGCCGTTCGTACGTCCCGGTGATCGACACGGTCGAGGAGATCGTCCGCGACCCGGAGGCCTACCGGATTCTGGTGCCGATCGCCAACCCCCGGACCGAGGCGGGGGTAGTACGACTCGCCTGCCAGCTAGCCAGCAGTCGCGAGAAGGGAAAGGTCCACGTCGTCCACGTCGTGCAGGCGCCACGGTGGTGGTCCGCGGACGACCAGCGGGCACAGCGGGATCGAATCAGGGACGAATCCGAGCAGCTCTTGGGAGACGCCCGCCGGATCGGCGCTAACCACGACGTCACGCTGGAGACCTCGACCGTGGTCACTCCGCGCTCGTTCGAGGAGATTTTCACCCTCGCCCGCCGGACCAATCCGGAGCTGGTAGTGATGGACTGGGATCGAGAAGGGCTGTGGAGCTCGGCCCGCGCCGAGCGCCCACTGGCGGAGCTGACCAACCGGCTGCCCTGTGATTTCCTGGTCGCCAACAACCGTGGACTCGACCCGTCGCGGATCCTGCTGCCGACCGCTGGTGGCCCCGACTCCGATCTGAACGCGGCGGTCGCACGTGCGCTTCAGCAGGTCGCGAACGCCGAGATCGAGTTGCTCCACGTCGTCGCCGACGAGGCCGACGAAGACGCGGGCGAGACGTTTCTCCGTAACTGGGCCGCCACTCACGGTCTGGAGGAGGCGGCGATCACCGTCGACTCCGGCGACGTCGAGACGGCAATCGCCCGGGCGGCCACCGACAGCACGATGCTCATGCTCGGCGCGACCGAACAGGGTCTGCTCTCCCGGTTGGTCCACAACTCGCTGCACTTGGACGTGGTCAACGACGTGGCCTGTTCGGTGTTGTTGGCCGAACGCCCATCCCAGCGGTCGATCCGCGAGCGGCTGTTCGGCGCCCCGCGGCGCGAGCGCCGCCCCGCACGCGCGTTCCGGGACGCGGCCGACGGCTCCGACGGCGCTGCCGACGAGTGACCGTCGGGACGAAGGGAAGCTTTTCCGGCGTCCCGTCCCACGACTCGGTATGGCTCGGTCCCCGCTCTCCCTCGACGATTCGACGGTCGCCCGCCTCAGAGCCCTGGTGGTCGCAATAGTCGTTGCCGGCCTTGGCCTCGGCGTCGGCGTCGTCCTCGTCATCGTCCTCTCGGTGCTCCTCACCGTCCTCGGGCTCGATCCGTCGCCGCTGCTTCTCCTCGTCGTCTCGCTCGTGTCGATTCAGGGCGTCGCCTTCGGCGGCGTCGCGCTCGCGTACCTCCGAGTTCGCGGTCGACCCGTCGCCAGCGTCGGCCTTCGACTCCCTTCCGTGCGTGATCTCCTGATCGTCGTCGGCGGATACGCGGCGGCGTTCGTCGCCGTCATCTCCGCGGCGATGATCATCAGCGTCACCGGCGCCCCCGCCGGCGAGAACCAGGTGTCCGAATTCGCCACCGCCGACCCGAGCGTCCTGCTCTGGCTCGTCCCCGCCTCCTTCCTCCTCATCGGCCCCGGCGAGGAACTTCTCTTTCGCGGCATCGTCCAGGGTCGGCTGCGAGAGACGTTCGACCGCGTCCCCGGCGTCGTCCTCGCCAGCGCCCTCTTCGCCGGCGTCCACTACGCCGCCCTGACCGGCGGCGCCGGCGGTCGACTCGTCACCGTGACCGTCCTCTTTTTCCCCGCCCTCGTCTTCGGGAGCGTCTACGAACTCACGGACAACCTCGTCGTCCCGGCGCTGGTTCACGGCGCGTACAACGCGACGCTGTTCGCGCTCGCCTACCTCGCGATCCGCCTCTCCGAATCGGGAGCGTTCCCCGAGGGCGGTCCCGGCGACCCGGCCGCCCTCCTCGTCGACGCCGTCGCCACCCTCCCGTACTGATTCAGAACTCTTACCGCTCCGGCCGCGAAATCGGGGGCTATGCGCGACTGCTTCGAGGTACGGGACGGTGACGCTCTCGGCCGGATCGGCGCGTTGACCGTCCCTCGGGCCGACCGGACCGTCGAGACGCCGGCCCTCCTCCCGGTCATCAACCCCAACATCCGGACGGTGTCGCCCGCCCGCCTCGAAGCCGAGTTCGGCGCGGAGATCCTCATCACCAACGCCTACATCATCCGTGGCACCGACGACCTCCGCGAGCGAGCGCTCGACGAGGGCCTCCACGGGATGCTCGATTTCTCCGGCGCCATCGTCACCGACTCCGGCTCGTTCCAGCTGGCCGAGTACGGCGACATCGACGTGACGACTCGTGAGATCCTGGAGTTCCAGCACGCCATCGGCTCGGACGTGGCGACACCGGTCGACGTGCCGACGCCGCCCGACGCCAGCCGCGAGGCGGCCGAGGCGGATCTGGAAACCACCGAGCAGGCGCTCGCGGACGCCGAGGCCGTCGACACCGGCGAGATGCTCGTCAACGCCCCGGTTCAGGGATCGACGCACCTCGACCTCCGCGAAGAAGCGGCCCGTCACGCCGACGGGACGGATCTGGACGTGTTTCCCGTCGGCGCCGTCGTCCCCCTGATGAACGACTACCGCTACGACGACGTGGTTGACGTGGTCGCCGCCGCGAAGCGCGGCTTGGGCGCCGACCGGCCCGTCCACCTCTTCGGCGCCGGTCACCCTATGATGTTCGCGCTCGCGGTGGCGATGGGGTGTGATCTGTTCGACTCCGCCGCCTACGCCATCTACGCCCGCGACGACCGCTACCTCACCGTCCGCGGGACGAACCACCTCGACGAGATGGACTACCTCCCCTGCGAGTGTCCGATCTGCACGTCACGGACGCCCGCCGACCTCCGCGCCGAGGACGACGATGCGCGCGAACGCCTCCTCGCGGAACACAACCTCCATGTTTCCTACGGCGAACTCCGCCGGATCAAGGGCGCGATCCGCGAGGGCAACCTGCTCGAACTCGTCGAGACGCGCGCCCGGGGTCACCCCGCGATGCTCGACGGCTACCGCACTCTGCTGGATCACGCCCGCCAACTGGAGCGCCACGACCCCGCGGTCAAGGGGGCCTTCTTCTACTGCTCGGCCGAGAGCGCGCGCCGGCCCGAGGTGGTCCGCCACCACGACCGAATCGGCCGCCTCGACGCCCCGGCGCGACTCCTCCTGACCGGTGGGAACGACCCGTCCGGTGACCGGTTCGACGCGACGTGGCGCCTCCTGCCGCCGTTCGGCCCCGTTCCCCGCGCGCTCTCTGAGACGTACCCCTTCACCGCCGAACTCCCCGACCGAACCGACGCCGCGGCCTACGAGGCCGCCGCCCGCGGGGTCGCCGCCCTCGTCGACGCCAACCCGGAGACGGACGTGACGGTCGCCCACGACGACTGGCCGGCCTCGGCGCGAGCGCTCCTGCCCGACTCTGTCACCGTCGAGCGACTGGGGGCGCGGCCGGAACCGGAATCGGAAGCGGGACCGGACCGCGACGACGAGTGAGCCGCCGTCGCCGGATCGACTGCCGTCCTCCGCGCCGTGGTCTCGCCCGACATCGCAGCCGACGTTTCGACGTTTGGACGCGAAGGGCTAACATCGTCATTTGCGACCGTTCGACCGTGTCTCGCACACGATCACCCGTTCTCGGACTTCGATCCGTACCGACCCCGAAACTGCTAGTTGGCGGGATCATCTTGGCGGCCATCACGGAAACGATCCACCTGTGGCTCGCCCTCGAGGAGTGGGGCAGCGGTGAAGAGGCCTTGCCCTTCCTGCTCGCCGGCATCGGATTTTTCGTCGGTATCGGCTTCATCCTGTTCACCGACCGCCACAAACGCCTCCTCTACCTGCTCGGCGCCGGCTTCACCGCCGTCGAAATCCCGCTGTGGATCCTCGGCGGTATGGAGGAGTTCACCCTCGGCGTCGCCGACAAACTCGTGCAGGTGCTCCTGATCGCGGTCCTGCTCTACCTGTGGTTTCAGCATCGGTCGCTGAGCGACGAGCCCGATCACAACCCCGGCCTCGACGGATAGCGTTCGCTGCACGGCGCGCCGTTTGGCCGCCGTGATGGCCGGGCCGAAGTGGTGGCCTCCGGACCACGCGGTCCCACGACCATATCGTCGCCCGCGACCTGCGAGGCGGCCGCCCGCGGTGTCGCCGCCCTCGCTGACGCCACCCCGGCCACCGACAGCTGTTTGTGTGTGACACACAGCCACGTTTCATTGAAATATCAGCATCACGTAGCCGTGGCCGACCGATGTCCAACCGCTCTCGCGAAGCCGACACGACCGACCGTGACCCCGATGCGACCGAGTCGACGGGTGGCGAACGCCGCGCCCCGAACGTTACGGCGGCGCTCCGTGATGTCGCCGACCGGATCGACGGCCTCGCCGACTCGCTCCCGATCGGTCCGGCCCGCCACCACGCCAGACGCGCCGCGGTGGCCGCACGGACCACGGCGGACGGGGACGCTCGGCTCGTGGACCGGCGGGTGGCCGTCGGGACACTCGTCACGGCGCTTCGGACCGCCGCGGACGAAGCCGACGGGACGCGCTCCCAGTACGAACTGCTCCAACTCCTGTACGAGGACGTGTTGCCGGCGACCCGCGAGGCGAGCGCCGAAATCTACGGGTAGCGACGAGTGACGGCGGCGAACGGGGAGGGTCGACGCTCGCGCCCCCGGCCCCCCCGTGGTACCACGACTCTCGCAACCGTTATCCGTCGGTGGGGTGTACGATTGTTTGCAATGGCAAACGGTAAAGTTGATTTCTTCAACGACACTGGCGGCTACGGTTTCATCTCGACTGACGACGCGGACGACGACGTGTTCTTCCACATGGAGGACGTTGGCGGTCCG
>Ga0207757_101210_pt1 | contig 11915 bp, 11 predicted proteins | sample A23P3SouthBayCA_2_FD_187752 | JGI IMG/M metagenome (GOLD analysis project Ga0207757, IMG submission 187752) | Aerobic enrichment media microbial communities from Eden Landing Ponds, California, USA - A23 P3 (2) (SPAdes) | ecosystem: Environmental > Aquatic > Marine > Unclassified | place...
GACGGCGGTGGTGACACCCGCCTCTCGTGGCACGCTGGCGGCACCGGCGGGACGTACTTCCCGCTCTCGAACGAGTTCAAGTCGGTCGTCGAGGGCAACACGGACTTCACCCTGAACGTCCAGTCGACGGGCGCCAGCGTCGAGAACGTAGGGAATCTCTCCAGCGGCGACGCGGACTTCGCCCTAATCCAGAACGACATCGCGTACTTCGCGAAAAACGGCACGGGCATCGAGGCGTTTCAGGACAACGCCGTCGACAGCCTGATGGGCGTCGCGACGCTCTATCCCGAAACGATCACCGTCGTCACGCTCCAGAACACGGGCATCGAGACGCTCTCGGACCTCTCGGGCGCGACGATCAACACCGGTGACCTCGGCTCGGGCACGCAGGTCAACGCCCTCCAGATTCTGGAGGCGGTCGGCATCACCGACTTCAACGAGCAGAACGCCTCCTTCTCGCAGGCGGCCGACCAGCTCCGCAACGGCGACATCGACGCGGCGTTCGTCGTCGGCGGCTGGCCGGTCGGCGCCATCGAGGACCTCGCGACGACCAACGACCTCCGAATCGTCCCCATCGCGAGCGACAACCGGCAGGCCGTCAAGGACGCCGCCTCCTGGTTCGCGGACGACACCATCCCCGGTGGCACCTACAGCGGTATCGATCAGGCCGTCGAGACGGTGGCCGTCCAGGCGATGATCGCCACCCGCTCGGGCGTCGCCGAGTCGACCGTCGAGGCGGTTACCGGGGCCATCTTCGACAACGTCGGCGAACTCACGATCAAGACCGACTTCATCAGCCGGGACTCCGCACAGGACGGCATGTCCATCGAACTCCACCCCGGCGCCGCCGCGTACTTCGACGCGTAACACCGTAACAGGCCACCTGTCGGTCCAACTCCGATATGAAGCCGCGATACGTCGCCATCCTCGTGTTGGCCGTGTTGGCCGCTGCGCTCGGGAGCGCCGCGGCAGTCCCCGACGAGAAAGTGCTCGCCGTCGAGGACGCCGAGACGGGCGAGACGTATCTCGAAGTTCCGGTGGAGAACGGGACGGTCGTCGCCCTCGAATACATGCACAGCGTCGAGAAGACGCGGGTGTACGAGGCCTACACCGTCCGCGGCGACCGACTCGTGATGAGCCACATGGAGTTCGAATCATTCGGCTGGGGGCTCCCGAGTCGGGCGAACGTCACCCGCGAGAACGGGACTTTTATCTACGATCCACCGGGGAGTTACACGCGACTGACCGTCGCGCCCGGACGCATCGCCGGCCACCAACTCCACGTCGGCGACCGGCGCTACGACCTGGTCGCCATCTCGAACACCCGCTCGGTGACGCTCTCGATTCAGCGCCGCTCCGCCCTCTCGATCACTCTCGACGGAGTCGATAGATGACCGACGAACCACCAGCCGACGAGACAGTCGACGAACCGGACCCCGAGGAGACCGAGGCGATCATCCAGGAGATCGAGCGCAAGCGCTCGTTGACTGGCTGGGCGACCGTCGCCGTCGCCGCCATCGGCATCGCCTTCTCCGTTTTCCAGATGTGGCTCGCGGCGAAAGGCTTCGTCCTCTCGCTGACCCTGCCCGCGCTGGGAGAGATCGAGTTCGTGGCGCTCCAACTGCTCCAGATCAACGCCATCCACGTCACCTTCGGCCTCGTGCTCACCTTCCTGCTGTACCCCTCCAGCACCGGCAACGGGCCGATTTCGAGACGCTGTATCGCGCTCGGCGCCGCCGTCGACGCCCGTCTCGGCCCCGATCATCCCGCTTCGCGGGCCGTCCACACCGTCGGCGACGCCCTCCGGTGGTTCTTCGTCGACCCCGACCTCGATCGCGTGACGCCGTTCGACCTCACCCTGATCCCCGTGGCCGTCCTCTCGGCGGCCTACTTCGTCACCGACTTTCGGGAGATTCAGCGTATGCGCGCGCTGGGTCTCGAAGCAGGGCGCCCCATCCACGAGGTGTTCACCGTCCTCGACCCTATCGCCGGTCTGCTCGGGCCGCTGACCGAAACCTCGTACGCGATGGTGCTCGGCGTGATCGGCGTCCTCCTCGTCCTCGAGGCGACCCGGCGGGCGATCAGTCTCTACCTGATGCTGATCGTCGCCGCGTTCGTCGTCTACGCCCGCTTTGGCGTTCTCATCCCGCAGAACACCGCCTACGTGGGCGTCCTCTCTATCCCCGAACTCTCGTGGCCGTCGATCATCCAGAACCTCTGGTACAACACCGAAAACGGCGTCTTCGGTATTCCCGTGACCGTCTCCGTGCAGTTCATCTACATCTTCATCCTCTTTGGCGCCTTCCTCGAGATGTCCGGCGCCGGCAAGTGGTTCATCGACCTCGCGTACGCGGCGACGGGGACGCGCCGAGGCGGTCCGGCCAAAGCGTCGATCCTCGCCTCGGGCTTTATGGGCACCATCTCCGGCTCCTCCATCGCCAACACGGTGACGACGGGCGCGTTCACCATCCCGCTGATGAAGAAGTCGGGCTATCGGCCCGAGTTCGCGGGCGGCGTCGAGGCCTCCGCCTCCTCTGGCGGCCAGATCCTCCCGCCCGTGATGGGTGCGGCCGCCTTCCTCATCGTCCAGTACACCGCGACGCCGTTCGCCGACGTCATCGTCGCCGCCACGATCCCCGCCGTCGTCTTCTTCTTCGGCGTCTGGGTGATGGTCCACTTCGAGGCGTCGCGGCTCGATATCGGCGGCCTCGATTCCTCGGACCTCGTCGACATCCGATCGCATCTCACCGCGGGATGGTTCTACCTCGTCCCCATCGGCCTCCTGCTCTACTATCTCATCGTGGAACGACTGTCGGTCGCGCGATCCGCGTGGTTCACGCTCATCGCAATCGGCGCCCTGATCACGCTCGTCGCGGCGTACGGCGACGAGACTCGGGGGCGACTCGGCGCGCTGGTCGTCGGGCTGTTCGCGGGGACCCTCGGGGCGCAGTACGTCGCCGGCACCGGTATCCTGGGCGCCCTCCTCGGGAGCGGCCCGGGCGGGCAGTCGCTCCAAGCCGCCTTCGCGGCGACGATCGGCCAACTCGGCGGCATCAGCATCGTCGCGGGCGTCCTCACGCTGGCGACCCACCCCTACGTCGACGCGCCGTTGCTGGAGTTCGACGACGCCGTCGACCGGGCGGCCGAGACCAACGCCGAACTCGTCGGCCGGCCTCGCCTCGCCGACAACGGCCTCCACCGGCTCGGGGTCTTCCTCGGCAAGTCGATGGAAGGCGGCGCCCGGACGGCCGTCCCCGTCGTCGTCGCCGTCGCCGCCGCGGGCATCATCCCGGGCGTCATCAGCGTCTCCGGCCTCGGGCCGAACCTCGTCGCGCTCATCGAATCGGTGGCGGGCGGGTCGCTCGTCCTCCTGCTTCTGGTCACCGCCGTCTCCTCCATCCTGCTCGGGATGGGGATGCCGACGACGGTGACGTACATCATCCTCGTCTCACTGCTCGCGCCGGCGCTGACCGCCTTCGGCGTGCCCGAACTCGCCGCCCACCTCTTCATCCTCTACTTCGGCGTCATCGCCGACATCACGCCGCCGGTGGCCGTCGCCGCCTACGCCGCCTCCGGCGTGGCGAAATCCGACGCCTTCCAGACCGGTATCGAGGCCTTCTCGCTCTCCCTGAACAAGGCCATCGTCCCCTTCGCGTTCGTCCTCACCCCAGGACTGGTGCTCCTGCGCCGCGAACCGAACGCCGCGGATCTGGAGATCGGCGAGAAGTACCACGTCCTCGGGACCGCCGATCTGGCCGACCTGGTCTACATCGTTCCCGAAGTGCTGATCCCCGTGGTCTGCCTGTTCCTCGGCGTCGTCGCCCTCGCGGCGACGGTGATCGGCTACGTCTACACCCCCGTCTCGCGGCTCGAACGCGCCGCGTTCGCCTTCAGTTCGCTCCTCCTGATGGCGCCGGGCCTCGGCGTTCGGGGCGTCCTCGACGTTCTCGGTCTCGTCGGCATCGGGAGCGGCGGTGGGAGCGAGGTGTCGCTGGTACTCGAACTCACGCTCCGGGGCATCGGGCTTGCGCTCTTCGTCGCCCTCATCCTCGGCAATCGAGGCCAGGGGGCGTCCGGGTTCTTCCGCTCGGGGAGCGAGTCTGAAGCGGGGCCGGAGACGGCCTGATCCGCCCCCTACCGCCGTAACAGCAACACGTACCGCGTGAGCGAGCGGTGGACCGGCCGCTCGAACGTCGCCTCGACACGCCACCCAGCGTCGACCGCCGTCTCCGCCCACGACCGGTCGCCGACGACGACGGCCCGCGGGGCGACCCGGTTGGCTTCGGCGAGGGCGCCGCCCACGAGGTCGCGCAGCGAGTGACGGGCAATCTTCGACTGCCGGCCGTAGGGCGCGTCGAAGACGACGCCGTCGACGGCGTCGTCTTCCAGAGGGAGGGCGGTCGCGTCGCCCCGCAGGAGATGGTAGCGGGCGTCGAGATACGTCCGGCAGTTCTCGCGGGCGCCCCGGACCATCTTCCGCTGGGCGTCGACGCCGACGACGCGGGCGCCGACCAGTCCCGCTTCGATCAACGTCCCACCAGTGCCACACATCGGATCGAGAATCGTCGCGTTCGGGCCGGCGCCGGCGAGGTTGGCGAGCGCTCGGGCGTCGAGCGGGGCCATACTCCCCGGCTGGAAGAAGGGGCGATCCGTGGGGCGGCGGTCGCCGTAGTCGCGGACGCTCTCGGCGACCAGCCAGCCCACGAGACAGGTGTCGTCGGCACAGCAGACGCGGAGTTCGTGGTCGGGGTCGTCGAGATCGACGGCGAAGCCGCGGTCGACGAGGGCGGTGCCCAGTTCGCGTTCGAGACGACGCGTGTCGATATCCGCGGTCGAGCGCACGTCGCGGGCGCGGACGGCGACGGTGCCCGAGCGCTCCAGCGTCGCCGCTTCGACGAGCGTCCGGGCGGCGTCGACGCTCGCCACACATCGGCCGAGCAGGCGGCTGGCGCGGTGCGTGTACGCGAGCGTCCGGAGGCGGTCGGGGTCGACGCCGCGGGCCGTCGCGAGGCCGGGGGCGACGCGCTCGACCGACGTCGCCGCACACGCCGCCTCCTGGGCGGCGAAGGCGTCATCCTCGCCGGCGAGTTCGAGACCGTACACGCTCTGCCGTCCGACCGCCGGTGGCATGAGGATATCGACTGGACGGCGCACCAATCTTTTTAAACCTTAAATACGACACTTAAGTCGTCTCATGACCGATCCCAAGGAGACGATCAACATCGAGAACGTGGTGGCTTCTACCGGAATCGGACAGGAACTCGACCTCCAGAGCGTGGCGATGGACCTCGAAGGGGCGGACTACGATCCCGAACAGTTCCCAGGCCTCGTCTACCGGACACAGAATCCGAAGTCGGCGGCGCTGATCTTCCGGTCGGGGAAGATCGTCTGCACGGGCGCGAAATCGACGGCGGACGTCCACGAGAGCCTGCATATCGTCTTCGACAAACTCCGCGACCTCAAAATCAACGTGGACGAGGACCCCGAAATCGTGGTCCAGAACATCGTCACGAGCGCGGATCTGGGCAAGAATCTCAACCTCAACGCCATCGCCATCGGCCTCGGACTGGAGAACATCGAGTACGAACCCGAGCAGTTCCCGGGCCTCGTCTACCGACTGGACGACCCCGACGTGGTCGCGCTCCTCTTCGGCTCCGGAAAGCTCGTCATCACGGGCGGGAAACAGCCCGAAGACGCCGAAGAAGCCGTCGACGTCATCGTCTCTCGACTCGAAGAACTCGGACTCCTGGGATAGTCACCGGCCCCAATGGTCCCCCTGCAGACTGGCGTCGGGTCGGCGACGTCCCTCGCCGTCGCCGGCACCGCCGCGCTGTTGGCACTGTTTCTCTCCCTGACCGCGCATCTCGCGGCCCGGAACGTGCTCGGCGACGTGCCGGTCCGCAACGCCTTCCTCGTCGGCCCCCTCCCGGCCGCCATCGCTGTCGTCGCCGCAGCGCTCGAACTCCCCTCGCTCCCGGCCGTGGGCGTCGCACTCGTCGTCGACGCGGTCCTCGTTTGGTACGTCTACGACCTCGACCGGCGGCTGACCGCCGGCGTCACCCTCGTCCACGCCGTCGTCAGCGTCATCCTCGGAAGCGTGCTGTTCAGCCTCTACGTCCTCGTGCTCTCGGCGCCGGGCTAGTCGAGGGTCCGAACGACGTCTCGGGCGCTCCGGACGGTGAGCGTGCCGAGCACGCAGGCAACACCCAGACCGACGCCGAACGTCGCCGCCTCGGTGTGACCGAGGAGGAGGCCCACGAGATACAGCAGAATCCCGACCGCACCACCCCCCGTGAGGAACGTATCGACGGCGTCGAGCGGCGCGCCCACCGATCCACGGAGACCGTCGCCGAGTGTTTGAGTGCTCATACCACGCCCTTCGTTCTCTATTAACACATAATTTGTGTATACATTCATTATGTTTCCTTGGTGAAGAATCTAGGTCGTCGGTGCCGCGCCACGGGCGACGGGACTAAGGCTCACGCCGTTCGCAGTTCGTCCATGGGGCTGCGTGCGGTGCTGTGGAACGACGCCGAGCGCCGACCCCGGGCACTCCTCCGGGTCGTCCTCCTCGTCGTCGTTACGGCGTTGCTGGCTATCGGGACGAGCGTGGGGGCGAGCGTCGGCTTCGGCGCCTTTCGGGCGTTGCTCGCGTCGACCGTCGGCGACGCGGCCGCGACGACGGTGAGCGCCGTCGCCGGGATCGCTCTCACCGGAGGGACCGTCTCGCTCGCCGTCCTGATCGCCGGGCGGTACGTCGACCGGCGGCGACTGCGCGACTTTGGCTTTCGGATCGACCGGGACTGGTGGCTGGACTGTGGGTTCGGCCTCGCCCTCGGCGCCGGCCTGATGACCCTCGTGTTCGGCGTCGGCCTCGGCGCCGGATGGGTGCGGGTCACCGACACGTTCCAGCCGCAGTCGGGCTTCATCATCCGATTTCTCGGCCTCACCCTCGCCTTCGTCGGCGTCGGCGTCTACGAAGAACTCCTCCTGCGGGGCTACCTGCTGACGAACGCGGCGGAAGGGCTCGTCGGCCGACTGGGCGACCGGGACGCCGTCGTCGGGGCGACAGTCCTCTCGTCGCTCGTGTTCGGCCTCGCTCACGCCACCAACCCCAACGCGACGCTCCTGAGCACCGGCACCATCGTCCTCGCGGGAGGGATGCTCGCGGCGGGATACGTCCTGACGGGCGAACTCGCGATGCCCATCGGCCTGCACACGACCTGGAACCTGTTTCAGGGCGGCGTCTACGGCTTCCCCGTCTCCGGTCTCGGCGTCGGTGCGAGCGTTGTCGTCGTCGAGGAGACGGGACCGGACCTCGTCACCGGCGGCGCGTTCGGCCCCGAGGCGGGCCTCCTCGGCCTCGGCGCGATGGTCGTCGGCACCGCCGCCACCGCCGGCTGGGTTCGGTGGCGGACGGGCGATCTGCGGATCGACGCGGCGGTGACGACGCCGGAGTTGCGGGACGGCCCCGGCGACGCGCCCGATCCGGACTCCGACCGCTGGGAGCCGTCGCCCGAGGAGTAGCTACTCCACCAGCCGTTCGATCTCGGTGACGAGGATGTCGCTCGCACCCACCGTCTTGAGATCGTTGATGACCCCGAACACCTTGCGTTCCTCGACGACGGCGTGAACCGCCACGTCGTCGGTGCCGGCCACGTCCATCACCGTCGGGCCGCCCATCCCGGGCAACACGTCGCGCACGTCGTCGAGGTGCTCTTCCGGGACGTTCAACATGAGGTAGCGCCGGTCCTCGGCGGCGAGGACGGATTCGAACGCGGTGACGAGTTGCTTGACCTTCTCGTCGTCGACGGCGTCAGGGTGGGCAAAGAGGCGAACCGAACTCGCGAGCACCTCCTCGATTTCGGCCAGTCGGTTGACCCGGAGGGTCGTCCCAGTCGACGTGATGTCGACGATGGCGTCGGCCATGTCGACGTGCGGGGTGAGCTCCGTCGCACCCGTCACCTCGACGACTTCGGCGTCGACGCCTCGGTCCGCGAAGAAGTCGCGGGTGATGCGGGGGAACTCGGTGGCGACGGTGCCGCCCTCGAGGTCGCCGACCGTCTCGATGTCGCCGTCCTCGGGGGCGGCGACGACGAGTCGACACCGGCCGAACTCCAGATCCAGCAGGTCGACGAGGTCGTGCCCCGACTCCCGCACCTGATCGAGGCCCGTGATGCCGACGGCCGCGGCGCCGTCGGAGACGTACTCGGGGATGTCGGCGGCACGGGCGAACAGCGCGGTCACGTCGGGGTCGACCGTGTCCGCGTAGAGTTTGCGATCCGCGCCGCCTTCGAGATGCAGGCCGGCGCGTTCCAGCAGGTCGATCGACGGATCGTGCAGGCGGCCCTTGTTGGGGACGGCGATGCGCATTGTCGATATCTCTCGGTCCCGGGGCAATTGCCTTTCGGGTGCGAGGCCTCGCTCCCTGCGGCCGCCACTGCTCCGCGATTCACTTCACTCACCGCTCCGCTTCGAGGCCTCACTCCCTGCGGTCGCTCGGCCTCGCCCGCAACGCCTCGGCGACCCGCTCGCTCGCCGGCGGCGTCGCCCGCGCCCGCGCCATCACGGTCAGATACGTCGACACGTCGTTGCGGAGCCACGACGCCCGAACGCTCCCCTCCACGTTCCGCAGTTCCTCGTCGGCCCACGCCAACCGGTCGGCGAGTACGGCCGTCGAGTGCCGCAGCAGCCCCGACTCCGCCGGCGACGCCTCGGCGGCGCGCAACGCCTCGATGGCTGCCGACCGGACGGCGTCGACGTCCGCGGTCGACTCGACGGCGAACGTCTCGCCCCCGCGCACCCGCTCCCGGAGGGACGTAAACGCCGCCAGCGCGACGAAGGAGGCGTGCGTCCACGTCAGCGCCTCGGCGGGCGTCGTCTCGTCCCAGCCGTCGTCGCGTTTCGGATCGATGGAGCGGAAGAGTTCCTCCAGTGCCTCCGCGGCCGGCGTCTCCTCGACGTCGACCCCTTCGACGCGCCAGGGTTCCTGCGGATCGACCGACGACAGTACCTCGCGTTCGGCCTCGAACGCCTCCCGGAGTCGCCGCCGGGCGTCGACGAGTCGTTCGCGCAGGTCGGTCGGGTTCTCGAGCGACGCCAGCAGCCGGTCGTAGAGATGGGCGGCGTCGTCGACGGCGACGCGCGCTCGCTCGATTTCCTCGGCGAGTTCGCCGACGCCGAGCGGGTTACCGGGACGGTAGCGGTGCGGTTCGCCAACGCCGACGACGCTCCGGCCGGACGCAATCCGCTGCTCGATGGCGGTGTGGACGAGCATCGCCTCGACGGGGTCGTCGCCGACGTAGCGCCACCGGTCGCGGAGCGCCCGGCGGTCCGAACGGACCGTCTCGACCTCCGCCCGGAGGTCCTCGCGGGTCAGCCCCTCGTCGATGGCGCGCCACGAACCGACGGCGAAGCGCGCCTCGGCCCGGGCGCCCCCGAACGCCTTCAGCCGGGCGAACGGTGTCGATTCTGCGGTCGCCGACGAGATCTCCGTCGCGGCGCGCTCGCGGGCCTGGCGTACCTTCTCGCGGATCGCGCCGTTCGGAATCTCGTCGAGGCCGAGGGTCGCGGGCACGGCGTCGAAGAGCGCCCGCGCCCGCTCCTCGCTCGCCGTGAGATGGCCGTCGGTGATCTCGACCGGCAGTCGTTCGGGGAGCGACGGTACCGAGTCGTCGACGAGCGCTCGGAGCGCGGCGGCGTCGAGTTCGGTCGGGTCGCGCTCCGAGGAGAGCGGGTTCGCCCCGCTACAGCCAGCGAGGGCACCGAGAGCGACGAGCGCGCCGCGCCGCGTGAGGCGCCCGGTCATCGGGAGCCTCCCGAGTCGTCGCTCGCGTTGCGGTGCCGGCGAATCCGTTCGTTCTGCCGCTCGCAGGTGCCGGAGCCACGACTCGATCCGTAGCCGTTGATGTCGCTCGGGTCGAACACCTCGGGAATGCGGACCAACACCGCGAGGACATCATCGTCGTCGGTCTCACAGCTGACGTCGACGTCGCGGTACCGTCGAGAGTAGTTGGTCTCGATGTCGTCCTCGGACCACTGGATCGAGCAGAGATCCGACGCAAAACACGCCCCGACCTGTTGCTGCTCGACGTACACCGTCGCGGCGTCGTAGTCGGTGGCATCGAGGAACGCGCGGGCGTCGGCGGCGCCGTCGATGTCGGCGAAGCCCACGGCGCCGGCCTCGTCGGCGTTCGTGACGAACAGGTGGTGACGGTGGTGGACGCGCTCCTCGTCCTCGCGCGCGGTCGCTCGCTCGCCGGTCCAGACGGTCGGTGCGACCTCCGAATTCCGTAGCGTGTACGATTCGGGGTTCAGTTCGACGTTATCGGTCGACTCGGGCGGATAGCTCGAACTCGACGACGACTCGCCGGAACAGCCGGCGAAGCCAGTCAGGAGCGCGGCCGCTCCGGAAAGGGCGCGTCTGCGCGTGATGGAGGGCATCGGTGGCAATCCCAGGCCGAGCGGGATAGATCTTTCCGCCGAACCCTGGACTTAACCCGACCGGGAAAGAGGGTGGAACATGGCTACGCTTGTGATCCGTAGCGGGCGAATCCTCCGCTCGGACATGACCGTCACCGAGGCGGACGTACTCGTCGACCGCGAGGCGGGCGAGATCGTGGAGATCGGCACGGAACTCGCCGGCGACGAGGAACTCGACGCCGAGGGCGACCTGGTGATGCCGGGGCTGGTGAACGCCCACACCCACGTCGCCATGACGCTCCTGCGCGGCCACGCCGACGACAAGCCACTCGACGCGTGGCTCCGAGAGGACATCTGGCCGGTCGAGGCGGCGCTCGAACCGGAAGACATCGAGGCCGGCGCCGAACTCGGCGCCCTGGAGATGATCAAATCGGGGACGACCGCCTTCGGCGACATGTACTTCGAGATCGACCGGACGGCCGACGTGGTCGATCGCGCGGGGCTCCGTGCCGTCCTCGGCCACGGCGCCATCTCGGCCGGCAAAGACGACGCGGCGGCCCGCGCCGACATCGAGGAGTCGGTGGCGATGGCCCGGAAACTCGACGGCACCGCCGACGGTCGGGTATCGACGGCCGTGATGCCCCACAGCCTCACGACCGTCACGCCCGAACTGCTGGAACTGGCGGCCGAGGAGGCGGCTGCGGCGGGCGTCCCCGTCCACTACCACGCCAACGAGACGGTCGACGAGGTCGACCCGATCGTCGAGGAGCGGGGGATGCGACCCCTGAAGTGGGCTCGCGACCTCGGACTCTGTCGCGAGGCTGACTTCCTCGCCCACGGCGTCCACCTCGACGAGACGGAGATTGATCTGGTCGCGAAGACGGGCACGGGCGTCGTCCACTGCCCGGCGTCGAACATGAAACTCGCCTCGGGGATGGCGCCGATCCAGCGACTCCTCGACGCGGGCGCCGTCGTCGGCCTCGGCACCGACGGCGCCGCCTCGAACAACGACCTCGACCTCTTCGACGAACTGCGCGACGCGGCGATGCTCGGGAAACTCGCCGCGGACGACGCGAGCGCGGTCGCCGCCCCCGCCGCTGTCGAGATGGCGACCGCGGGCGGCGCCGACGTACTCGGTCTGAACGCCGGGCGGATCGAGTCCGGCGCCGCGGCCGACCTCGCGGTGATCGACCTCGACGCGCCGCATCTGACACCCCAGCACGACGTGGTGAGCCACCTCGCCTACGCCGCCCGCGGGTCGGACGTACGCCACACGGTCTGTGACGGGCAGGTGCTCATGCGTGACCGCGAGGTGCTGACGCTGGACGAGGACGCGGTGATGGCGCGGGCGAGCGAGCGGGCCGAGGCGCTGCTGGAGCGGGCGGGCGTCTGAGGCGGGGGTTCGTGCGGTTGGGGTTTCGAACCCGGCGAGCGCGCCGAACCGACCGAACGCCCCCGCAACTCCGCGGGTTTCGAACCCGGCGAGCGCGCCC